>Ga0302324_100003370_pt1 | contig 36144 bp, 28 predicted proteins | sample Palsa_T0_1_FD_201949 | JGI IMG/M metagenome (GOLD analysis project Ga0302324, IMG submission 201949) | Peat permafrost microbial communities from Stordalen Mire near Abisko, Sweden - Palsa_T0_1 | ecosystem: Environmental > Terrestrial > Soil > Palsa > Peat permafrost | place: Sweden: Abisko... | reverse complement strand
ATCGGCGTTGCGGATCACATCCAGATTGTGTTCGATGATGATGATCGAGTTGCCCAGGTCGGTCAACCGATGCAGCACGTCGAGCAGTTTCTTGACATCATCGAAGTGCAGCCCAGTGGTTGGCTCGTCGAGTAAATATAAAGTTTTTCCGGTCTGCCGCTTGCTCAACTCGCGCGCCAACTTGATGCGCTGCGCCTCCCCGCCTGAAAGCGTAACTGCCGACTGGCCGAGATGAATGTATCCCAGCCCCACATCGACGAGCGTCTGCAATTTCTGTTTCACCTGCGGAATGTTTTCCAGAATCGGCAGCGCGTCCGACACCGGCATTTCCAAGAGATCGGCGATCGAATTCCCGTTGTACTTCACCGCCAGCGTTTCATGGTTGTAGCGGCGCCCGCCGCACACCTCGCACAGCACGTAGACATCGGGCAGAAAATTCATTTCGATGCGCCGCTGCCCCTCGCCCTGGCAGGCCTCGCAGCGTCCGCCGGAAACATTGAACGAAAACCGTCCCGCCTTGTATCCGCGCTCCCGCGCCTCCGGCAGCATGGCATAGAAATCGCGCATCTGCGTGAACATTCCGGTATACGTCGCCGGATTCGAGCGCGGCGTCCGCCCAATCGGCGACTGGTCGATGCGGATCACCTTATCGATATTCTCCGCGCCCGAAATCGCCTTATGCTCACCCGACTTCTCGCGCGACCGGTAAAGTTGGCGCGCCAGCGCGCGATATAAAATGTCGTTCACCAGCGTGGACTTGCCCGACCCGGAAACTCCCGTCACCACCGTCATCACGCCCAGCGGGAACGTCACATCCAGATTCTTGAGATTATTTTCCTTCGCGCCCAGAACCGTCAGCGCCGCGCCATTCGCCTGCCGCCGCTCCGCCCGCATCGCAATCGAGGTTCGCCCCGAGATATAAGCCCCGGTCAGCGAGTCGGGATTGCGCATGATTTCTTCCGGCGTGCCATGCGCCACCAGGCTGCCGCCATGGCGCCCCGCGCCCGGCCCCAGATCCACCACATAATCCGCCCGCCGGATGGTCTCTTCATCGTGTTCCACCACCAGCACCGTATTTCCCAGATCGCGCAGATTTTCCAGTGCCGTCAGCAAACGATCGTTATCGCGGTGGTGCAGTCCAATCGACGGCTCGTCCAGCACATACAACACGCCGCGCAGCTTCGACCCAATCTGCGTGGCCAGCCGGATGCGCTGCCCCTCGCCGCCCGACAAAGTCGCCGCCGAGCGATCAAGCGAGATGTATCCCAATCCCACCGCATCCAGGAATTGCAATCGTTCCACCACCTCGTGCATGACGCGTCCCGCAATCGCCGCCTCGCGGCCCGCCAGCTTGATGCCCCGCGCCGCGCTCAGCGCCCGCTCCACCGGCATCGCGGTGAAGTCGGCAATCGACATCCCATTCACCTTCACCGCCAGGCTCTCCGGCCGCAGCCGCTTTCCGTGACATGCCGGACAATCCGTCGCCGACATGTGATCCATCAGCCAGTCGCGATAGCCCTCGGAGGTCGACTCCTCCAGATTCTGCTTCAGATATCCGAAGATGCCGTGAAAGCCCGTCTTCCCGCCGCGCCCCGGTTCGCCGTTCAGCAGAAAATCCTGCGTCTTCTCGGGCAACTTCTCAAACGGAGTGTTCAGGTTGATCCCATACGCCGCCGAAGAAATCTGCAGCTGATGAATCAAATTCTGCGACGCCGACCCCGGCCCCAGCCCGCCCTCCAGCAGCGGCTTCGACCAGTCGGTAATCACCTTCGCGGGATCGAAATCATATTTACTGCCCAGCCCGTGGCATTCCGGACACGCCCCATACATGCTGTTAAACGAAAACGACCGCGGCTCCAGCTGAGGCACATTGATGCCGCAATCCGGACACGCCAGCTTCTCCGAATAAAGCTGCTCTTCGCCGCCCACCACCGCAACCTGCACCAGCCCGCCCGCCAGCTTCATCGCCAGACCGACCGACATTTCCAGGCGATGCTCAATCCCCGGCTTCACCAGCAGGCGGTCAATCACAACTTCAATCGTATGATTCTTGCGCTTGTCCAGATTGATGGCGACGTCGTCGTCAAGGCTCACCAGCTCTCCATCAATACGCGCCCGCGTATAGCCGTGCTTGACCAGCGTCTCCATCTCTTTCTTGAATTCGCCTTTGCGCCCGCGGACGATCGGCGCCATCACCATGACGCGATCCTCAGGACTGAGCGCCATCACCCGCTGCACAATCTGGTCGGCGGACTGGCGGCTGATCGCCCGCCCGCACTTGGGGCAATGCGGCACTCCAATGGAAGCGAACAACAAGCGAAGATAGTCGTAAATCTCGGTGATGGTGCCCACGGTCGAGCGCGGGCTGCGGCTGGTGGTTTTCTGTTCGATCGAGATGGACGGGCTAAGTCCATCAATTGCATCTACATCCGGGCGTTCCATCTGGTCCAGAAACTGCCGGGCGTAGGCCGACAAAGTCTCCACGTAACGGCGCTGTCCCTCGGCATAAATCGTGTCGAAAGCCAGCGACGACTTGCCCGACCCGCTCAGCCCGGTCACCACCGTCAGCGTGTTACGCGGAATCTCAACGTCAATGTTCTTGAGGTTGTGCTGCCGCGCGCCCCGGACGGAAATCTTGGTAATCGCCATCATTCGCCGGGGTTCATGCCCCTTCCGTAATGTCGACAGGCCAGCAGAATTGTTGGAAAGTGGAATTGCACAGCTCTACTCCGTATCTTAGTCGTCAACAGCGCGGAGCGTCAACGCGGTTAGATTCGAGAAAGCTCGAAGTTCCGTTCTGACAGGGATTTGAAGGGCTGCTGCGACAGACTCTAGCTTCTCTAAAGGTTGGTAGATCGTGATCTCGTTCGTAATGCCCATCGTCCTCTTCGCCACCGTCATCGTGGCCGTCAGCCTCGGCGTTCTCGCCGCCTATGTCGCCGTCATCTGCATCCTGAACGCCTTCGGCCGCACCTCGCAGCCGCAGCCCGGCCGCCCGCGCCTCGTCCTGGTCCCCACACAACATCACGCCAGCGGCGACTAACGCCCGGTCGCTTCCCGACAGTCAGCGCCCCCGTAATTCATCAAGGTAGTCGCGCGCCCTGGGAACAGACGCCCCTCTGTCCCCAGCGCCCTCGCCCAGGTCCACGTCCCGCCTATAGAAGATGTTCCAGATCACGCGCGCAGATGCTTCGGAAAACTCGGAATCGCCGTTCGTCGTAAGCCCCGGAGTTCGAGTGCCCGGAATATGCAAGGTGCTCCGGCGGCCGGGCGTCGCAGCACGCGCGAGATAGCAGAAGTCACGGCCTTTTCCCAGCGCCGCGCTAGAGGCCGGCCAGACCGTCGAACGTACCAGTCGGCTTGGTCCAGAGCGTCGGCGATGGCCGCGTCGGTGAGGACGAGGCGCGGCTTTTTCATCGGCGGGCGTGGTCGCGGAGAGCGGCGATGAGGCCTTTGCGACGGATTTCGGCAAGCGGGATTTCAATTTTCGGTCCCTTGGCGGCGGCGACGAGTTCTTGTTCGAGATTGCCGAGGCGGCGTTCCTTATCCTGACGAATGAGTTCGCGGACGTACTCGCTGGGCGTGCCCCAATCACCCGAAGCGACCTGGCCTTCGACGTATTGTTTCAGGGCTTCGGGGAGCGAGATATTCAGCGAGGTCATGGGCATGGCTTCATAATATGACAGATTGTGACGGTTAGCAAGACACCCGCTCCTGGGGACAGACGGGACGTTGACCTAATGTTTGCCCTTGAAACCAGGATACGTCCCGTCTGTCCCTACATCGCGTGCCCCCACACCTCGTGATAGCATTTCCCTGAAGCCGCTCCCTTCTCGTGGCCCACATGCCTCGCTCCCGGTCCATCGCTCTCGCCCTCGCGCTGCTCTGGAGCTTCCCTTCCATCGCTGCTACTACCGCCGCACCCGCCCCCGAACCTTCGCCCTGGCTCGAAATCCACTCCGCCCACTTCACCGTCATCACCGACGCGGGCGATAAAAAAGGCCGCGAGGTCGCGCTGCGCTTCGAGGAGATGCGCGCCGTCTTCGGCACTCTGCTGGGTAAGGAACGCCTGAACCAGTCGATCCCACTGACCATCCTCGCCTTCAAGAACGACAAGACGTACTATCAGGTCGCGCCCCTGGTCCATGTTTCAGCAGCCCCCCCGGGGCAACTCGGCGCACAGTCAGACAAAGCTCTGCCAGAGAACGTCCAGCCCATTTCCGTCCCCGGATTCTTTCTCCCCGGCGACGATCAGGACTTCATCGTTCTCAACCTGTTCGAAGACGAATCCTGGCGCGCCGTCGCTCACGACTTCGCCGCCATGCTGCTCAATTACAACTATCCCCCCACGCAAGGCTGGTTCGACGAAGGCCTGCTCGAGTATTTCAGCTCGATTCGCGTGGACAACAAACACGTCGAACTCGGCGGCGACCCCGAGCTTCGCCTGTCGCTCACCGAAGATCTGCTCGGCAACCAGCAGGAGACGCGTCCCCTCAAATCGCTCACCGAACTGCTCGGCGCCCAGGTCTGGCTGCCGCTGCCCGACCTCTTCGCCCTCAAGCACGACACTTCCGCCCGTAACCAGGGCACGCACCACACGCTCTATTACGCCGAGTCGTGGATCGTCATGCACTACCTGCTCCATGAAAAAAAGCTGCCCGAAACCGGAACCTACTTCGGCCTCGTCCTGAACGACCATCTCCCCATCGAAGACGCCATTCAGAAGGCCTACGGCATGAGTTCCGCGCAGCTTGAAAAAGCGGTCAAGGATTACTTCCAGGCTCAGACCGGACTTTTCACCGCGCTCGATGCCGCCCGCTTGACCAACGTTGATCCCAGCCATCCCGCCAACGCCGCCAGCGCCCAGCAACTCTACGACCTCCCCGTTCCGGTGGCGCCCGACGACTCAACCATCACCACCAAACCCCTGCCCGAAGCCGATGAACGCGCCCTCTATGCCGAAGTCGCCATCCGCATTCCCGAACGCCGCGACTTCGGCCTGAAGGAACTGCACGCCCTCGCCACCACGCCGACCCCGGCCGACGTAAAGTTCGCAGCAGCGAAAAAAGACGCCAAGCGTCCCGGCGAAGATCCCAATCTGCTGCCCACCAATTCGACCGGCAACCCGATCGCCCACCGCGTCCTCCTGTGGGACCACATCCAGCATGGCGAATTTCAGGATGCCTTCACCGAATTCGCCGACGCCGCCGCGCTCAATCCCAGCGACATGTGGCTGCGTTATTACCGCTCCGTGTTGAAATACCGCATCGCCCAGTCCACCCACACCGACATCCAGGGACTGCCTAACATGATGCTCGACCTCCGAGCGGTCCTCGAGTGGTATCCCGAATTCGCCGACGCCTACGATCTGCTGGCCATCGCCCGCAACGAAGGTGGAAGCACGCCCGCGGCCATGCAGGCCGAACACGCCGCCATCAGCCTGAGCCCGCGCGACGAGCGCTACAGCTACCATCTCGCCCAGATTTATGTCGCCAGCAAGAAATGGGAGGCCGCCCAGGCCCTGCTCGACCGCCTGAAAGCCAGCAACAATCCGCAGATCGTCGCTCTCGCCAAGGGACTGATCGAACGCGCCGCCACCGAGCGCAAGTACGGCATCGTGCTGGGCGCAGCCGGCCAGCCGCAACCCAAACTCGCGCCGCAGAAGTCTCCCTTTGACGTGCTCGAAGAAGATGCCGCCAAACGCGAAGCCGACGCGAAAGCGTCGCAGGCCACCGGCGCCGACACCCGTCCCACAAAGTTTTTGAAAGGCCGTCTGGTCTCGGTGGACTGCTCACAGTCTCCCGCGGCCATCCTGTTCGTGACCGGAGGAGGCGCCGACCTGCAACTCCGCGCCGCCGACTACAAATCCCTTCTTCTGATCGGCGCTGACACCTTCTCCTGCGAGTGGCACGATCGCCAGGTCACCGTGAACTACAAGCCCGGCGGCTCAACCAACGGCGACGTAGTATCGCTGGAATTGCGCTGACCAGAATTGCATCTCTTGGGATGCGCCGCCCCGTCGAAGCCATTTAGAATTAAGATGTCTGCAATGTTCCAACGCAAAAAGTTCACACGTAACCCGATTTCAATTCAGCCTTTCCCAGGAGACCCTATTGCACCGTAGCCAGCGTTTCTTCTTGTTCTCTTTCCTCGGCATCTTGTCTTTCCTGCCGGCATCGCAAGCGCAAATCGACGACGCCACCCGGAAGCTCTCTCACGACATCTTCAAACAGTTGATCGAGATCAACTCCACTGACTCGTTAGGCAGCGTCACCGCCGCCGCTGAGGCGATGGCGCAACGTTTTCGTGATGCCGGTTTTCCCGAAGCTGACCTTCACCTTCTTGGTCCAAATGACCGTAAGAAGAACCTCGTCGTGCGTCTGCACGGATCAGGCAAGCACAAGCCTCTCCTGCTGATCGGCCATCTCGATGTGGTCGAGGCCCATCGCGAAGACTGGACGGTTGATCCTTTCACCTTCGTCGAGAAAGACGGCTTCTACTACGGCCGCGGCACGCAGGATATGAAGAGCGGCGACGCCATCATGGCCACCACGCTCATCCGCTTCAAGAAGGAAGGCTACACGCCGGATCGCGACATCATCCTCGCGCTCACCGCCGACGAAGAAGGCGGCAAATCAAACGGAGTCGACTGGCTGCTCAAAAACCATCGCGATCTCATCGACGCGGATGTGGTTTTCAATCACGACGGTGGCGGCATCCTGAGCGACCACGGCAAACCCGTAATGATGACCGTGGACGCTACGGAAAAGCTCTATGCGGATTTTCAACTGGTGGTGACCAATCCCGGCGGCCATAGTTCCCTCCCCCGGCCAGACAACGCCATCTACGCGCTTGCCGATGCGCTCGCGCGGCTGCAGCACTACCAGTTCCCCTTCGAATTGAACGAAGTAACGCGCGCCTACTACCAGCGCATGGCCGCGGTCGAAACGCCGGAGCGCGCCGCCGAGATCAAGGCGATGCTGAAAACTCCGCCGGACGCCGACGCTGTGGCGCAACTCTCGCGCGATGCCATTGACAATTCCACCACTCACACCACTTGCGTGGCTACGCGTCTCGCTGCCGGACACGCCAACAACGCCTTGCCGCAGCGTGCTGAGGCCAACGTGAACTGCCGTATCGAACCAGGACATTCCGCGGAAGAAATCCGGCAGGAGCTGATTAAAATATTCGCCGATCCGAAGATTACCGTGCGTTACGTCGACAACTCCGGCAACATCTCCGACAGCGCTTCCGACCGCAAGAGCTTTCCGCCTCCGCCGCTGCGCCGCGACGTTTTCGGCCCGCTGGAAAAAATCACGGCCGAGATGTGGCCCGGCATCCCCGTAATCCCGGAAATGGCCACCGGCGCCTCCGACGGCGTTTACACCATGACCGCCGGCCTTCCCACCTACGGCATCGCCGGCATCGCCATCGACCGCGACGATGTCCGCGCCCACGGCCGCGACGAGCGCCTCGGCATCGAGTCCTATTACAAAGGCGTGGATTTCTACTACCGGTTCCTCAAAGCGGTGACGTCAGAGTAGGCGGCCATCAGCCGAGATCGAATCGACGACAAGCGGGAGACAATTCCGATGCAGCGTAGAGATTTTCTGAAAAGTACGGTCGCCGTTGCCGTAGCCGCAGAACTTGGAATGGGTAAAGCGAAGGCCAAGGTTCCCGCTCACAACTGGGGAGGCTACGACTTTGGCTCCGGTCCCCGCGTGGCCGATCGCCTCAATCAGGGTCCGTTCCCGCAATACCCACCGGACGCCGTCATCCCCACCGACGACGTGGTCATGACCACCACTTCCTCTGAGGAAGCCGTCCCCAACTATGGCAAAGGCCTGGTCACCTACATCACGGCCGACAGTGGCACCGAAGAAATCAAGTCCGACAATATTCCTCAGGCGATCGAAGACCTGGTTCACTTTCCCCTGAGCCAGCAGCTTTACATCCGCCCGACCTGGAGAGAAATGCAGCCCCGCCCCGGACGCCTGGAGCTACCCGATTACGTCAAGCAAGTTCTTGAATTGGCGAAGAAAAACAACAAGCGCGTCGGATTGCGAATTCAGATGTGCGCTCCCGACTACAAGCACGAAGCCGCCCTGCCGGATTTTGTTCTGGAAAAGGTGCCGAAAGTCGATCTGGTCATCAGCGATCAGGAAAGTGCCGCTGAAGGGAAAAGATTTCTAGACAATCCGCATTCGCGCTATCAGCCGCGCTATGACCACCCTTTTTTTCAGCAGTCATTCAAAGCACTGTGGGCGAGCTGGCGGCGGAATTCGACGGCAATCCGCTCGTCGAATTCATCGACACCTTTATGTACGGCTTCTGGGGCGAAGGCCACACCTGGCCCTTTGGCAACAATCCTTTCCCCGATTACCTGACAGCCGAGCGCACCTGGACCAACATGCTCGAAGTGCAGCTCGAAAACTTTAAGAAAACTCCGCTCCTGACCAACACTCAACCGGACTATAGCCGCGTAGGCAATTCAGAACTGCTCGACCGCACCGTCCGCAGCAACAATTGGATTCGCAGCGACACCATCTTCATTGAGAACGAGCAGATTGAAGCTCTCAGCAATCGCCCGCCCTGGATCGCGGCATTGCTCGAACAGGGCCTTCCCGGCAAACCTCCTGATCCGAGCGCTTCCCGCGAAGAAATATCCCCGGCGGAAAACATGATCGATCATGTGATCGATATCGGTGCGAATTACTGGTCGCTGTGGAACTTTCACCAGATTAGCGCCAAAAATCTAATGAGCTACTACCAGGCCTATCCGGCAGCGTTCGACCGCATCAATCGCCGCATCGGCTATCGCGTGCGGCCGTCTTTCATCTGGAGCTACAAAGACGATGGTTACACCGGGCTCATCGTCGGCTTCGCCAATGACGGCATCGCCGGCGTCCCGGGCGTATTGAGGGTGACCGTGGAGAGCCCGGACGGAAAAGTTCTCAAGAGCGGTTGTCTGGACGCCGGTTATCCTTTACCCGGCAAGATTCGCCAGGCCCAGTTCGTACTTACAAATGTCACCGACTGGAAAGGATTGAAACTGAGAGCTGAGATTGAAGTGAAAGGCATGCGCTATCCCGTGCGCTGGGCCTGTCACCAGAAGCTGAACGACGACGGCTCGCTCACCCTGCGCCCCAACCTCCGTCAGCAAGTCTAGCGTCAACAAAAAACCCTCCCGCTGGGACCGGGAGGGCTCTCGAAATAGTTCGCAGGTCATGCGCGAGACGTTATGCGCGGGATGTTATCCGCGGACAACGTTTGCCGCCTGGAAGCCTTTGGGGCCTTTCAGCAGGTCAAACTCCACGGTCTCACCCTCGTTGAGCGTGCGGTAACCGTTCTCCTGGATGGCGGAGAAGTGCACGAATACATCTTCCCCCGTGGAGCGCTGGATAAATCCATACCCTTTCGCCCCGTTGAACCACTTCACTGTACCTTTCTCTCTCACGGCAACAACTCCTTTCACTGATCGCGAAGAATTATTCTCCGGCTTGTCTTCAATCGTCGCCCCGGTCGGCCGAAGCCCCCCTCAAAGTAGCCGGTAGAACTTTCAGTAGCGCCAACTGTGTGCAGCCTGTGACGTGCAGCACGATGTGCTGCTTACGATGTGCGGAAGAAGTCACTCCAAAAACGGAAAAGACTCCTCAGTCCTCCACCGCGGTTGGCCGCCGCTGCGTGAACTTCGGAGCCCGACATTTGGCGCGTTTCCACCACACCCAACAGACTCAATCGCTTGCTTTACGGTCTCGCCGCCGGACCATCTCCCGGCGGTGAGCAACAGATAATAAGCACTATTAAAACGATTCGCAAGACAAATTAGAAAGCAATCGCAATATGACCATCAGTCATTTCGGATAACTTTAACGCAGATAAAGCAATAGCCCAGTAACCACCGCCGAAACTTCGGTTCCCCGCGCAGGGCCGGTTTCAAGGATCTGAGGAATTCGAGGAGCCCAAAGACCAAAGACCGAAGCCCGAAACTAAAGACCGAAGCCCAAAGGCCGAATACCAAAGACCAAAGACCTGCGACCGGATCCGATCCAACCCTCTGGTACGATTGAATCACTGGCCGTGTCCAACCCTCCTATTCCGACGGTCCCTCCAGTCGTAGCCTCGCCCGCGCCGGCTGCGGCCTCCACGCCACGCCGCTCGCCAGTCCGTCCCCCGGGCCGTTCCTCCGGCCTCGTCTTTTCCACCGTCAAATATCTGATGCGCACCGACGTCCACACCTTCGCCTTCTCGGTCGCGGCCAACGCCATCCTGGCGTTCTTCCCCTTCGTCGTCCTGCTGATGACCCTGATCCGCCACGTCTTTCACTCTAAGGTCATGTACGAAGTCGTCCTGGAACTGCTGCGCGACTACCTGCCCGCGGGTCAGGACTTCGTCATCCGCAACCTGAACGCCATGGTCAACTCGCGGCAGGGCGTGCAGGTGGTCTCGTTGATCATTCTCCTGATCACCTCGTCGGGCGTGTTCCTGCCGCTTGAAGTCGCGCTGAACCGCGTCTGGCGCTTCGGGGATAACCGCTCCTACCTGGGCAATCAGTTGGTCTCGTTCGGGCTCGCTTTTGCCTGCGGCGTGCTGGCCTTGCTCTCCATCGCCCTGACCGCCGGGCCCGTCGCCTTCCTCGAAGTCCTGCTGCACGGCTATGGCACCGGAGTCGTACGCGTGGTGGGCTTTCTGATGATGAAGCTGTTCGCCCTCCTGGCCAGCATCGCCATCTTCTTCCTCATCTACTGGCTGTTGCCCAATGGCAAGGTTCCGGCGCGCGCCGTGCTGCCCGCAGCCATCATTATGGGATTGCTCTCAGAAGCGCTGAAATACGCCTACATCCTGGCGCTTCCGTGGCTGAACTTTCAGGAAGTTTACGGCCCCTTCTCACTCTCGGTGAGCCTGATGTTCTGGGCGTTTCTCTCCGGGTTACTGCTGCTGGCCGGCGCCAACCTTTCCGCGGAAGAACACCAGCACGCTGTGTAGGGCCGGGCGCGTTCTTTGCCACATCGCCGTTGCTTGCTCGACTATGCGTGAGTATCATTGCGTACTATCATGGCAAAAAAATCCAAGATTATCGCTCACCTTCCGTCCTCGGTTGAACTCACTGAGAGGACCACGAAAAACGCCTTACGGCTTGACGTGAATCTTGGAGGCTCTAAAAAGGGCAGCCTCCATATCTCGCAAGGCACGGTCGAATGGTGGCCTGCCTACAATGACGTTTATGCGCACCGTCTTCCATGGGCTGACTTCGTTAGATTGCTTGAAGACATGCCGAAGAGCCGATCTAGGCGCTAAATCCAAAACAGCCCACTACCCTCGCCCGCGCTTACTTGATCGCATCCTCGCTTTGTCGTAGCATTCGCTCCATGAGCCATCCCATCACCCGGCAAGTTCACGATAAGTTCAAGATATTCAGCGGAGAGTTGGCGGCCGACGGAACCATTGGCAAGCTGGCCGACGAGGTTGCCGCCTTCTCGCACCAGTCGAAAATCGCCCCCAAGAGCATCGGCGTGGCCTATCTGGAACCGAGCAAGCGGCTGGTGCTTACCCTCGGTTATCGCGATGACGAGGAACCCTACGCCGTGAAGCTGCACTGCGTTCGGCTGGGCAAGCTGGAGATCAAAGGCAACGACTTCAGCGCGCTCGAAGAAAAAATGGCCCACGCCGGCGCCAAACACCGCGATATTATCTGCCACGAACTCTACGTCACCGGCGGCAACGACTTCACGGTCGTCGTCATGACCCATCAGGCGAAGTAACGAAATGAAATGAAAAGGCCGTCTGCAACACGCAGACGGCCCCCCTGTGGTTTTTCTGACAGCTGAGAGCTGACAGCTCCCTACTTCTTCGGCTCCCCGATCGAGATCAACTCCACTTCAAAAATCAGAGTCTCCCCCGGACCGATGTCGCCCTTGCCATGGTCGCCATACGCCAGATCCGCCGGGATGAACAATTGCCACTTCGATCCCACCGGCATCAACTGCAAAGCCTCGGTCCACCCGGCAATCACTCCGGTCACCGGGAACGATACCGGCTGGCCCCGCTTGTAAGAGCTGTCGAATTCCTTGCCGTTGACCAGCGTCCCGCTATAGTTGCAGGTTACCGTGTCGGTCGCCGTGGGCTTCGGTCCCGAGCCCGCAGTCAGAATTTTGTACTGCAATCCGCTGGGCAGGGTCACGACTCCCTCTTTGCTCTTGTTCTCGGCCAGGAAAGCCTCGCCCGCTTTGCGGGGAGCTGCGCCGGCTTCGTGCGCCTTCGCTTCCGCACCTGCCCGAACTTCGTTCTGCAGTTGCGTCAGCACGGCTTTCATCTCGTCATCGGTCAGCAGCACCTTACCGCCGGTCATCGCGTCTCTGACTCCTCGTGCGACCAGGGCTGGATCCACCGGCACGCCACGCTGGTGCAGCATCTTGCCGTAACTCAAGCCCACGGCGTAGCTGGCCTTTTCCTTTTGCGTTTTCAAGGTGAAGGGGACTGCGGGTTTCGCAGCCGTGGCCGGCTTCTTGGCCGCGGTTGCCGACGGCGTCTTAGCGGGAGCGGCCTGGGTCGCAGGAGCCGCGGAGGCGGGTGGGGTGGGTTGAGCGGTCGTCGCTGCCGGAGTCTGTTGCGCCAGGGCATTGCCCAGTAGCATCATCCCGGCGGCCAATAGTTGAAACACAGTGGTCAGCGGTTTTCGCATATACCTCTATTGTCCCATTGAGCGGGAGAGATGGGCAAACCGATGGCGGAACTGTGTCTCAGTTCTTGGCCTGCGCCGTCAAGGCCGCCAGTTCGCGTCTGGCTTCCTGGGCCGGGATGAAGTCCGCATCGGCATTTTTCCAGATTTCGAGCACTTGCTGATAGCTTTTCGTCGCTGCAGCCTTGTCGAATTGCGCCTGCGCCCGGGCTGTGCCGAGCAGACAGAGGGGATAGTCAGGAGCCTGGCCTGAGCCCGGACCTTCGCCTAAAGCGAGAGCGTGATAACGAGTCCCGGCTTCAAAATCCGTAATCGCCTGTTGCGGCTTTTTCATCTCCAACGAGGCGCTGCCAGCGAGATGCGGTGCTTTCGACACCAACAAATAGGGGCTGACCGGACTCAACAAGCCCGTGACTTGATCGGGATGGTGCTCACCCAATGCCACGGCCGCCTTGACTTCGGGCAGGTAGATATCGTTATAGAGCGTGTTGTTTGGGGCGTCGGCGGCGGCGCGTTCGATCTCCTTCAGCGCGGGACCGGGCTCGCCGCACAGGGCGAGCGCCAGCGTGGCGTCGGGGACGGTCGCTATCGACTGATCAAGAGCCAGTCCTTTGTGAGCGGCGTCGCGTGCTGCGGTGCAATTGGAAACCAGCGCGTCGTGCACCGCCTTGAGGGCATAGAGTCCGCCAGCAGTGTCGGAGAGATGCCGCTGTTCCGCTTGCCTGGCCGATTGATCCCAATACTGATCAGCCTCATGCATTCGTCCGAGGTAAAAATAGATTGTCGCCGCGCCGGTCTCGACCAGCATGCCTTCGGGCCGGCCATGTGCCCACTGAAGCGCTTTTTCCCAATCGGCGCGCCCGGAAAGAAAATCGTCGAGCATGGCATACGTCTGATATTCGACACTATTTTCTGCCCCGTGCGCGAGCGCGATCTTCATATAGCGATCGCCTTCGGACAATCGATTCGTAAGCATCAGGGTAGCCGCGCTGTTCATGGCTGCGACGGTATCCCAATTGGCAATCTCCCAGGTTTTCTCGAAGCCTGCTGCGGCCTGCTCGTAATCGCCTGTCTCCACATAGACGATCGCCATATTGTTCCAGGCAGCGGCGTCGCGCGGATAGGTGGCGGCAAACAACTTGTACGACTCCAGCGCCTTCGGCAGATCGTACTGGAAGTTGGCATACTGCGACTCGATGTACATGCGCTCACGCTCGGTTACATGCTCGCGCAAGTCATATGCCTTTTTCAGGTTTTCCAAAGCCTTCGATAGCGCTCCCTGAGTGGAATACGTTACCCCTAACCGCGCGTAGGCCATGGCGAAGTTCGGATCGAGTTGAATGGCCTGCTGATAAAACGACTGGGCCTGGGGAAAATCGCGGCCCATGCGGTGCTCGTCCTCGCCCAGCGAGAAGGCGTGAAACGCCTGCAGCGAGGCGGTGGTGACGTTGGTGTAAGGGGTGGTCAGCTTTTGAATGGACGCCATCGATTCGCCCAGCCGCGCTCGCATCGCGGTGGCTGCCTTCGAGACCGCCTGCAACACAGCCGTTTTGTCGGGAGCGGTTTCCTGCTCGCGGGCAAACACTTCTCCGGTAGCGACATTTACCGCGTTGATCTGAATCACATAGGACGTGCCTAGATTTGCGATGGAGCCCGCCAGATATGCCTTGACTCCGAGCCGCTGGCCGAGTTGCTGCGCCAACTCGGGTGTAATCCTCTGGTCTTTTGCTTGCCCCAGATATTGCAGGTTGCTGTGCAGTTCCGAATCGCTCACCAGTTGCAGCACTGGCGACTGCTCAAGCTGAATGGCCAGGGCTTCTTTCAGAGTCGAGTCGAAAACGTTGTCGCCGGTCTGGTTGGTGAAATCGGCGAGGATCAGCTGATCTTTGTCGGTGAGCTGCACGGCTGGAGGCTTGCGCATGTAGTAGGCGAAGGCCACTACCACCAGCGTCAGCAGGACTGCGGCTGGTACCATCCACTTGACCCAGGCTCGCGACGGATCATGCTCTTCGACTGCACTCACCTTTCCGGATGCCGCTACCACTCGCGCCGATCCGCTCGTCTTCTGTACGGCGCTCTGTACGGAGTCCTGTGCCGCTGAGCCTACGGGCTCAACCGGAACCGCGCTGTCGGCCCGCGCCGGTTCCGGCGGCGAAATCGCCGGGCTCCGGTCAGAAATCCGATCCGAGCCTCGTTCCGAAACGCGCTCCGAGTCTCGCTCAGAAGCTCGACCCGAACTTCGATCCGTACCCCGATCCGAAGTTCGATCCGAAGTTCGACCCGAGTCCAAGTCGCGCTTCAGCCGCAGCAACTCTGACTTGAGGTCGACCGCATGCTGGTAGCGCAGCTCGCGGTCTTTTTCTAGCGCGCGATTGATAATGTCTTCCAGCTTGGCCGGTAGCCTAGGATTCAACCGCACCGGCGCCGCAGGCGTACGGTTGAGAATCTCGTCGAAGATGACTCCAGAAGTTTCTCCGCGAAAAGGAATGCTTCCGGTCGCCATTTCGTAGAGCACGATGCCGAAGGAAAACAGGTCGGTGCGGGCATCGAGCGGCTTGCCCCGCACCTGCTCGGGCGACATGTAGGCCACCGTGCCCAGCGCCGACCCCGGGCTGGTTAAATGCTCAGCGCTGGCGCCGTCGGTCTTGGTGGCTTCACTGGGATCGAGTGCGCGGCTGGCCTCCTGCGTCACCTTGGCCAGTCCAAAATCGAGAATCTTCGCCGTCCCGCGTTGAGTCACGAAAATATTTGCGGGCTTGATGTCGCGGTGCACAATGCCCTTGGCGTGCGCCGCATCGAGCGCGTCGGCCACATCAATTCCGATGGAGAGCAGCCTTTCGGTCTCCAGCGGGCGGTCGCCGATCAGGTGCTTCAGCGTCTCCCCTTCCAGATATTCCATGACGATGAAGGCCTGGTCGCCTTCCTCACCGATGTCGTAGATAGTGCAGATATTGGGATGGTTGAGCGCCGACGCAGCCTGGGCCTCGCGCCGGAACCGGCTGAGCGCGGCAGGGTCGCGCGTCACATCATCGGGAAGAAACTTCAGCGCCACAAAACGGCGCAGGCGCGTGTCCTCGGCCTTGTAGACAACGCCCATCCCACCACCGCCGAGCTTTTCGATCACTCTGTAGTGAGAGATGTTTTGGCCGATCATTTTTTTCGCGGTGGCGCTGCCTGCAAACTCAACCTTCAAAATTTCGAGTGAGCCATCTTAGGAGCGGACGGAATCAAAGTCAACGAGTGGAATTGCCCGTCGTCGGCCACTGCGGCAGCCCCACTTTGCGCACCAACTCGGCAAACCGCGGATCGGAACGCACCGGATCGAGGCGGAAGTCGGTTCTCATGCCCTCCATACTAAAGTTCCTCTCTTCGTAAGCGGCGTTGAGCCAGCGATAGGCTTCGTCTTTGTCTCCCAACCCGGCGTAAAGACCGGCAATGTCATACGCCGACCAATAACTCGCCTTCCGCTGCGCTTGCCGCACCTCGATACCTTTCGTCAGAGCGCCTTTCCAGCCTCCAGAATGAAAGCCCTGTTCGAGAGCAGAAGCAAACTCCACGTCCTTTGGGTTTCCATCCAGTTGACCCAGGAGTTTGTATTGTTCCACCACCTGTGGGTACATACTTTTCGCCCAATAGGCCCATGCCAAACAATTGTGCGCCAAGGCGAATGTCGGATTCTCGCGGACCACTCCCTCGCAGGTGGCGATGGCATCGTCGTAACGTCGGGCCGCGAGCTGAACTAATCCTAGGCTCTCGATGATGATCGGGGACAGTGGATCAAGCTGGTGGGCTCGATCCTCCTCGGCCAGCGCTTCCTGGACTCTGCCGCCAATCCAGCCAATATCCTGTCCATACCATTGGTGGGCCGAGGCGTCGTTAGGATCCAGTTCGAAAGCTTTCTTGTACTCTGCTTCTCCCCCGGTAAAGTCCCAGTCATACTCCATGTAGTTGCCGGCCAGCACGGCATGGGGATGCGCCAGCGTCGGATCCAGCTCCAGCGCCTTGCGTGCCGCCGCATTCGACTTGGGAATAACCTCGCTCGATTTCGCGCCATAGAGTGGGTACACCGTATAAACATCGCCTAGTCCCGAATACGCCAGGGCATAGCCGGGATCTTTGGCGACAGCCTGATTGAAATACGAGATTGCCGCCTCCAGATCTGTCGCCGTTCGTTTATTCCAGGCGTAGCGCCCCTTCAAATACAGCTCATAGGCTTCGGGATTCCGCGTCCCCTGTTTGGCGACCAGTTGTTTCTCGGAGGCGGTGATACCAGAACGCAATCTCGCCGCCAGATCGCCGGCAATCTGCTGCTCCAGCGCGATGATCTCCGTGCTCTTGCCGCTATAGTGCTGTCCCCAAAGCTCGGTGTTGTCGCGGACATTGGTCAGTTCAGCGCTGACTTCCAGGTTGTCGCCGTGGGGCGTGACTCGCCCGCTCACCAGCGCCGACACCCCCAGTTCACTGCCGGCCTTCTGCGCGTCCACGTCTTTGCCTTTGTAGTGAAAGACCGAGTTGCGCGACTTCACCTTCAGGTCGGGAACGTGAGTAAGGCTGGCAATCAGCGATTCGGTAATGCCGTCGCTCAGGTAGTCAACGCTGGCATCCGCGCTGACGTTGACGAAGGGCAGCACGGCGATCGAATCGATCTGCGCCGGCCTGCCCGCCCGCAGGTACCACGCCAGCGCCGCCAGAAGCGCGATCACGGCAACGCCGGCGGCAATCCATACCCAGGTCCGGTTGCGCCTCGTCTCCGGCGCCGCCTGCGACACTGCAACCCGGCTCGATTCGCTTTGCCGCTTCAGCCGCTTGAGGTCGGCCAGCAAGTCGGAGGCATGTTGATAGCGTGTGTCGCGAGCTTTCTCCAGCGCTTTGTCAATGATGCGTTCGAGTTCCGGGTGAATTTCCGGGTTGAGCCGTGCCAGCTTCGGTGGTTCGCGGTTCAGGATGGATTCGAAGATCACCCCTGAAGTTTCTCCGCGAAACGGCAGCGTGCCTGTCGCCATTTCGTAGAGCACCACGCCGAAGGAAAACAAATCCGTGCGGGCGTCGAGTTCTTTTCCCCGCACCTGCTCCGGCGACATGTAGGCAACGGTTCCCAGCGCCGTGCCGGGACTGGTCAGCTGCGCGGGACCGGCGTCGGCGGTAGCTTCCAGCAGCACCGCACTTTCCGGAATTCGCGCGCCCGAGGATGAAACTTTAGCCAACCCGAAGTCCAGAATCTTGGCGTGCTCCTGGGCGGTCACAAAAATGTTGGCGGGCTTGATGTCGCGGTGAACCACTCCCTTGGCGTGCGCGGCCTGCAGCGCGTCGGCCATCTCAATGGCCAGCGCGAGCACCGTCTCGCTCTCCATGGGCTTGCCGCCGATGCGATGCTTCAGCGTCTCGCCTTCGAGAAACTCCATGGCGATGAACGACTGCTCGCCAGTCTTGCCAGTTTCCGGCTTGCCGATCTCCTGCTTGCCGATTTCCTGCTTGCCTATCTCATAAATGGTGCAGATGTTGGGATGGTTCAGGGCCGAAGCTGCACGGGCCTCGCGGCGAAAGCGTTCCAGAGCCTGCGGGTCCTGCGACATTTCATCGGGCAGGAATTTAAGGGCGACGAAGCGGCCCAGTTCGGTGTCCTCGGCCTTATAGACCACGCCCATGCCGCCGCCGCCTAGCTTCTCGACAATGCGGTAGTGCGAAATGGTTTGTCCGATCATGCGTGCCGGAATTATAGTGTGGGGCGGACACTCTTGTCCGCCTGGTTTTGATTTTGATCTTGTGTCCCGCTGCAAATCAAATGCCCCACCCTCGCGCAAAAAACGCGACAAGGATGGGGCATCCGGATGTGGTCAACCGGCCGCTACTGTTTATCGTAAAAAGACATCCCCTCAACTTTCATGCCCATCGAATCGGTACCGCTGGCCGTAAGCGTACGGCTCTTCCCGTCGGCCGCGATGACGATTTTGCCGGTGATCGTCACTTTGCCGGCCTTTTTGTTTGTCAATTCTAAGTTGTGAGCGTCGATCTGCTTGAGCGCTCGAGTGTCCGAGGTTGGGTCGCCCATCACCGGATAGTCCTTGCCGTCAAACTTGCCAATCCACACCGAGTGCGTGGGCTTGCCATTCGGGTCGACTCCATCCACCGTGGCCTTTATGTTGTCGCCGTCGGCTTCATACGTAACGGTTGTGTTCTTGGGAAACCCGGCAGTTAACTTCGACTTCGCTTCATTGAGCTTCCATGTGCCCATGCTCGGGCTTTGCGCAAAACACATCGAGCCCATCAAAAGCACTGCGACCGTCAATGCGGTCTTTCTTACATTCATGCTGCCTCCAGGGGTGAGAAACGGATTGCTCGTTTGCGAGCACTGCATTCTAGGTTCCGCGCCCCGATTTGTGCAACCGGCAGGGCTCGCGTAGCGGCGGACGCATGCATCCGAAGGTTTTGGGAAGGGCACGGCTTCAGCCGTGCCGCCGAGCGCCCAATCGTTCGTGGGCTTTAGCCCCTGGGGGTCGCTCAACGCCGCCCCTAATCCCGCGCCAGACTCCTCCGCTGAAACACAAACACCGCCAGCAGAAAACACACCAGGGCGTAATCCACTCCATAGGCCAGGGCCGTCAGGTGGTTGATCCAGGGAAGAGGGTTCACCGTCGCCCGCGTGATTTCCATGAAGCGCTGCTCCGACAAAAGGCCCGTCATGGGCAGCACAAGGTGCGCCGGCTTCTGCAACCACGCGGGTATGTGGCGCGCGGTCGACGAAAATACTTCGCACAGCGTCATGATAATCACGATCGCGCCCATGGCCAGTATGGGATGCATCACCGTGACCAGCAGCATCGCGATCGCCGCCCAGATGGCATAGCGCACCAGCGGATAAACGATCAGCGTCCACACCGCGATGTGAAAACTCTGCCCGCCCAGCCAGGCCAGTAGAAATGTCACGCCCAGCATGGCCACAACATAAACCGCCATCAGCATCATCACGCCAAGATATTTTCCCGCCAGAAACTCCCAGCGCCGCAGCGGACGGGCCATGACCGCCAGAATTGTTCCCGATTTCATTTCTCCGGCCACCGAATCGGACGCGGCCCACGCCGCCAGCAGGCTGCCGAAACCGCTCACAATCGACACCACGACCGTCACTTCGTTCAAAATAAATGCTTGCATCTGCTGCGCGTTGGCGGTGTTGATCATCGCCTTATAGGCCATCAGCGGAAACATCATCAGCAGCACGATGCACGCGAACAGGCTGCAGAACAGCAGAATCACCTTGTTGCGCAGAAAACTGCCAAAGGTGCTGAGCGCAATGGTTCGAATAGCGGTGCTGCGCATACTCACTACGCGCCTCCCTGCGCCACCAGTTTGAGGAATGTTTCTTCGAGAGAAGTTTTCATCGGCGTCAGGCTGATCACATCGCAGCCGCCCGCCCACAACATCTCGGCCAGCGCCCGCTTCTGCGCGACATCCACCAGAATGCGCACCCGGTGCGCCTCGCGTTCCACCGCCGCTCCCCGCTCTTTCACCGCCAGCTCCAATTCTTCCGGCAGCTGGTCCACGATAATCTCCACCCGGTTGTCTTCCGCCAGCATTTCCTGCATGGAGCCGGTGCGAACCATGTGCCCGCGATCGAGAATAATCACGCGATCGCAAATCTGTTCCACTTCCGACAAAATGTGCGAGCTCAGAAAAATCGTTTTGCCCTCGGCCTTGAGCGCCAGAATCAGGTCGCGCACTTCTTTTCTTCCGGCGGGATCAAGGCCTGAGGTCGGCTCATCGAGCACCAGCAATTCCGGATCGCCCAGCAGCGCCTGCGCAATCCCCAGCCGCTGCACCATGCCGCGAGAATATTTTCCAATCTTCAATCCTTTGTAGCCGTCGAGCTTCACCTTGGCCAGCAGTCCGGCAATCAGCGCCGCCGGGTCAGCCAGTTGCCGCCCGCTCAGCTTCAAATGAAACTGCAGCAGCTTTTCCGCATTGAGATAACGGTAGAAGGCAAAGTTCTCCGGCAGAAATCCGATGCGCTGCTTGGCCCGCACATCCCCCGGTTCGTAGCCAAAAACGCGGGTGCGCCCTGAACTGGCGTAAATAAAGCCCATCAGAATATTCATGCTGGTAGTTTTGCCCGCGCCGTTCGGACCGAGAAACGCGCACACCTCGCCCCGCGCCACGGCAAACGAAATATTGGACAAGGCCGTGACCTGCACTCCGCCAAAGCGCCGTTGGAAGATCTTGTTCACTCCCGAAAATTCAATGGCCGGCGTCGCCATCAGCGGGTCCCTCCCGCGTTCTTCAGCGTGATCCCGAGTTCACTGGCCAGGCTGTACTCCAGGTTGGAATCCAGGCCCACATGTCCGTGAATGACGTTGCCGGCCTTATCGATCACAAACATGGTTGGGATTCCTTCGACTCCGTAGGCCCTCGCCATTTTCTGGCTGGAGTCGAGCAGCACGGGAAAATTCAGCTTCATCGCGGTCGCGAACTTCGCCGCATCTCCGGAATCTTCGTCAATGCTGACGGCCAGAATTTCGAAGTCGCTGGAATCACTATGATTGTTCTTGTAGAACTGGATCAGAGTCGGCATCTCCATGCGGCAGGGCCCGCACCAGCTGGCCCAGAACGCTACCACCACTTTTTTCTGCCCGCGAAAATCCGCCAGCGCAACCGTGCGGCCATCGAGCGTGTGGGCGGAGAAATCGGGCGCAGTCTTGCCCACCACTTCCGGCTGCTCGCTTTCTTCCTGCAGTTTGGTTTCAAGCAGGCTGGCGCGCCAGGTCAGCACCACAGTAAGGATAGCCAGGGCAACAATCCCCACAATGCCCGCCAGCGAGACTCTCGGCCTGCCCGGTCCCTGAGGATTCCGCTGTGAATCATGAAGAGCGAAAGTGTCGATTGCATTCTGCGGACTGCCCAAAGTTCACCGCCGCGCACGAACGAAGGGGAAGTCTATACCAAATCCGGCGAGGGTGCCCCATCCTTGTCCCTCCGCATTTGTTGGAGGGACAAGGCGGACTCGCAGGTGGAAGCGTGGCGTTTGAGCGCCGCGTCAAGGCATGGTAAAGGAACTGGGAATAGGCGTGAACCGGGGCCAAACTGCCACGGCGGAGGGCCGGACCGAAAATTCCGTCCGCTCTCCGCCGTGGCGTTCAGGCTGCGGTTAGAGTCCCGCAGGCTTCTCAACATGATCAATGACCAGAGCCTGCACGGGAGCTTTTTGCGGTTCCAGCTTCAGCCCCAGCTGCTCCTGAAGCGCGGTTAAGAGCGAAGTCCCGGAAGAATCGGACGGAGACGACGAGGAAGACGACGAGGAAGAAGCTGAGGACGACACGCCGTCAGCCGACGCCATCCCCATGCCCATCGATTTAGGCGTCTCGGCTTCACCCTCGCCCGGCGTCCAGCGCAAGGAGAATTCGTAGTTGCCGGTCAGCCCAGTCTTATCCACAACGGTGCGGCCCAGCCGGGACGACAGTTGTTCTACCAGCGGTGCGAGGTTCGCTCCCTCATCGGTCAGTTCGCCCGGCCCCATCCTCAGGTTCCCCAGCGGCTGGAGGGGACCCTCGGGACCGTTGACTCCGTTCGGATTCATATATGCCGGCTTCGTTTCTTTCAGTTTAGGACCACCCTCGGCCACGACCAGTTCATAGACATCAAGGTTCCTGGTCTCGCGGTGCAGAGTCAGCTTGAAGCGGTCGGCGAGGAGCTCCTGCAGCGCCAGTCGCAGGTGGTCAATACCAAATCCGCCGGAACCCATTGACGAAGGCGGGGCCGGTGGCGAGTCCGCCAGCTTGACGTCGATGTCGTATTTTTCAGACCTGACCCAATCCGGCGCTTCTGAAATCACATCCTTCTGCACTCCATAGGCAATTCCCATGACGGTCTGCAACGTCGCGCCCTGTGCCGTAAAGCCTTGGGGCCCGAACATGCTCCGGTGACGCTCGTTTGCACCACCCACGGATTTATGCGGTTGAATCGTAGCGGATTTGTATGCCGGTACACCGGCTGCGGTTTCGCTCTGTGCCTGAGCGCGGCCCTGAGTTGCGTTCAGCATGCCAAAAGAAAGCGGCAGGGCCAGGGCCAGCACTCCAGCCGCGCTGAGCAACAGCTTTTTGCCGAAATCCAGTTTTCGTGAAATTCGTTCGGTCATAATGTTCACCATCCTTTTCTTAAGATCCGATCCGGTCACTCCCGACACACAAGCCAGCGGAGATCCCACGCAGAATTCGCACACTTTCAGAATGCTCTCGGCGTAGACCTGCCGTTCGCTGCCCATTTCCAGCACTTGTTCATCGCAGGCGCGCTCCCGCTCATCCACCAGCCGCGCCCCCAGCCACCACACCAGCGGATGAAACCAAAAGAGCGCTTCCACCAGCATGTGCAGCGCGGCCGCCAGATTGTCGCGGCGGCGCACGTGCCAGAGTTCATGCGCCAGAATGGCTTTCAGGTGGGCATCTTCGAGATGTTCTGAAATCCCCTCCGGCCAGATCAGTACCGGCATTGCAGCGCCAACGCCGATTCCAATTCCGAAAACTCCCGGCTCCAGAGACGCCCGCGGCGAATCCGCACATCCAAGCGGCGATCGCCAGCGCCGGAAGCAGATGCAGCAGACTCGCAGAGACCGTCGACGGAGCGCCGGGAGAAATCATCGACATAACCGGCTGCGTGAACGGCTGGCCGACTTCTTCCATGGCGAAGTAAAAACCCGCACCCGTTCCCGCAGCGGTGCGCGACCACGCCAGACGGCTGCCTAAACTGACCAGCAGCGAAAACGGAATCAGAAATTTCAACGACGCCGCCAGCCACAGCCCGTAGCGGGCTCGCGCCTGATTCTTTCGCAAAGTCAACGTCAACAAACCGGCAGCGGCCGCGAACAAAGTCGACTGCCACAAGTGATTGCCCAGGCCGGAGGCGAGGGCGCTGCTCATCCCCGACAAATATTCGGACAAGTATGTGGACGTCATTTCGTTTTGTCCTTTCGCTCCAGCTTGCGCAGAGTTTTCTCGGCTTCCTTCACATCCTCGAGCGTGAGCTGGCCGGACTCAATCAGATGCGCCATGACGGGTTGCGTGCGCCCGCCGAACAGCGCCAGCAGGTCGTCAATCAACTTCCGCTGCGCCGAATCACGCGAAACCGCGGCTTCGAAAATGTGGAAGTTCCCCACCTTCTTCACGCGGCGCACCGCCTTCTTGCCTTCCAGCCGGTACACCGTGGTCTGGATGGTGGTGTAAGCGGGCCGGCCTTTTTCTGGAAACGCCTCCTGAATTTCGCGGATCGAGGCGTGGCCGCGAGTCCACAGCGTCTCCATGATCTGCAGTTCGAGCTTGGCTAACTTGGGTCCGGCCATGTTGCCTCCTGCTTCATCTCCTACCAACGTATGTATTACTACTACATGTGTAGTTTTGATGTCAAGTTTTTTCGAACCGGTCTTTGGCGGTCTTTGGAATCCCACATTGGGATTCTGTCCGCCGCATTTGCTCTGAAATCCACAGCCTCAATGTGACATCCGTCACAGCTTTCCTGGTTCGGATGCGTCTACGCTGAGTTGTTTCCCGGTTTCCCGGTTTCGGTTTCCCAGTTTCCGGTTTTCTCCGAGCAGACGTCATATGGATTGAGGTCTCCCCATGCATGGGAGCAGTTGCAGTTGTCTGCTCGCGCTGTCGAGTCTGATTTTGCCGCCGGCCGCTCTGCGCGCCCAGTCTGCCCAAGTCAATCCCACGCCCAACCCCGCGATCCAACTCTCGCTCAATCCGCCGCGGCCCAGCCTGCCGCGCCCCGCGCCGGGCTTTCCCCCGGGCTTTCTTCCGATCACACCGCCCGTCACGGTCGGCTTCCCGCTGATCGCGCGCGCCGCGGGCACAATTTTCTCGGGTACCGTCACTGCCATTGCGCGCCATCCCCCAACCCGCGGCCAGGCGATCGAAACCGTGGCAATCACCTTCCACATTGAGAACGCCATCCGTGGAGCCACTTCCGGCCAGAGTCTGACCATCTCACAATGGATCGGCCTGTGGTCGGCCGGCCAGCGCTACCAGGTCGGTGAACGCGTGCTGCTTTTTCTCTATCCCCCGAGCAAGCTGGGACTCACCAGCTGCGTGGGCGGAACCGTCGGGCGCTTCGCGATTGATCCCTGGGGACGCGTCCTGCTTTCGGCGCAGCATCTTGCCGCCTTTCGAGCGGATCCCGTGGTCGGCGGCAAGTCGAGCCTGAGTTTCGGCGACTTCGCCCTCGCAGTGCGGCGCGCTTCCAAGGAGAACTGAATGCGAACCAACCAGGCCAGCACCGCACGCCATGCGACGTCGGCCGCCCGCTTATTTCTTCTCCGGCTGGCCGCCGCTGCGGCCATGGTTCTGCTGTTCACCGTGCTGTCCCGCGCCGGCGGCCCCAAATATATTGCCGGAGCCAGCTACTTCGATCCCTCCGTCACCGGGCAGCCGCTGCTGTGGCCGCAGGGCGCCATCACCTATTACACTGATCAGGGCGACCTCAGCCCTGTCCTGCTCAACGCGTCGGCCAACGCCTTCGTCGCCAATGCCTTCAGCGTATGGACCGCCGTCCCCACGGCTGCGCTCACCATCACCAGCGGCGGCCAGCTCGCCGAAGACGTGAACGGCACCAACGTCTACTTGAACTCAAACAGCACCATCTCCATGCCCGCCGACATTCAGCCCTCGGCCACCGGCACGCCGGTCGGCGTGGTCTACGACTACGACGGTTCCGTGACCGACGCGCTCATTGGAAGCGGCGCCGGTGACGCCAGCCAGTGTTTCTTCAACGCCGCCTACGGAGGCGACGACAATTTCGGAACCTTCGCCACCTACCAGCACGCCCTGATCGTCATCAACGGCCAGTGCGCGCTGCAGTCGTCGCAACTCACCGACGTGGAATACCGCCTGGTGCGCGTGATCGGCGAAGTGCTCGGCCTGGGATGGTCGCAGGTAAATTCCAACGTGCTCACCGGCTCGCCCCCGCCCGCGGCTGCCGATTACGCCGGCTTCCCCGTGATGCATGAGACCGATCCCCTGAATTGCATCCCCATCACCCTCTGCTACGCCAACCCGTACCAGCTCGCCATGGATGACGCTGCCTCGCTCTCCCGCCTTTACCCCGTGACGGCGCAGAATCAGGCGAACTTTCCCTCTGGCGAAATATTCTCCGCGGTCACGGCGCGCATTTACGGCTCGGTGTGGTTCACCGACCGTTACGGAAACCCGACGCAGGCCATGCAGGGAGTGAATGTGGTCGCGCGCTGGATCGACGACACCACCGGTCTGCCTTCGCGCCAGTACGCAGCCGCGGGGGTTTCCGGTTTCTTGTTTATCGGCGACGCCGGCAATCCCATCACCGGCTTCGACGATGCACTGGGTGATCCCCTTGCCCAATGGGGATCGAACAGCCAGACCGTTGAGGGCTTCTTCGACCTGGCCGGGCTGCTACCGCCCAATGACAACAGCACGCAATATCAGCTCAGCATCGAGCCGGTCGATCCGAACTGGTCCGCGGAGGTCGGCCCCTACTCGCCCGGCCCGGTCTCGCCTTCGGGATATGCGCAGTCCATCCTGCTGACGGTCGCGCCAGGCGATGAAGCCGAGCAGGACATTCTGATGAACGATAATGCGCAGCCCTTGCCTCCGCTTCCCTCCAGTTGGAGCGCACCCCTCTCAGTCTCACCGGCGGGAGATTGGGAAGGTTCGGTGAGCGGCTACGGCAACATGGCCTACTATCTTCTTGCGGCGCAAAGCAATCGCACCTTGTCAGTGGCCGTGACTGCGCTCGATGAATCCAGCAGCCCCAGCGAACTGAAGGCGCAGCCGGTGGTCGGCATGTGGGTCGCTTCCGATCTGCAAGGCGCGGCGCCGCCGGCCTTCACTCCGTCGCCCTTCAATCAACCCACGTTCGGGCTGACCCGGCTCGACGCTCAGGTCAACACTTCCGCCAACTTCCTGATCGGCATTTCAGATGTGCGCGGCGACGGCCGTCCCGACTATCTTTATCACGCCTATCTGCTGTACGCCGATTCCGTCACTCCAGCGCGCGTCGGAGTGAATGGCGGCGCCGTCACACTGCAGGGGACCGGCTTCTATCAGGGATTGACGGCCACCATCGGCAGCGCCGCGGTAACGCCGCTCGCGGTCAGCGCCGCCCAAATGATTCTGCCTGCGCCCGCTTACCCCGACGGCGTGCAGAACATTACTGTGAGCGATCCGGTAAGCGGCGGGTCTTCTGTCATGACTGGCGCTCTCACCTATGGCGCAACCGCCAGCGACATTCTTCTTCTGATCGGCGGCGGCTCCAATCCGCCCACTCCGGTGGGCACGCAGGCCACCAACCCGGTGAGCGTGCGGGTGCTGGCCGCCGACGGCGTCACTCCTGTAAACGGCGCAACCATCGCCTGGAGCGCCAACAATGGCGTGCAGCTTTCCGCCTGCGCCGGCATTTCCGCGTGCTCGGTCACCAGCGATCAAAATGGAGACGCCGCCACCTGGCTGACTCCCTCGGCCGCCGGCGTTGACACCATTGTTGCCACGCTGGCTCCGGGTGCTTACCCATCCTCGCCCTCCGTGACCGCCACGCTGGAAGCCACCGAGTCGGCTTCCAACATCGGAGTGCTGACGCCTTATCTTTGGATTTCCCAGGGCGCAAACGTCAGCGTGCCCGTCACCGCGCGGGTCTTGAGCAACGGCGTGCCGCTGAGCAACGCCATCGTGAACCTGAGAGTAGTGAGCGGCGCGGGAACGCTCAGCGCCCCGAGCGCGTCCACCAACTCCAATGGCTACGCCAACGCCACGCTGACGGTGACGCAAATCGCGGCCGTGGTGCAGGTGACCGCCTGCCTGGCTCCGGGCAATGCTCCCTGCCAGACTCTCTATTCCACTCCAGTGCCGCTGGCGCAACAGAATCTGCAGCCCGTCTCCGGCGGCGGGCAGGTCTCCACCGGACAAGCGTTTCAGCCGGTGGTGGTGCGGGTCACGGATTCTTCTTCGCCGCCGAATCCCGTGGTCGCCGCCCCCGTGGCGTTTCTGAGCACTGTGCTGCGGCCCGGCGGCACAAGTTCGGCAGGAGGAAACGGCGGAACCACCCCGAGCAATCCCGCCATGCCAGTGATCCTCGAGGTCACCCAGAGCAATCTCACGACCGATGTGAACGGACTCGCCAGCATCGTACCCTCAGCCGGCAGTTTCAGTGCGCCGCTGGAAGTGGACATCGGCATCACAGCTGGCATCAACGCGTCGCTCGACGAACCTCTGCAGATGTTGCCCGCACTCGCGAACGGGGGCGGCGATGAACCGGCGAAACCGCGCGGCGAAGGGTTCGGAATGCATTGATATTATTGTACGCACAATGGAGTACGTGCTTTACATAATTGTACATACATAATGATACGCATACCGCTTTGGGGAGTCTCGACGGAACACAAATACCGCCACGCCCGTTTTCTAGGATGCCCTTTGCGGGCCCGGAAACACCCCTGGCAGCGACGATCGGTTCCGGGGTGAGGGTAAGGGCCATCCGGCGAAAAATTCCTCGTCCTGCGGCCCGCTAGGGCCCTCCTACGACATTTCAACGACTTACACGAAGACTCAACGACTTAGCGGGAATGGGACGCGATCGACTTAGCACGAGGGACAGAAATTCCGCGGCGCGCAGCCGTGCAAGAATCAGTTTTTAGTGGACGACTTCGGCCGGCTATCGCACAGGTCGGCGCGGACGTTGCTTCGCCGAAACGGAACGGATGATCAGTTTGCGTCGCGCTCCGGCCGGCAGCGGTACCTTGGCACGGTTCAGTGCCACGTTGATCAGGCTCAGCACTTCCGGGTCGTCGAGAATGTTCGCGTCGGGCACCCCGCTCGAGTACAAGCGAATATTCCGCACGACCTTGCCCGTCCCCTCCAGCAGACCGGCCGGGTCGGGCAACCCAGCTCCCTGCAGAAAACATAAGGTCACGCGGCCCGCGGGAAGCACCAGCGAAAAGATCGCGTCCGACGGTCGTTCGCTCGGGCTGAAGCCGATGACCAGCCAGTTGTAATTGTCGTAGACCATTTCGATCGCTCCGGGAAGCAGTTCGCGCATTCTCGCCAGAGCACGGCGGGCGCACGCGGCCACGTCGGGTGAATATTTCGCGAGGAAAGAATCGAGCTGCCGTTTGGCCTCGGCCTGCGTGAGTTCGGACGAAGGCTTCTTTGGGCGGGTTGCGGCTTTTGCTTTTCGCATTTGCCATCCTTCGGAAACAACTCATCACCTGCGTGTCATCCTGAGCGGCGCACTTTGCCGCAAACCCCGCCCGCCTCAGGATGACGACGCCGTGGAAGCCGGACAGCGGAAGCCTGAAGCCCGCGTCACTTCGTCCCCTGCTCGTTGGTCCCATGCTCGTTGGTCCAACGATCCACCCAGTCATTCACCGTCTGGTACCACAGCCGCGAATTCTGCGGCTAGAGTACCCAGTGCCCTTCGTCGGGGAAGTAGAGCATCTTCGACGGGACGCCTTCCATCTGCAGCGTGGTGAACAGATCGAATCCCTGCGACACGTCGAGCCGGTAGTCGCGCTGGCCATGAATCACCAGCGTCGGCGTCTTGAAATTTTTCGCGTACTGGTGCGGCGACCACTTCTCATAGCTCGCGCGATTGTCGTAAGGCGTGCCTTTGAACTCCCAGTCATTGAACCAGAGTTCTTCGGTCGTGCCCCACGCCGACTCGGCGTTGAACATGCCATCGTGCGACACCAGACATTTGAAGCGGTCAGTATGGCCGAGAATCCAGTTGATCATGTAACCGCCATAGCTGGCGCCCAGCGCGCACTCGCGGTTTTTGTCGATGAACGGATAAGTTTTCTCCGCGTAGTCGAGCCCCTTCATCAGGTCTTCAAACGGAGCGCCGCCCCAGTCGCCGTTGATGGCGTCAATGAACTTCTGCCCGTAGCCGGTCGAGCCGTGGAAGTTGATCATGATGACGACGTATCCGCTGCTCGTCGATGAAGTTGGTGCCGCGAACAGTTCGGCATTCCAGCGGTAAGACCAGTCGTCTCCCCACGCACCTTGCGGCCCGCCGTGAATGAGGAACTTCACGGGATATTTCTTCGAGGCATCAAGATTTGGCGGCTTGACGAGGAAGCCTTCGACTTTGTCGCCGTGCGCGCCCTTAAACCAGAAGGACTCAATTGGCGACATGAGCGTACTCGACAGAAGAAGGTCATTGATGTGGGTCAGCGCACCTGGGGGATTGGCGAGCTGTTCAGCGATGCTTCTTTCAGAACCGGTTTTGTAGATCTGGGTTGGAAACGAGATCGACATTCGCGTGAAGACGATGCTCCTCCCGTCCGGCGTTATGGCCAGATCATCGTTGAATCCATCCCGGACTACCACGACGGCGTTATTCTTAGCGGCTTCCTTCGAGTCGCCATCGACAGTGATTGTTTGATCGAACGGGCGATCAACCTCGAACGAGTAAACCGGCGCCTCGCCCGCTGATTCGTGAACGGAGTAGATGCGTTTGGAGTCTGGCGACCACGTGAACGATCCAACCCACGCATCTAGATTCTCCGTCAGATTCTTCTTCTCCCCGGTTTTGCGGTTGTACAGCATCAAGCGGAAGCGGTCGCTCTCGTATCCCGGACGCTGCTGGGCGCGGTAGGCGATGTAGCGGCCATCGGGCGAATAGAGCGGCGTCGAGTCGCTGGCGGGATTGTCGGCGGTGATGTTCTTGGCCTGGGCAGATCCGGCTTGGCCTCCGCTGACCGGAACGATCCACAGATCGTTGTTGGTGGAAGCCGCCTCGTTCTTGTCGTGATTCGAGGCGTAGCAAATCTCCTGCCCATCGGGCGAGAAGGCGTAGTTGTCCTGCCCGCCAAGCGAGAACACGGGCGCATCGTAGTCGCCGGGCGTGAGATCGCGGGGAAGAAAATAACTGGAGGGACCACTGAAGGCGTGGAAGCGTTCGGCGGAAACAGCAAAGAGGTGAGTCCGCTTGCCTTCTTTGTAGGCATTCCAGTGACGATAGAGCAGCTGATCGAATATCAGCGCTTTGACCTTCGATTGTCCCGCCTCCTTAAGCCTCTTCGCGTTGCAATCCAATTCGGCGGTGGGCGCGCCGTCGCACTCCGGATACACATCCGACGTAAACAGAATATTTTTGCCATCTGGCGACCACACTTCGCCGCTGGCTTCGGTCGCAATCGAGGTCAGCTTGTGGACGCTGGTGACTGTTTTAGCCGCATCATCGAAATCTGCGATCCACACCTGTGAGCCGCCTTCTTTGGTCGAGATGAATGCAAACCGCCCGCCATCCGGCGCCCAGCGCGGGCGGTCGGCGTCCTGATCGGCGATGATTTCCTTTTCCTGTCCGCCCGCCGTGGGCACGATCCAGATGTGCGGCGTCTTCGAGTTGGCTTCGAGATCGACGTCGACCACGCTGAAGAGCACCCACTTGCCGTCGGGGGAGACCTGCGGATCGCCCACGCGCTTCAGCTTCATCATGTCTTCAAAGGTAAAGGGGTGCTTCGCCTGGGCGATGGCGGGAAGGGTGAAGGCAAAGACGAGAAGAGAGAGTAAAAGACGACGCATGAGGGAAACCTCCAACGACCTGCGAGCTTGGCAAACGAAAAAGTGTAGCAGGGGGAAGCGGATCGCTTCTAGCTACTGTGCCAGGCTCAAGCGGCTTGCCTCGAAGCGTCGGCACTCATCCGGGCCCAATTCATCCAGCCCAGGGATTCACCAGGCGAATGCCGCAGCCTTCGAAATCGGCGGTATTGCGGGTGGCCAGAATTGCGCCGCGGGAGCGGGCGATGGCCGCGATTTGCGCGTCGAGATCGCTGATCGGGCGGCCTTGCCCGCGGCGGACGCCTGCGATCTGGGCAAACGCGCGGGCCGCGTCTTCGTCGAAGGGAAGAATGCGACCGGCGAGAACTTTGCCAAACATCAGTTCAGCGCCAGCCAGCAAGGCGGCGCGGCGTTTACCCTGAGGCAGTAATTCGATGCCATACAAAACCTCCGCCACCGTGACTGCCGTGATGAACAGGGCGCCGGGTTGCTGCTGCGACCACCACGTCTGCACAACCACCGAGGGCAGAGCCAGCATCGGTTCGGAGACGACGTTTGTATCCAGAATGGTGATTCCGGAGTTCACTTGAACTGGATCTCGCGGATCCTACCGCGGCGCGGGGGAATCTTCAGGTCGACACCCCCTAAGGGAGCGAATATCCGGCGGATGGCTTCCCCGAGGTTTTCCGGCCCGGCATCGGCGCGAGCCAGCCCGGTTTCGAGGAGTTCGCGCGCTTCCTGCTCCATGGAACGGCCGTTGCGGGCGGCGCGGATGCGCAGGCGCCGCTTGGTGCTTTCCGGCAAACGACGGATGGTAATGCTGGCCATGCCATCAATGATAGCATTGCCATCATTGATGGCACAAGCGGCGATTACCCCTGGGGACGATCGCACAAGAGCGCGACCGCTGCCGGCGAATGGATCCCTTCCGCTTCGCTCAGGGCAGGCCCTTCGCCGCAAAAGAACGCGGCTCAGGATGACAATGCATCATGACAACGGCATTCGAAGAGGACGCCGAATTTTTACATGACAAAGCTTTACGCTCGGAGCAGGCGCCCGCGGCAACCTCTTTGTTCATCTGGCATCCAAGTAGATGGCAGAACTGCAGCGGCCGGCCCTCCAGCCCCGCTGAGCGGAGAGGGGTTGGAGGGTTGGGTCGCGGCGGTGCGTGACGGCGCCTCTTGTGCGCCAATTACGACAGCTTGACTCTGATCCGATAAACTAGACGACATGACACTGGGTCCCCGTGGTTTGCTGTTTGGCCTGACGCTGCTGGCTTGCGGATTGGCGGCGCTGCCGGCGCTCGCGCAGGAAGGACCGCTCGACAGCGCTTCCCCGCAGGGCACGACCTCGGACGAGATCATCAAGCACTTCTCCGCCAAGGAAACCGAATTTGCCAAGGCGCGCGACCAGTACACCTATCGCCAGACGGTGAAGGTGGACACGCTCGACGGCGAAACCGTTACCGGGGAATACAAAGAAACCTTCGACGTGAGCTTCAACGACCAGGGCAAGCGGATCGAAAACGTAGTGTTTGCACCGCAGTCCTCACTGGAGTCGGGTGGGATTTCCATGACTCAGGAGGACTTCGAAGACATCCGGCACCGCCTGCCGTTTGTGCTGACTGCCCAGGAGATCGCGGAGTACGACATACTTTACGTCGGCCAGCAACAGGAAGACGAGCTTCATTGTTATGTCTTCGACATCGCGCCCAAAAAGATCGAAGGCAAGAAGCGCTACTTTCAGGGCCGCGTCTGGGTCGACAACCACGACTTCCAGATCGTCAAGACCTACGGCAAGACGGTTCCTGACATCCGCAAGAAGCATGGCGACGAAGAGAACCTGTTCCCGAAGTTCACCACCTGGCGGCAGCAGATTGATGGTCTGTACTGGTTTCCGGTCTACACCCGGGCGGACGACGAACTGCACTTCAAGCTTTCGGATGTGCACATCCGGGAAATCGTGAAGTACGAGGACTACAAGCGCTTCGGTTCGAACGTGAAGATTTTGTACGAAGGCAAGGAAATTCCCAAGGCGCCGCCGAAGCCGCCGGACCAGAATAGTCCAAATCAGAAAAATCCAAATCAGCCCGACCCGAATTCGCCAAAATAGTTTATTGTGTTGGGATGGCGACGCTGCAGCCGCTCATCGCGCGCTCTTCGAATCCTGCGCCCACCTCCGGTGCCGCGGGCACGGTTGTGTTGAGCAACGTCCGCAAATGCTACGGTGACTTTGTCGCCGTGGACAACCTCTCGCTTTCCATCCCGCCCGGCAGCATTTATGGCTTGCTCGGTCCGAACGGGGCCGGCAAGACCAGCACGCTGCGCATGATCATTGGCATCATCCTGCCGGACTCTGGACAAGTCACAGTATTTGGCGAACCGCTGCGGCGGGCGCACATGGCCCAGTTTGGCTACCTGCCGGAAGAGCGCGGCCTGTACAAAAAAATGAAAGTGCTGGAGCACCTGGTGCTGCTCGCTCAACTCAAAGGACTAAGCAGCGCGGAAGCGCAGAAGCGCGCGCAAAGCTGGTGCGAGCGTTTTGAGTTGACCGCTTGGACGGGGAAGAAGGTCGAAGAGCTTTCCAAGGGCATGCAGCAGAAGGTGCAGTTTATTGGCGCGATTCTGCATGATCCGAAGCTGATCATCATGGACGAGCCCTTCAGCGGGCTGGACCCGGCCAGCGCGGTTTCTTTGAAAGATGTTTTGCTGGAACTGGCGAAGAACGGCAAGACCGTTCTTTTTTCCACGCACCGCATGGATCAGGCGGAAAAGTTGTGCCAATCCATCTGCCTGATCAATCACGGGCGCGCGGTTCTGGAAGGCGACCTGAACCAGATCAAAGCGGGATACGGCTACAACAACGTGCAGATCAAGTATGACGGCGACGCGCGCTTCCTCAAGGAAACGCGGCTGGTCGAGTCGTTCAACGATTACGGCAATTACGTGGAGGCGCGGCTGGCGCCCGGAGCCGACACGCAGGAACTGTTGAGACTGGCCTCGGCGGGCGCGCGGGTGAGCAAGTTCGAAGTGATGGAACCGTCGCTGGAAGAAATCTTTATTGCGGCCGTGAGTCAGCCGGCTGCGAGTCAACCCAATGCGTAACATGTGGCTCATTATCCGGCGGGAATATCTGGAGCGGGTGCGCACCCGGTCGTTTCTGATCCTCACGCTGCTGCTGCCCGGCATTATGACGGTGATCATGATCTTGCCGGCCAAGCTCGCCAGCATGGGAGACAAGGCGCAGCACATTGTCGTGGTCACTTCGTCGCCGCAGTTCGGCGAGACAGTTCGCCAGCGGTTCCTGGCGGCGCTCACTGCCACGGAAGAGGATGACGAGGACACCTCCGACGCCAAGCCCGACGCCGACACCAGCGCCAACGCCGCGAAGAAAAAGCCGGAGCAGGACTACGTCATCGACGTGGATTCTAATGCCACGGAGGCGGAACGCGCGGCCTTGCGCGACAAAGTTACGTCGCAGGCCATCGATGGCTTCCTGTGGCTGAGCGATGACGCTATCGCGTCCGGGAAAGTAACCTGGACCAGCCGCAGCATGGCCGGATTTGGACAACGAACCCTCAGCCAGGCGCTGAATCGCGTGATCGAGTACGAGCGGCTGTCGAAGAATGGCGTAAGCGCCGATCAAGCGGATGGCATGCTGAAGCCGGTGAAAGTCGAGGCGGTTCGGCTGGAGCGCGGGCGGGAGTCGAAGGGCAGCGGCGGCGGCAAGCTGCTGGAAGTTGTGATCATGGTCATGCTGCTCTACATGGCCGTGCTGTTGTATGGCATCTCAGTGATGCGGTCGGTGCTGGAAGAAAAAAATTCGCGCATTCTGGAAGTGCTGCTGTCTTCCGCCTCTTCGACGGAATTGATGGCCGGGAAACTGCTGGGCGTGGGCGCGGTCGGCCTGACGCAGATTCTGGTCTGGGTGGTGATGGCAGGGGCCTTCGCATTGCCGGCGATGGCCATGCAACCGTCGTTCAGCGGGCTGCAGATTTCGCCCGGAGTGCTGGTCGCGTTCGCGGTATTTTTTCTTCTGGGATATTTGTTGTATAGCACGATGTATGCGGCGATCGGCGCCATTACCACGACGGAGCAGGAGGGCCAGCAGCTGCAGTTTATTGTGGTCATCCCGCTGGTGCTGTCGGTGTTCATGCTGAGTGCAGCGGTGCGCACGCCGGACGCTCCGGCGGTGGTGTGGATGTCGATGATTCCATTCTTCGCGCCGGTCCTGATGTATGCGCGCATCGTGGTGCAGACCCCGCCCGCGTGGCAGATCGCGCTATCGCTGTTCGTGCTGATTGGAACGATTGCGGGAATCATGGTGCTGTGCGCCCGGATTTACCGCATCGGCGTGCTGATTTATGGCAAGCGGCCGAACCTGCCGGAAATTTTGAAGTGGATCAAGTACGCGAAGGCGTAGGCGGAGCTGTCAGCTGTCAGCTCTCAGCTAAGCCGACATCTGCAGCGTTGTCATCCTGAGCGGCGCTTTTGGCCGCGAAGGATCTGTGCAACTTTTTCGAGAGCGCCTCGCTGCAAGCCAATTGCATGGATCCTTCGCGGCCAAGAGCGCTGCTCAGGATGACAAGGTCGCTAGGGTAATAGCGCGCAGCCGCTCAGGGGACGTCACCTGGAAGGAGGTTCGGCCTTGCTCTGCTTTTCCGCCGAGGCTGCCGGCCCAGCGGCGCCGACCAGCGGGATAAGCTTTCCCTCGCCGTGTTCGAACGACAAGAACTTTCCATCGTGGACGCAAGCGACGCTCGACCCTGCGCGTCCGTCCGCTAGCGTGAGGCGCCGCAGGACCGTGCCGTCGTGCGCGTTCAGTTCATAGATGGAGCCGCCATCCGCCGGGGTCACGCGGGCATACAAATTCTGATCGCTGGCGATCAGTCCTTCGATCTGCATTTCCTTTGGCAGCGCGGGATGGATTGCGCGAATCTCCCCGGCCTCGCTGACCTCA
>Ga0302324_100003369_pt1 | contig 36145 bp, 34 predicted proteins | sample Palsa_T0_1_FD_201949 | JGI IMG/M metagenome (GOLD analysis project Ga0302324, IMG submission 201949) | Peat permafrost microbial communities from Stordalen Mire near Abisko, Sweden - Palsa_T0_1 | ecosystem: Environmental > Terrestrial > Soil > Palsa > Peat permafrost | place: Sweden: Abisko... | reverse complement strand
AAAAGGCCGAATACCGCGACCCCGTCGGGTGTTCCGACATAGACCTTACCGTTCGCGATCGTCGGTGTGATGAATTTGTTGCCGGTACCGAAGTCGTCTCGGCCGCCCGCCGCCTGATTGCTGTTGTACAACTCGTTGGCAAGATTGGCTGCCTCGTAAGCATGCAGCACTGCGGGTTGACGTTGTGTGCTCTCCAGGGCCCAGACGATGCCGTTCGTCACGCCGTGCGCCGAAATCGCGGGTGATGCACCGGGGTAAGAAAACGTGCCACTCGACTGAGAGGACGGGAAGCGCGACAAGCGCGCGTTGCTGATGGCAAAGGCCTTGAGCGTGCCGTTGACGTCTGCGTAGTAGACCGAGCCGTCGAAATACGCCGGCGCAGAGTAGACCCCGCCGGGCAATGCGCCGGCGAGGTCCTCGTAGATTGCGTTGCTAGATGCGTCGAACTTGCCCATCGAGTCCCGGTTGATCACGTACAAATGGCCGTCCTTGCCGGCCCCGACGGCCAAGTGCCGAATGAGGTCATCGCCTATAAGATCGGGCAGCAACATCGGCGCGCCGGAGCCAAGATCGACGTCGTTTGCAGACTCGCCCACGGCGTTGAATTCCGCGAAATAGTCCGCTACGGCCAGCCGATTGGCGCTTGAAACCTTGATGAACGCGTTTCCGTAGTTGCTGTTTAGAGGCATCCCACCTGGGTCGAGGGTTGTGTCGAAAGTGCCGTTGGCGACGAGCGCGTAGATGTTGCCGGCGGCATCGGCGGCCATGCCCCCGCCAGCCTGCCAAATTGCGCCGTCCGTGCCATTCGGTGTGAGGTTCAGGACTCGGGTCTGGGTGAGCGTCGTCTCGTCGTATCCCATAATCCAGCCGTTATAGGGCCCTCGGTCGCAGTGCGACGTCCAGGCGGTGTAGACAACGCTGTTCAGCAGTAACAGCCCGGCTCGCTCCACATACTGGGCTGGGTCAAATACGAGTGAGCCAGCAATGCTATTGGCGCCCGACCCGGCGTAAGTTGCGGCGATCACGGTCGGACTCGGCGCGTACTCTGCCAGAGTCGTCAGGTCTAAGGCGTGCAGACGCTGCAGATGATTGCCGCTTGCGTCGCGGGTCATGGCAACGATGAATATCGTGCCGTGTGTTCCGGCGCCGCGGTCGATCACGGGCGTGGAGGTGATGCCGATCTCCGGGTTCACCTGCCCGCAATCACGGTTGTCGCTCGGCGTTTCGCCGGCGCCCACCACGCTCACATGGGCGAGCGCCGTACCATCGTCGGCGTCGTAGGCATATACGCTGTCATGCTCAGTTACCACGTAGACGACGTTTCGCGTACGCCCGCCTACGCTGAGCGCCGAGACGATCAGCGGTTGGCCGTCGACCTGACCGTCGGCCGCTAGCGTACGGAGCAGCCCAAAATCCGCCGCGTTGACGTTGGCGGGACTTAGCGTGGTCTCCGCAAGATTCTGCGCCGTGCGGGAATTGTCGTTGTGATAGGTGAGCACGTCGCTCGTCGCAGGCGTCGGGGTCACCGTGAGCCGCGCAGCCGTGCTGGTCGCCGCACCCTTTGAGTTGTGAACGACGACGCTGAACATGGCGCCGTCATCGGCAGCTGCCACCGGTCCTGTGACGTAGACATCGGCTGTTGCGCCAGCGATCGGCTGGCCGCTGCGCAGCCACTGGAATGTTAGCGGTGCGGTGCCCGTGGCCGCGACGCTGAAGCTTGCGGTCCAGTCCACAGCTACGCTCACCGCCACCGGCTCGCGAGTGATCTTCGGAGCGCTGGGCGGGATTTCGCGAGTTGTGGAGTCGCTAGAGCCGCCGCAGCCTGCAAGCAGTGAGCACAGAAGCGAAAGGGCGAGCGCGAGCGCCCTTGGCGCCGCCCATGACACCGTGCAGGGCGTGCGCAAAAAGACCTCGCGTGCTCGCATTGCTCTCGGCCTCCATAAATTCTTCTACTTGCCAAGGCATCTATACGCCCGAGTGCAGCTCCATCGCAACGCGATATACGGCCCGCTGAGAATTGCCACGGCGTGCGAAGACTTCTCGAGCATCTTTAGAGAGAGCATTGCTCAAACGATCGCACCCTGCGTCACGGCTCAAAGATGAATCCTTCTGAGGGACAATACCGCTGTTCGGCCACTCGTCTAGCGCCGATAGGCCGCTGCAGCAAGGGATAGGATTTAAAATGACCAAGACCCACTTGATATCCGTCGATGCGTACATCGCCTCTCAGCCCCACGCCGTGCAGCGCGTGCTGCGCCGGGTGCGCAGCGCCATCCGCAGATCCATGCCCGAAGCCCACGAAGTGATCTCTTACAAGATCCCGACGTACAAACTTCATGGCAGGGCGGTCCTTTATTTCGCCGCGTGGAAGCACCATTACTCGCTATATCCCGCCGGCGCTCACGTCGCGGCGGCGTTCAAGGAGGAGCTTGCACCGTACCAGGTGAATAAGGGAACGCTCCGCTTCCCGCTCTCCGAGCCCGTTCCAGTGAAGTTGATTGAACGCATTGCCAAGTTTCGCGCGAAGGAAGTTGCGAAGCGCGAGAAGCCGAACGCGGCCGTGCCCAAGAAGCGCAAGGCCCATGGGGCAGCGGCCTCAAACTGACCCACGATTCGAGATTCCTCCGGAGGGCTCGAAACCGCGCCACCCAATGGTTCTGCCAACCGCGATCGGTCAAACTTTGGTGACGCTGCGCCTGCAATTGCCGCCTGGTCACGAGCATTCAGCAAATTCCTCTGCAAGCATAAACCGGCTTGATCAGTTTGTTCGCGCGATGAAAAGGCGTTACGTTTCGTCACGTTCAAGTGCGATGATAGTCAGGTGTCCCGCCCCGTGCCGCTCGCTCCAGCGCAAGCCGTTGCCTTAGCGCAATCATCGCCCAGTATCGGCGCGCGCGATCTTGCGATACTGCTCGGACTCAATCTCATCTGGGGCGTGAATCTCGTCATCAGCAGGGTCGGCCTGGCGGAGATCCCCGCGATCCTCTTCACGCTGCTGCGTTTTGCGATCCTGGCGGTGTGTCTCGTGCCCTGGCTGCGAGTGCGCCGCGATCAGATGGGCACACTCGTGGTCGCCGCTGTGTTTATCGGCGCGCTGCAGTTCTCGCTCTATTTCTGGGGCGTGGGAATGGCGACTAACGTCTCCTCCGTGGCGATCGCCAGCCAGCTGGGCGTGCCGTTTTCGACGCTGCTGTCGGTTGCACTTCTCGGTGAGATCGTACACTGGCGGCGCTGGACGGGCATTGCGCTCTCGTTCGCCGGGATTCTCGTTATGGGTTTCGATCGCGAGGTCGCCTCGCAATGGCAGAGTCTGTCGCTCGTGATCGCGGGTGCGTTCGTTGGCTGCGTCGGGCTCATCGCCATCAAGAAACTGCACGGCTTCTCGCCTCTTGAGCTGCAAGCGTGGATCTCCTGGCTCAGTCTGCCGGTGCTACTGGTGCTGAGCCTGGAGTTCGAGCGGCCCGACCTGAGCGTCCTTGCGCATGTGTCGCTCGGTGCCTGGGGAGCGCTTCTCTACACCGCGATTGCCGCGAGCCTCGTGGCGCACACGACCTATTTCTACCTCGTGCAGCGCTATCCGGTGACGAGCGTGGCCCCGGTCACGACCCTCTCGCCCGTCTTCTCCGTGGTGCTGTGCGTGCTGTTTCTCGGCGAGGTACTGTCAGTGCGCTTGGTGGTCGGTGGCCTGTGCACTCTAGCCGGAGTGGCCATCATCACGCTGCGCGAGAAGCACATTGTCGATACGGGAACCTGAGGCGCAGGTGATAGTCTTGCGCGATCCATCGGGCCCCTAGCTATGAGCAAAAAGAAAGCCGCAGACCCACGTCAGTACTCACGCCTCGTCGTCGATGGCCTGAAGCAGACCGCCGCCCGTTCCATGTTGCGTGCCGTCGGCTTCCGGGACGCAGACTTCGCCAAGCCGCAGGTCGGCATTGCCTCCACGTGGGCGCGGCTCACGCCCTGCAACATGCATATCCGCGAGCTTGCTGAGGAGGCCGTGTCGGGCGTCGACGCCGCCGGCGGCAAGGGCGTGCTCTTCAATACGATCACGGTGTCCGATGGTATTTCGATGGGCACGCCGGGCATGCGTTACTCGCTCGTGTCGCGCGAGGTGATCGCCGACTCGATCGAAACCGTCGTCGCGGCTGAAGGCTTCGACGGCGTGGTGGCCATCGGCGGGTGCGACAAGAACATCCCGGGCTGTGCGATGGCGATTGCTCGATTGAACCGCCCCGGGGTATTCGTCTACGGGGGCACCATTCAGCCCGGATTGCAGCGACGCGATATCGTGACCGTCTTCGAGGCAATCGGCGCGCGCGCCTCCGGAAAGATCGGGGATGCCGAGCTGCTCGAGGTTGAGCGCACGGCAATTCCCGGCGCCGGCAGCTGCGGCGGCATGTACACCGCGAACACCATGGCATCGGCCATCGAGGCGCTCGGATTGTCGCTGCCGAACAGCTCCGCGCAGGAGGCGGTCGCAGACGCCAAGCGGCGCGATTGCCGCCGCGCGGGCGAAGCCGTCATGCATCTACTGGAGGAGGGCATCCGCCCCGCGGACATCCTGACTCGCAAGGCCTTTGAGAATGCGATCACGATGACGATTGCCTTGAGCGGCTCGACGAATGCCGTGCTGCACCTGCTCGCGATCGCGCGCGATGCGCGCGTCAAGCTCAGTCTCGATGATTTCACCCGCATCGGGCGGCGCGTGCCGGTGCTCGCCGATGTGCGCCCGAGCGGCCGCTACCTCATGTCGGAGCTCATCGCCATTGGCGGGATTCAGCCACTGATGAAGATTCTGCTCGATGCGGGCTATCTGCATGGGCAGTGCATGACCGTCACAGGTGCGACACTTGCTGAGAATCTGGCGAGCGTCGCGCCATACCCCCAAGGGCAGGACATCGTTAGGCCATTGAGTAACCCACTTAAGAAAGACAGTCATCTCGTTGTGCTGTACGGCAACCTCGCTCCGGAGGGCGCGGTGGCGAAGATCAGCGGCCAGGAAGGCTCGCGCTTCCTCGGGCCCGCCCGAGTCTTCGATGGCGAGGAACGTGCAACCGCAGCAATTCTGGAGGGCATCGTGCGGGCAGGCGACGTGATCGTAATCCGCTACGAGGGTCCGAAGGGTGGACCGGGTATGCGCGAGATGCTAAGCCCCACGGCTGCGCTCGTCGGCCGCGGTCTCGGCGATAAGGTCGCCCTCATTACGGACGGGCGCTTCTCCGGCGGCAGTCACGGTTTTGTGGTTGGACATATTGCCCCGGAGGCCGCTTGCACCGGACCGATTGCACTTCTTAAGGCGGGCGATCGCATCTGTATCGATGCCACGCGCCGTACACTCGATGTGGAGCTTTCTGCGGCAGAGCTCAAGCGCCGCCGCGTGGCCTGGAAGCCGCGCAAGCCATATACGACCTCAGGAGTGCTCGCCAAGTATGCGCGCCTCGTCGGCAGCGCCGCCCACGGTGCGGTCACCCAAGAATCGGCATGAATACGGCGTGCTGCGCGGAAGTTGTCAGTGCGAGTAGCAGCGGTTACAGTTCGCCCACATCCGTTGTGCAGGTGCAAACGCGCCCGCTCATCGGAGCCGAAAATGGCTAGGGGAAATAAAGGCACGCGCCGCGGCTGGGGCAGTGCTAACTAAAGTGGTCCGAGTCCGGAACCTCATCCGGGCTTGGTGATCCAGATATATAGACTTCGTAGCTTAAACATGGTCGCCCACGTACAAGACGCCTCGTTCATCTCTCGCCGCGCCGTCGTTCTGGTCATCATCATCCTGCTGCACGTGCTGCTCGCCTATGGGCTCGCCACGGGTCTTGCGCGCCGGGCGATGGAAATCATCGCGCCGCCAATCCAAGCCAACATCGTCGAGGATGTGCAGCAGCACGAACTTCCGCCGCCACCGCCACCACCGGAGTTCGAGAAACCGCCGGTTGATGTGCCGCCGCCCGATATCAATATTGACGTGCCGGCGGAGACAACGACCACCGCGATCCGCGAGGTCGAGAACACCCCGCAGGTAAAGGCTCCACCGCCTGTTGCCAAGGGGCCCGCCGGGACGCCACCTTCGACCGGCAAGAATTTCCCCAATAGCGCCGACTACTACCCGCCTGCTTCCATGCGTTTGGGAGAAGAAGGCATAGTCGTGGTGCATGCCTGTGTCGGGCCCAACGGGCGCCTCTCCGAGGAGCCCTCCGTTGCGAAGACCTCAGGCAGTGCGCGACTCGATGAAGGCGGGATCAAGCTTGCCAAAGCAGGGCGTTACAACCCGGGCATGGAGGAAGGTAAGCCGACGACCGCTTGCTTCAACTTTGGTATCAAGTTTCAGCTGAAGAATTGATCTTATGACCGGGCCTACCCGGCCTTAATTGACCCGAGGATAATATGGAAACCCACGCTAACGCAGTCGTTGTCAGTAACCCCTATGGCCTTGAAGCCCTGTGGGCGCAGGGCGATCCCATCGCGCGCGGGGTGCTCATCCTGTTGCTGCTGATGTCCCTGTTTTCCTGGTACATCATCCTCACCAAGCTTTGGGATCAGCGCAAACTCAAGCGCGCCTCCCGGGTTGTGGAGAAGCAGTTCTGGAGCGCGCCTTCGCTGAAGGACGGCGTCGAGCGGCTGCCCAAGAACGATGATTTCCGCGGCATTGCCGAAGATGGCCTGCGCGCCGCTTCTCATCACGACGGTCGTCTCACGGATCGTATCGACCTGCACGAGTGGATCACGCTCTCACTGCAGCGCTCGGTGGAGGAAGTGAACGGCAAACTGCAGACCGGCCTGGCGTTCCTCGCAACCGTCGGTTCGGTCTCACCGTTCGTCGGACTCTTCGGCACGGTGTGGGGCATCTTGAACGCCCTCGTGTCGATCGGTATCGCCGGACAGGCGAGCATCGACCGCGTCGCCGGTCCCGTCGGTGAGGCGCTCATCATGACGGCGCTCGGCCTGGCGGTCGCGGTGCCCGCGGTCATGGGCTACAACTGGCTGTTGAGCCGCAACAAGGGTCTGCAGGATTCGCTGCGCAATTTCGCCTCCGACCTGCACGCCTATCTGGTGGGCGGCGCGCGTGTGGGCGGCAATGACATGGGCGGCACGCGTCCGGCGGCTGCACCGGCGGCGGCGCTGCGCAAGTAAGGCGCCGCAGGCGTACCTTTAAGGAGAAGGTCAGTATGTCAATGAACGTTGGCTCCCCCTCCGGGGGGGATGCGCCGTCCATGATGGCGACGATCAACACGACACCGCTCGTGGACGTGATGCTCGTGCTGCTCATCATCTTTCTCATCACGATTCCCGTCATCACGCGCACCGTGAAAGTTGATCTGCCCAAGGCGGTCAACATCCCGACCCAGACCAAGCCCGAGAACATCACGGTCGCGGTCAGCAAGACCGGCGTCATTTTCTGGAATGACCGGCAGATCACCAACCTCAACGATCTCATCAATCAGGTTAAGGGCGCCGCAGTGCACAAGCCGCAGCCGGAGATCCACATTCGTGCCGACGCGGGGGCGCGCTTCGAGTTCGTGGGCCGCGTGCTGTACGGCATCCAGCGCGGCGGGATCGTGAAGGTCGGCTTTCTAACCGAGCCGGATCACGGCATCCGCGGTTCACGGCATTGAAGGAGTAGATCATGGCTATGAGCATGGGCACCGAAGCGGGTGCCGTGATGTGCGATATCAACACGACGCCGCTCATCGACGTCATGCTGGTGATGCTCATCATGCTGATCATCACGCTGCCCATCATGACCCACGCGGTGAAGCTTGATATGCCGCAGGCAAATCAGCCGCCGCCGCCGACAGACCAGCGTCCAGAGGTCATTGATCTCGAGATCGATTTCGATGGCACAATCGTATGGAACGGCACCGTCGTGCCGAACATTAACCAGCTGGAAGGATATTTTCGCACCGAAGCGGACAAGGACCCGCAGCCGGAAATTCATTTGCGCCCTGATCGCCGAGCGTTGTATGACGTCGTCGCCAAGGTTCTGGCCGCCGCCCAGCGCAATCGCATGAAGCGCATCGGCTTCGTTAATACCGGCGAATTCAAGGAATGAACGCAACTTAGAAGGCCGTCCTCATGAACATCCAGTTGAAGAGCCTTGCGGGCATGATCGCAGGTGTTGCGCTTGTCGGCGCCCTCAGCATTGTGCATAGCACGAGCGCCTTTGCAGCGGCGCCCAAGGAAGAGCAGGTAAGCGCGGCCGCCAGCAAGTTCCTGAAGCCGGCGCAGGATGCGATCGAGAAGAACGATTTCTCCACGGCGCTCACGCAACTCAAGGAAGCCGAAGGGCTCACGAACCGCACCGATTTCGACACCTATACGATGTATTCGATGGAGCTGTACGTCTATTCAAAGACGAACGATCTCAACGATGCGGAAAAGGTGCTCGAGTCGCTGGTGGACTCCAAGTACCTGCCCAAGGCTGATCTGGCCTCGCGCCTGCGCACGCTGGCGCAGATCAACTACCAGAACAAGGACTACGACAAGGCCATCCAGTACGGTCAGCGGGCCATCCAAGCCGGTACCGCCAATGACGACGTGTACACGATTGTCGATCAGGCGTACTACCTGAAGGGCGATTACAAGGGCACGCTGCAAGCGATCGACGCGACTACGGATGAGTTGGCCAAGAAAAACCAGACACCGCCCGAGGATTTGCTGAAGCTGCAGTTGAGCTCGTGCCTCAAGCTCAACGACAGCGATTGCACGACACGCGCGGTTGATCGGCGCCTCTCCTATTACCCGTCTCCGGAGAACTGGCGCGAGGGCCTCTACACGATCATCCAGACACCCGGCCAGTCCGATCCGTATCTGCTGCAGGTGTATCGCCTGGCATTTGATGTGGATGTGCTGCGCGGCGGCGAAGACTATCTGGAGATGGCGACGCTTGCCAATGATCAAGGCTCACCGGGCGAGGCGCAGCGGGTGCTGCAAGCCGGGCAGCAGAAGAACGCCTTTACGAGCGCCAACATCAAGGAGCACAGCACGCAGCTGCTGACGTCGGTGAAGTCCAAAGTGACCGCCGACCAGGCAACTCTTCCGAAGCTTGCCGCGGACGCCGCGGCGGCGAAGACCGGCCAGAAAGAAGTGGCGCTTGGTCTTGCCTACTTCAGTTACCAGCAGTATGACAAGGCGGCGGAGGCGATCTCGAGCGGCCTCGCCAAAGGCGGCGTGAAGAGCGAGCCTGACGCGCGGCTGATGCTCGGCATCGCGCAGCTGCATGCCGCTAAGAAGGATGATGCGATCAAGACCTTTGAGAGCATCAAGGGAGATCCCAAATACGAGCGCCTCGCGCATCTTTGGGAAATCCGAGCGAAGCAGGCGTAGCGCGGCTAGCGCCGCACCCATTTTTTCAGGAGCAGTAGAGCCATGTCCATCAAGGCCGGCGAACGCATGCCTTCGGGCACGTTGAAAATCATGGGCGAGGAAGGCCCCAAAGACATCAAGACGGAGGAGATCTTTCGTGGCAAGAAGGTCGTGCTGTTCTCGGTTCCGGGCGCCTTTACGCCAACCTGCAGCGCCAAGCACTTGCCCGGCTTCGTGGCGAACGCCGACAAGTTGAAGGCCAAGGGCGTCGATACGATCGCCTGTATGTCGGTGAACGATGCGTTTGTGATGAACGCGTGGGGCAAGGCTTCAGGGGTCGGCGACAAGGTCTTGATGTTGGCGGATGGCAATGGCGACTACGCGCGCGCCCTTGGGCTTGAACTGGATGGCCGCGAGTTCGGTCTCGGCATGCGCGGTCAGCGCTTTGCGATTCTCGTCGACGACGGCGTCGCGACGCGTGTCAACATCGAGGCGCCGCGCGAGTTTAAGGTTTCAGCCGCCGAGCACCTCCTAAGTCAGCTCTGACCCGCGCGGCTCGCAGCCACCAGGCGCTGCAGCTCGGGCACGATCTGAAAGAGATCGCCCACCAGCCCGAAATCGGCAATCTCAAAAATCGGCGCTTCGGCATCCTTGTTGATAGCCACGATCGTGCGCGCATCCTTGATGCCGGTCAGGTGCTGGATGGCTCCTGAGATTCCGATCGCAATATAAAGCTCCGGCGCAATGATTTTGCCGGTCTGGCCGACCTGCATGTCATTGGCAGCGTAGCCGGCATCGACGGCGGCGCGCGACGCGCCCACCGCAGCACCGAGCTCATCGGCGAGCTGGTACAGAATCTTGAAATTCTCGGCGCTGCCGAGCGCCCGACCTCCGGAGATGACGCGTGTCGCCGACTGCAGGTCGGGGCGGTCGGCTTTGGCGGCGGCCCGTGAGACAAAACGCGTGTGCGTCGGCAGCGCGACATTGAGCTTCGCCTCCTCGATGCTCGCCGAGCCGCCGGCGCCGGCCGCTTCGAATGAGGCCGTGCGCACCGTGCCAACGAGTTTCGCAGCCGCCTCGCTCGCGACGGTCACGATGGCATTGCCCGCGTAGGTCGGGCGGCGAAAGTGCGCCGCATCCACCACGGCCATGATGTTACTCACCTGCGCGCACCCCAGGAGCGCAGCCACGCGCGGCATCAGATCCTTGCCGAAGGTGGTCGAGGGCCCGAGAATGTGCGTGAAATTAGCGCCGAGCGTGGCGAGCTGCGGCGCGATGACCGCGGCGAGCGGCTCTGCGTTTGCGGGATTCTCCACCTTCAACACCCGCGCGACGCCCGCGAGCGCTGCGGCTTGCGTGGCAACGGCGGTGGCGTCCTTGGCGAATACCGCAATGGTGATGGACGGCTCGGGCAGCGCCCGAGCGCACGTCACGCATTTGGCGGTGGCGGGGTTTAAGGTCGCGCCGTCGTGTTCTGCGACGATCAGAATCTGCGTCATCAGATGACTCCTCGCTTGCGCAGCTCCCCGACGAGCTCAGCCGTATCCTTCACGAGCACTCCCTTCTGGCGCTGCGAAGGCGCCTCGAAGCGCACGGCTTTGAGCTGCGCGCGCGCTTCGACGCCAAGCTCGCTCAGCGTGAGCGTATCGAGCGGCTTCTTCTTCGCCTTCATGATGTCGGGCAGTTTCACGTAGCGCGGCTCATTCAAGCGCAGATCAGTGGTGACCACGGCAGGCAAATCGACCTCGATCGTTTCAAGTCCCGTGTCAACCTCGCGCGTGACGCGCGCCACGCCCTCCGCCAGCTCGATCTTCGAGGCGAAGGTTGCTTGCGGCCGATTCCACAGCGCCGCGAGCATGGGGCCGGTTTGGCTGTTGTCATCATCGATTGCCTGCTTGCCGAGGATCACGAGGAAGGGCTCCTCGCGCGCAATCAACTTGAGAAACACCCGCGCCGCGATGAGCGGCTCGACCGGCGTGTCGCTGCGCACGTGCAGCGCGCGGTCGGCTCCCATCGCGAGCGCAGTGCGCAGCTGCTGTTGCGCTTCGCTAACGCCGATGCTGGCGACCACCACTTCCTCGGCAGCGCCGCGCTCTTTGATGCGCAGCGCCTCTTCCAGGGCGATCTCATCGAACGGGTTGATGGCCATCTTCACCCCGTCCGTCACGATACCGCTGCCGTCGGAATTGACGCGGATGCGCACGTTGGCGTCCACGACGCGTTTGATACCTACCAGGATACGTTTCATCAAGAGCCCTGTTCGCACGGTCGACGAGTGCAAGTGTACACTGCGGCCGCGCCGGTCTACCGCACGGCGCTGCTGCGAGAAAAGGAGATGACGACCGCATGCTCGCGTACGCCGCGCGTCGCCTGGCTGCCCTCCCGATAACACTGTTCATCATTGTCACGCTTGCCTTCGCCGTCGTGCGCAGCGCACCGGGCGGCCCCTTTGATGCCGAGCAGTCGCTGCCGCCGCAGGTCAAGGCCAATCTCGAGCGCGCCTATGGTCTGGATCAGCCCCTAGCGCTGCAATACGCACGCTATTTGCGCGGCGTCGTGCATGGGGACTTCGGACCCTCTCTGCGGTATCGCGATCTGAGTGTCCGGGAGCTCATCGTCCAGGGCCTGCCGGTGAGCCTGACATTGGGGTTTTGCGCGCTCATCGTCGCGTTGGCCGTCGGCCTGCCGCTCGGGATTTTGGCGGCCCGGCGTCGCGGCAGCGCACTTGACCACGGCATCATGGGACTCGCCGTGCTCGGTGTCGCGCTGCCGAGTTTCGTGATCGGCCCGGTGCTAGTGCTGGTGTTCGGGCTTCTGCTGCACTGGCTGCCGGTTGCGGGATGGCAGGGCGGCAACCCCACCTACCTCATCCTTCCCGTCATCACTCTCGCGCTGCCGCTTCTCGCCTACATCGCGCGACTCGTTCGCGGGAGTCTCCTCGAGGTGCTGCAGAGTGACTATATTCGCGCCGCGCGCGCGCGCGGCTTGGGCGACGCCCGGGTCATTTGGCGCCACGCGTTGCCCGCGGCGCTGTTGCCGGTCGTGAGCTACCTCGGTCCGGCGACGGCCTATGTCGTGACCGGATCGCTGGTGGTGGAAACGGTATTCGCTCTGCCGGGCACAGGACGCTATCTCGTCGATGCGGCGATCAACCGCGACTACACGCTCGTCATGGGCATGGTCATCGTGTACGGACTCATCACGCTGCTGTGCAATCTCGCAGCGGACCTGGCCTATGGCTGGCTCGATCCGCGGATCGGCCATGGAAGTTGAAGGCTCGATCAGCGCGGGCGGCTTCTGGTGGCAGGCCGGGTGGCGTCTGCGCCGCAAGCCGCGCGCCCTCATCGCCGGTGCCGTGCTGCTCGTGGTCGTGCTCGTCGCAATGCTCGGTCCGCATCTCACGGCGGTGCGTTACGACGCACTCGACTGGAATGCGCTCGCGGTGCCGCCACAGTGGAGTGATGGGCACTGGTTCGGTACCGACCGGCTCGGCCGCGACCTTTTCGTGCGCACCATGGTGGGCGTGCGCATCTCGTTTCTCATCGGCGTGCTGGCGAGCGCCGTGAGTCTCGTCATCGGCGTCCTATGGGGCATGGTCGCCGGCTACAGCGGGGGGCGCACGGATGAGTTCATGATGCGCGCCGTCGATGTGCTCTACTCACTGCCGTATCTCTTTGTCGTCATCATCCTGACGACGCTTTTTGCGCGCGGCAGTCTCGTGGTGCTGTTTGTTGCGATCGGCGCGGTCGGCTGGCTCACCATCGCGCGCATCGTGCGCGGCCAGACGCTCATACTGGCGCGCAGCGAATTCGTCGAGGCGGCGCGCGTCATCGGCGTCGCTCCCGCGGCGATGCTCTGGCGGCACATCCTGCCCAATCTGAGCGGCACCATCGTCGCCTACGCCACGCTCGCCATCCCGCAGATGATTCTCTTTGAGAGCTTCCTCAGCTTTCTCGGCCTTGGCGTGCAGGAGCCTCTGCCCAGCCTCGGCAACCTGATCAACGATGGCGCGCGCGAGATGCAATCGGCAGCCTGGATGCTGCTGTTGCCTGCGGGCTTTTTACTGCTGCTGCTGCTGTGCCTGAGCGTAGTGGGGGATGCACTGCGTGATGCGCTTGATCCACGGGACTCGGCCGCATGAGCCCTGCGCCCGTGTTGAGCATTGAAGACCTCGACGTGCGCTTCACCAGCGCCCACGGCGAGGTGCACTGTGTCAGTAACCTTTCCCTCGCGGTTGAGCGCGGCGAGTGTCTCGGGGTTGTCGGTGAATCAGGAGCCGGCAAGAGCCAGGCCTTCCTCGCAGTAATGGGACTCCTGGCCGTCAATGGCCGAGCGAGCGGACATGTGCGCTTTGAGTCCGAAGAGCTGATCGGCGCCTCGCAGGACACACTCGATCGCATCCGCGGCGCGCGCCTTGCGATGATCCTGCAGAACCCGATGACCGCGCTCACGCCGCACCTGCGGGTCGGCGATCAGATCGCCGAGCTTCTGGTAAAGCATCTTGCCGTGAGCTGGCGCGACGCACGCGCGCGCGCGCTCCTGCTCCTGACCCGAGTGCAGTTGCCCGAGCCTGATCGGCACGCCTGGCAGTACCCGCATGAGCTCTCTGGTGGCATGCGCCAGCGCGTGATGATTGCGGCAGCGCTCGCCTGCGATCCCGCGCTCATCATCGCGGATGAACCGACCACGGCGCTTGATGTGACCGTGCAAGCGCAGATTCTTGCGCTCCTCGCGGAGCTCAAACGGTCGCGCGAACTGTCGCTGGTACTTATCACGCATGACCTGGGCGTCGCGGCGGGTCTGGCCGATCGGGTCGCGGTCATGCAGGCGGGACGCATTGTCGAATGCGGCCCGGCGGCACGCGTGCTGCGCTCGCCCACTCATGCCTACACACAATCGTTGCTGCGGGCCATGCCACATCTAGCGGGTGCGACATCGTGAGTGCGTTGCTGCAGGTACACGCACTGCAGGTGCAGTACCGCGTGCGGCGCGGTGCCGCGGGGCGTCGCGTGCGCCTGCAGGCGCTCCAAGGCGTTGAGCTTGCGCTGCGCGCGCGTGATGCACTCGGCGTCGTGGGCGAGTCAGGGTGCGGCAAATCGACTCTGGCACGCGCCATCATGGGGCTCATCGCACCTGCCGCGGGACGCATCGTTTGGGAGGGGCAGGACATCGCATCGTTCGCGGGCGGCGCACGGCAGCGCCTGCACCGCGAGTTGCAGATGATCTTCCAGAATCCCTCTGGCAGCCTCGACCCGCGCATGTGTGTCGGGGAGATCATCGCAGAGCCGCTGCTGGTGCATCGCACGGACCTCAATGCGCGCGCGCGCACACACATGGCGCGCGCGGCGCTCGCGCAGCTGGGACTTGGTGAGAACTTCGCGCGGCGCTACCCGCACGAGCTCAGCGGCGGTCAATGCCAGCGCGTCGCCATCGCGCGCGCAATGATCCTGCAGCCCAAACTCCTGGTGTGCGACGAGGCCGTGAGCGCACTCGACATGTCCATGCAGGCGCAGATCATCGCGCTGCTGCGCGCGTTGCGGCAGGCGCACCCTTTGGCGCTGCTTTTCATCAGCCACAATCTAGCGGTAGTGCGGGAGCTGTGCGACCAGGTCGTGGTCTTGTATCTCGGGCGCATGATGGAGCTTGCGCCGGCGGCGCTGCTTTATGCGCATCCGCTGCATCCCTACACGCGCGCGCTCTTCGCGGCGATTCCGATTGCGGATCCGCAGCTTCAGCCCAAGCGACTACAAAACATTGCCCCAGGCGAGCCGCCTTCGGCCCTCGCTCCGCCCTCCGGGTGCGTCTTTCACACACGCTGCCCGTATGCGATCGAGCGTTGCACTCGCGAGGTTCCCCCCTGGGAGGCGGCTGGCGAGGGGCGTCATGTCGCCTGCCACCGCTGGCGCGAGATCTGATCGCGCCGCAACGCGCACCCGCAACACGAAAACGCTATCCTCCCGAACCCGTACGCGCGCCCATTCCGCTCGCGAAATCCGCGCCGACATCCTCGCGGCCTAGCGCGCGGGGCGCTGCAAACCGTATTCAAGTAATTTCTTTATTAGGACTGTAAGGCATTATTTTAAAAGGTATATTAAGGGACAGGTCACGCACGCTCGTGGTCCCCTCCCGGCAACGCGCCGAGGCGGTGCGTCTGGCGCACGCGCGCGCCGCCTTGCACGCCGGGCAGCGCGTATGGGCAAGCCCCGATGTGCTGCCATTTGATGCGTGGCTACATCGCGAGATTGAGGCCGTAGCCGAGTCGCGCCAGCTGCCGCGGCTTCTCGCGGGTGCCCAGGAGTGGCTGCTTTGGCGCCAGTGCACCGCCACCGCCGCCGACGCGCTGCCGCTCATCACGCGCGGCGCGCTCGCCGAAGGTTTACGGCGCGCGAGTGCTCTGGCGGACGAGTATGGGATTGCGCTGCGTGCGGGCGGCTCCGAAGCCGATCTTCTGTGCCAGGTGCGCGGCGCGGTGCAGGAGCGCTGCCACGCTTTGAGTGTGAACAGCGCCCGCGAGTTGGCGCGCGCGCTAACCTGCATTGGCGATGAACGGTCGGTGGAGTTTGCCGGCTTTCTCAGCCAGACGCCGTTTGTGCGGGCACTCAGCGCGGCGCGGGAGCGCTGCGGCTATGCGACGCAGTTTCAGCAGGCCGAGGGCGGCGCAGAGCGCGCGGTGCGCATCGCTTGCGCCGATCGCAGCGAGGAGTTCGAACGCATCGCCGGCTGGTGCCGGAAGCGCTTGCGCCAAAGCCCACAAGCGCGCCTGCTCATCGTATTCCCCGGAGCGCCTGCCGCGCGTGAGCGACTTGCGCTCTTTGTGCAGCAGGCGCTCGATGCGCCCGGCTGGCTCTCCGGCATGGCCGAGCCTTCGCATGGGCTTGTCGCCATTGAGGGCGGCGAATCTTTGGCGCGCGCGCCGCTGGTCGCACACGCACTCACGAGCCTGTCGTTACTTGTGGGCGCGCTCGACTTTGAGACGCTAAGCGCGTGGCTTTGCGCGCCGTATTGGCGGGCACCGGATGCGCTCGGTCGCGCGCGCATCGACCTGTGGCTGCGGCGCGTGGCGCCGCTTGAGCTCGACGCGGCGTCACTGCGCGAGCTTCTGGCGCACGATCCGCGTGGGCGTCACGGGGCCGCACTCGCACCGGCGCGTGAGCTGGCCGCGCGCCTCGCGGCAGCCGCGGCGCATCTTGAGTGGCGCAGTGGCGCACCGCGCGATTGGGCAGTGCGCCTGAGCGCGGCGCTCGAGGCGTTGGGCTGGCCGGGTGCGGAGCTCACCAGCTCTGCACAGCAGGCGCGGCAGAGCTTCACCGAGCTCTTGAGCGAATTTGGCGAGTTGACGATTGCGAGCCGCAGTTTCCGGCGTGAGGAGGCGCTGCAAGTCTTCAAGGAGCTCGCCGCACGCGCCACATTTCGACCCGCTTCGGGTGATGCGCCGGTGCTCGTCACGCCTTTTCTGGAAGATCCGATCATTCGCTACAGCGGTATCTGCGTCGCCGGACTCGATGCCAGCACCTGGCCCGAGCCCGTGCAGCCCAATGCGTTTTTGCCGGCCGCCGCGCAGCGTGCCGCCAACATTCCCGCAGCCAGTATGGCGGGGCGTACGGCGCAGGCGCGCGCGCTGATGCGCGCATGGCGCTCGCGCGCCGATGAGCTCATCTTCAGCATCTGCGCTCGTGAGGAGGACACGGAGCTGGCGCCTAGTCCGCTGGTGGAGAAATGGACTTCGCAGTCCGTGCCGCCGGAGTGCGCCAAGTGGCTGCCGGTCTCATTGTGTAGGTCCGGCGAGCGCGAGAGCCTGCTCGATGCCGCGGGCCCTGCGTTGCCCGCGGGCGTGCAGTTGCGCGAGGGTACGCGGCTTCTTGAGTTGCAGGGTCTTTGCGCATTTCGTGCTTTCTCTGAGGTGCGCCTCAACAGCAAGCCGCTGGAAGCGCCGGAGCCGGGAGTCAGCGCTCGGGAGCGCGGCCAGTTGATGCACCGCGCACTCGAGGAGCTGTGGCGCGAGTTGCGTGACTCGCAGCGTCTGCAAGCCATGGCCACTCAGGACCTGAGTGGGCTTATTGATCGCAGCGTGGGCAACGCAGCGCATGCTCTTTGGGGCACAGTGCAATCGCGCGTACAGGTACGAGAGGGCACGCGAGCTTGCGAGCTCATCGCAAAACTATGCGCGCTCGAGAGCGAGCGCAGCGCATTTCGCGTGCGCGATATCGAACGGGCGATGAGTGTGACACTCGCGAGCGCGCGGCTTGATCTGCGCATCGATCGGGTGGATGAGCTCGATGCCGGCGGGCTTGCGATCCTCGACTATAAGACCGGCGCGCGCCACAGCATGGAGTGGTACCGCGAGCATTTATCGCACCCGCAGCTCCTCGCCTATCTCGCCGCACACGAAGAGGATGTGAGCGCACTGGCGACGCTGACCATCCGCGCGGCGGAAATGGGCTTTCAGGGAATCGCCCGCTCCACCGGGCTCTTGCCGAAGGTGAGTGCGGCCAAGGGACCCGACGGTGAGGGTGGCGCGCACGCCTGGACGAGCTCGCGGCAGTTTTGGTACGAGCGCATCGAGGCGCTGGTGCAAGATTTTCTGCTGGGACGCGCGCAAGTGGATCCTGCGCCGCAGGCGTGCCAGAACTGCGATGTCGTGAGTCTCTGCCGCATCGTCGAGCGCGGGCTCATCGACGAGGAAGAACTTGAGGAACCCACCGATGAGTGAACCGAGCGAGCGAGAGCTTGCCGATGCTCGCGCGCGGGAGGAGGCGGTCGACCCGTCAATCTCCGTCGTGCTGCAGGCGCCGGCGGGTTCCGGAAAAACCACCGTGCTCACGCGGCGCTTCTTGAAGCTTCTCGAGTGTGTCGATGAGCCGGAAGAGATTCTCGCCGTGACCTTTACGCGCAAGGCAGCGGCCGCGATGCGCGCGGGCATTCTGCGCGAGCTCGCCCAGAACACGCCTGCCTCCACGAAGGCGCGCGACTGGGATCTTCTCAACCATCCGTCCCGCCTGCGCATTCAGACCATCGACTCCTTTAACTTCTGGATCGCCACTCAGCTGCCCGTCACCACCGAGGCCGGAGCGGTGCTCAATGTTGATGACAATCCGGAGGAGATCTACCTGCGCGCTGCGCGCGCTGCCCTGGTCGAGGGCGAGCAGGCGCCCACCCTCGCGGCGGACTTTGAAGTACTGTTTGCCCGTCGCGACAACCGCTGGGATCAGCTCGAGGAGCTCCTGGCGCACATGCTGCAGCATCGCCAGCACTGGCTGCCGTACCTGTACAGCGAGCCTGACCCTGCTGCGCTGCGCGCTCGCCTGGAGGCGAGCCTGCATGACTTCATTCGCGAGGCGCTCACTCGGGCGCACGCGCTGCTAACCCCGCAACTCTCAGCGGCGCTGTCCGCGTTGCCGCAGGTGGGCGCCCTGGGCAGCGGCGTCCAGCAGCTGAACGCATGGCAGAGCCTTGCCGGGCAGCTCCTGACGGCGAAGGGCGAATGGCAGAAACGCCAGCCCAAGAACCCCGCCACGGGAGTGCCACTTATCCCGCCGGAGCTGCGACCATCGCTCGCAGCCGCGCTCGAAGAGATCCGGGCGCTGCCGCCGCCGGCCCTTGATGCTGAGGATCGGCGCGCGCTCGATGCGCTCGCGCGCGTACTGCGTCTGGCGGCGGGCTATCTGCACATCGAGTTTGCCGCCGCCGGTCGCGTCGATCACGCGTTCGTCGCCGGTGCAGCGCGCGCCGCGTTTCGCGAGGGCGGCCTGCCGACGGATCTGGCGCTCAACACGGGATTTAAGCTGCGGCACATCCTCGTTGATGAGTTTCAGGACATCTCGATCTCGCAGTTCCAGCTCCTGGAGGACCTCGTGCGCGGCTGGGAAGCGGGGGACGGCCGCACGCTCTTCGTCGTCGGCGACCCCATGCAGTCGATCTATCAGTTTCGCGAAGCCGAGGTCGGTCTCTTCCTGCGTATCCGCGATGAGGGTATCGGGGCACTGCGCCCGCGGCGGCTGCACCTGACAAGCAACTTTCGCACGGTGGCGCCGCTGGTCGCTTGGACGAATGCGCCCTTCGCACACCTCCTGGGCGGCACCGATGATCCGCGCAGAAGTGCCGTGTCCTTCACCGCCAGTGTCGCGACACGGGCGCCCAATGCATTCGTGCCCGCGCAATGCGCCTGGTTCGCACCGCGCGATTATGCGGCCGAGGCCGCCGCGATTGCCGAGCGCATCGCACACCTCAGGCACACATCACCCGCCGAGGCGACGATCGCCGTCCTGGTGCAGGCGCGCGCCCATGCGGCAGTGATCGCCACAGCGCTTGCGGCGCAGAACATCAAATCCATCGGCGTCAACATTGTCCCGCTCAGCACGCGCTCCGTGATACGCGATCTCGTCGCCCTCACGCGCGCCTTGCATCACCTCGCCGATCGTGCGGCCTGGCTCGTCGTGTTGCGTGCGCCGTGGTGCGGCGCAACTCTTGCCACACTGGCCGAGCTTTCGCGTCGGGATGATCCGCTCCTCGTTTGGGAGGCACTCGCTGATGAGGAGCGCCTGGGGCGCTGCGCATCGGCGGAGCGCGCGCGCCTGGTGCGAGTGCGGGCGGTGTTGGCGCGCGCTCTAGTGCTGCGCGCCAATCTGCCGCTCGCCGAATGGCTGGAATGGACCTGGGTGCAGCTGGGTGCGAGCGATGCCTACAAGGGGGCCGAACTGCACTATGCGCGCGCGTTCTTCACCGCCGTGGCCGAGCGCGCGGCAAGCGGGCGCTGGCAGGGGCCGGCGGATCTTGAGGTCATCTTGAAGAGCCTCTTCGGCGATGCGCAGGCAAGCGGCGCTAATCCGGTGCAGATTATGACGATCCATCACGCGAAGGGACTGCAGTTCGATCATGTGTTTGTACCGGCCCTCGATCGTGCGCTCAATCGCGGTCGCGAGCCGCTGATGCGCACGCTCAATCTGCCGCGCGCCGATGGCGCCACGGATCTTCTGGTTGCACCCGTGCCGAAGACCGGCGGTGAGCCGACCGATATCAATCGCTACATCCGCTACCTCGTGCGCGTGCGCGCGAGGCACGAGCAGCTGCGCCTGCTGTACGTGGCGTGTACGCGTGCCCGAGAGAGTCTGCACCTCTCGGGCGCACCGCGGCTGACGAAGTCCGGAGTGCCCATCGCCGGGACGCTGCTCGAGCGGCTCTGGGGAGTGCTGAGCGATGCCGAGCGAGCCATGGGCGCGGGGGCTGCAGCAGCTGTGGTGCCACCGCCGCCACTTGAGCTGCAACGACTGCGAAGCAGCTGGCAAAGCGCGCTACCGCCGCAACCGTTGCTCCTACCGCGGCTGCCGATCACGCAGCGTTCGCTCGAGACGCCCGAGTTCAGCTGGGTCGGTGAGACAGCGCGGCACGTAGGCACGGTTGTACATGCGGCTCTGCAACGCTATTCGCAGATGGCATCGCTACCCACGCAGGAGCAGATCCGCGCCGAGCAGGAGCGCTACCGGCACGAGCTTGCGCGTCACGGCGTGCCGGCGCAGGAGTTGCAGCGCGCGGCCGAGCGGGTGGTTGAAGCGCTCACGCGCACCTGCCTCGATGAGCGCGGCCGCTGGATACTGTCCAACGCGCATCGCGAGGCGGTAAGCGAATTGCCACTTACGGGGATTGCATCAGGGCATCTGCAGAGCATCATCATCGACCGCTCGTTCATCGACGCTGAAGGCACGCGCTGGGTGATCGACTACAAGACCGGCTCGCACACGGGCGCGGACACTGAAGATTTCGTGCGGCGCGAGCTTGAGCGCTATCGCCCCCAGCTCACGAGCCATTCGCAGCTGGCGCGCGCCCTCGGGCCCGAGCCTGTGCGCGCGGCACTTTATCTGCCGCTGCTCGGCGTGTTTCGCGAGCTGGATCTCTCAGAAGGTATCGGCGATTGAGAATGAGCGCCGGCCCTGCGCATCCGGCGGCCCCAGCACCTGCAGTTGCCTGACGAGACTCGGCGCGGCCATGGAGCGGGCGGCGACTTTGCCGTCAACCACGACTCCCGGTTCCGGCGTCACGCGCACGGTGCCATCGACCGCGAGCGGCCCGCCAAGATCGCGCAGTTCGCCGATCAACGCGCCCGCAGCACCCGCGCCGGCAAACGCCAGGGCGTAGCTACCCAGTGCCGTCGTGCCGGCGCCCGTCTGCGCCAGATCGCGCGCCTCGATGTGTCCGCGCAGGTCGCGCAGGCGCCCGTTTCGAAATTCCACGTTCGCAAGCTCAGCGCTCGCCGTGCCGCGCAGCCCCCCCGGCAGCTGCGGGGTGACGTCGGGCCCGAGGCGCACGTTGGCGTGCACATCGTGCGCGAAGAGCGTGCCGCCGATCGTCACTTCGACGTCGCCGTTGATGTAGCTGGTGCCTTGGGACACTTCGACATGCGCCCCCAGGCGCCCGAGGAGCAAACGCGCCGGGCGCAGCATCCAGGTGAGATCGCCGAGCGGCTGCTGATGCACGATGAGACCGGAACATGCGCCGTTCCACAACGTGCCGGCCACGGCATCGCACGTTACCCCGCGCGGGAGAAATCCGACCAACCACTGCGCCGGAAAGCGCGCAAGGATGATGAGCATGAAGGCGAGGACAGCGAGCATCCCCAGCCACAAGGTTCGCCGCGTTCTCAACGGACGTGCAGCACGACGCCGGCGTTGATGATGCCCGGCTGTCCGGCATTGTCGATAGTTGCCGAATCCACGCGTATGCCTTCCTGCTCGGAGAGCCGTGCGAGCCACGCGACCACTGCATCAAAGGGAGCCTTCTCCAGGCGCACCTGCAAGCCACCCGCGCCCGATGGCTCGCTGCTGGTGAGCGATTTGGCAAGCCCCGCCTCGCGCGCCGCCCGATCCACCACCACGAGCATGGAGCGCTCCGAGGTGGCCGCCGCAACCGTGGGACCTGCGGCGCTGAGCTCCGGCGTCACTTCGTGCATCCACGCAAGATCGGCTTGTTTGGTCGTAATGCGCGCCTGCGCGCGTGCCACGCTGTGATCAAGGGGCAGAATGACGCCGAAGATGAGCAGCAGCACGACGCACACCGCGCCGATGATCACCATGCGGCGCTCGCGCTCGTTCAACGATTCAAATGACTTCAAATTCATCACGAGCCCTTCGGGCGTATTTGAATGCGCCCCTCGTAGCCCGACCCTGCGACATTGCCGGACAGCAGATCCGCCTGCCAGCCGCTGTCACGCAGCGCGCGGCTAATGCGGTCGAGGCTCTCGGCATTGGGCGCGGCAAGCTTCAGGTCCACGGCACCCTCGCGAAAGCTCAGCGCCTGTACCACTGTGCCGGGCGCATTGTTGCGCGCCACGACAAGCGCGCCGAGCGCCGGCAGAAATCCGGAGAATTCTCCGCCGCCGCGCGTGCTCGCAAGCCGCGCCTGCATGCGCCGCCGTGCATCGGTGGTGTTGTGCTCGCCGGGCATCGCGGCGCGAAACGCCTGATCGATGGACGCATCGAGCGTGTGCTCGCGCTTTTTCAGCACGGCAAGCTCGGTCGCTTTACCGACGACATGCAAACCTACCCAACAGGCGAGCAGGATCGCGGCCACGCGCCAGGCGCGAAAGCCCACATCGTGCGAGGTCTGCTGGGCGTACGGGCCTTGCAGCAGATTGATGGCGTAATTTGTCGGCAGCTGTTGCGCGAGCAGCGGCAGCGGGCCATCACTCAGGAGCTGCACCGTAATGCCGTCGAAGCGTTCGCGCAGCGACTCGACCGCGGCGCCATGCTGCTGCCACTCGGTGGCCCCCGTATAAAGGATGAGCCCGGCACCGCGGTTCTCCACCGCGAGCTCCTCGGATGGCAGAGCGAGCGCGAGCGCCTCCTGCAGCGCATCGGCGGGCATTGAAACGGGCGAGCCGCCCGCCGGGCGCACGACGATGACGTCGCCATCGAGCCACGCGACCGCCTGGCCCGGATTTGCCGGCAGCAGATTCGTGTCCGCGCACAACGTCTCAGGCGTGATGCCCGCGCCCTGCACCGCGCCCAGCCACTCATCCATCAGTGCGCGCGCCACAACGGCAACCGGCGTGCGCGCGGCATCTCCGGCGCGTCGGCCGTTCGTCTCGTTGCGGCGCCCCAGTGCGAAATGCAGATCGTCGATGTCCTCGGCGAGCTGCTCCTCAAGGGCGTAGGGCACCATCTGCGCAAGCTTGGCGCCCGCCTTCGCCGGCAGTTCCGGCTCCATCAGCAGCACATCGGTGCCCGGTACCAGCACACACACGTGACGGCCGGCTGATGCCGGTTGCGCAAGTGCCAGCGCACCGCTAACGGGCGGCTCGAGGCATGCGCCGCGCGCATCCACGACCACCCAAGAAGCCGCGTCGGCCGGCAGGCGCGGGAGTCTGATGAGAAGACTATCTGCCATAGTTGAAACGCCTGACGGTCCTAATCGGGAATGAAGCTGCGCTGGATGGGCCGTACGTGCCCGCTCGGATCGCGCAGCAGCAGACTGTACAAGTTGAACTGTGCAGTGCCAATACTGATGATGCTCGTCAGACGAAAGTAGTGCGAGTTCTGGCTGATCCGGTTCTTGATCTTGCCAAAGCCGACCTGATCACCGCCAAATGCCGCCTGATAATCGGCGAGCTTCGGAAAACACGCCGTCTGGCGCTCGCCGGCGAGGCGCGCGGAATCGGAGCCAAATTCGGTGCGGCCCTCAATCATCGCGTCAAGTACAAATCCCGATGCCGAGCAAATATTGATGGTGGCATCCTGCGGCAGCGCCGCCACGTAGGGGGCAATCTTTAAATAGCGATCACGGCCGAAGCCCGGCAGCGCCATGAGCTCACTCGTGCTCGTCACGAGGAGGTTCGGCGTGCGATAAGGCGGGGTCTGGGTGGTATAGAAACTATCCTCCGCACCATCGGGATACCCAGGCTCCTGATCGGTGTCTATCCAGTCCGCCATCAGTGTCGCCCACTTGGGCTCCAGCCCGACCATCTGCAGCAGGCGTGCAAAGATCAGCACCGCTTGCGGGTCGGTGACGCCGCTGGTGGTGACGAGGCTGTTGAGATTGAAGCGCCCTTGCATATCCTCGAGTGACGCTTCGAGCTGCACGCCGGGGGAGATCTCCATTGGCCCCACCGGCTTCGCCCAGGCCTCGCCCGGATAGTCGTACTCGGCACCCTGCTGCAGATCAGCGCGCAGGCCAAAGGCGGCGAGTGCCTCGGCCGCCTCGCCCACCAAAAGGCCCTCGTCAAAGGCGATGCTCGCGGCGGCGCGCCGCGCACTCATCGCGCTGGCATAGCCGATGGCGGCGGCGAGAATGGTCGCGATGGCGACGATCAGGATCGCAAGCAGCAGTGCCACGCCGCGTTGACGCGCGGGGCCTCTCATGCGATGGCCACGCCTGCTCACGCGGGAATCTCGATCACGCGCACAATCGTGCCCCAGTCCTCAAGTTCAAGCGTCACCTCCACGGCGATGGGACGCAGGCGCAAATTGGCGGTGGGATCACCGACCAGCGCCGTCGGCGGCCATTGATCACGCCAATTGAAAGACACATCCATGTAACGCAATGTGACGGACTTCACCTTGTCGAGCAGTTCCCGCTTCACCGTCTGCGTCGTCATCGTGTTATCAAGCTCCGGCCAGTTCTCGCGCCGCAGGGTGCCGTTCTCAATGACGTAAGACACGCGCTGCAGGGCGGGGCGCTGGATACCGGCGGGGTTTGCCCACCCGCCATGCGTAAAAGTCACGAGCGTGACCGGCCCCTTGTTGAGGCCCGAGGGGGAGCTGTTGGTGCTCGTGCTCGTCGCGGAGCTGCTCGATCCCGACGTCGTCGCCGTGGACTGCGTGCTCGTGGAGTTCGAGCTTGACCCGAACGCCGAGCTCGAGCCCGAATTCGAATTTGACGAACCGAGTCCCAATCCTCCGCTAGAAGAACCCAAACCCGAGCCCAAACCCGAGTCCGATGAGCCGAGCCCCGAGCTTGAAGAGCCCAGGCCTGAACTTGAAGAGCCAAAGCCTGAAGGGGAGGAACTTGAAGTCGCGGAACTCGAATTTGAGCTCGTGGTACTCAAGGTCAGGGTCGTCGAGGTCGACGTGGAGCCGGTGTTGGTGCCGGAGAGCAGCGCCGGCAGCCAGCCATCGCCCAGGGGCTGGCGCACCGGGCGCGGCACGAGTTGCGTGAAATCCTGCGCCATGAGACGCATGGTGGTCTGCACAGCCTGGAAGCGCTCTTGGCGCGCTTCGAGCGCCTCGCGATTTTGCAGTGCCTGATTGACTGCCCCATAGCCCATCGACAGCACGAGCGCCGTGATGAAGACCGCGACCATGAGCTCCACCAGCGTAAAGCCGCTTTTGCGGGCGCGGCTGCTCATCGGGTGGGCACCTGCGGCACCGGCGTTGGCGTCGAGGGGTTAAATGGCGTCAAAGGTGCGCCGTTCGGACCGGTCGCTGGCGTCGGCGTCGTTGTGCCGGGGGCCGGCGGGTTCGCTGGTGAGCCAGGGGTGTTGTTGGCGTTGTTCTGCCCGGGTGTGGTGCTCCAGCTCGGCAAATCGCCGCGCGGGCGCGCAACCGCATCACCAAAGACTCCGGTCACGTCCGCGTACCAGGCATTATCGGAGCTCGCAGTCACGTCCGACGGGCGCACCTGCACTTCAATTTTCAGAATTCCGGGGATCGGCATGTTGTCGACGTTTTGTTTCCATTTCCACTTGCGGCCCGCGTAGTCAATCTCGCCATCGCTGTTGCCCTGGGAGGGAGCCTGCGAACTTAAGCGCACCTTCGAGACCTGGTTGAGCGCGATCCACTCGGAAAGGGTCTTGTCCTGCAGGTAGCCCGCCGTGCCCGCAGCCGAATTGAGCGTACCCAGGAGCGCCGCCATTCCAAGGCTGACGATGGCAAGCGCTACGAGCACTTCCACGAGCGTAAAGCCGGCCGCGCATCGAACCTGTCTCACGAGGTGCTCTCCGGCGAGGGCGTCGCTTCGATATGCCCCTTGTCATTCGCCGCAATCTTCGCGTTGCGCGTGGCGCCCTCGCGCTCGACCGTCAACTGAAAGTCGCTGAGGTCGCCGTTGGAGAAGATCATGATGTCGGGCTTTTTCGAGTCTGCCTTGTTCACCGGCTTGAACACGATGTCGTGGCCCTCGACGCGCAATTTGAGCGTCAAACCGGCCGGCAGCCTGCGTTCGCGCAGCGCATCATCCTCGGGGATGCTGTCCCAGAGCTGCGTGCGCGGATCGAAGGCATAAAACTCGTACCCCGTAGCCGAGCAGGCAAGTCCCATTTCGCGGGTCTGCATCTCCGCCGAGTCGCGCGCGTAATTCATGAGCGTCGCGATGCGCTCGCTCTCGGTCTGCAACTCATGGTCTTGGCCGGTAAGACTGACGGAGAGAATGACGCCCGCGGCGATGATGCCGATGATGAATACCACTACCAGCATCTCGATGAGCGTGAAGCCGGCCGTGGAACGCGAAATTTTCATGCGGTTGGGGCGGTCCTCGCCCGCGCGAAGTTACTGCGGCGATTGCTGCTGCTGCTGCTGCTGGTCGTCGCTCCAATTACCGATATCCGCATTGATGCCATCGCCGCCCGGCTGGCCGTCGGCTCCGAAGGAGTAGATGTCGTACTCCTTGCCGTGTGTGCCCGGGTAGACATACTGGTAGTCGTTGCCCCACGGATCCTTGCTCACGCGCTGAATGTAGCCGCCCGGGCGCCAGTGATGAATCGTGGGATCGGTGGGCTGCACGCTCAGTGCCTTGAGGCCCTGGTCGGTGGTCGGGTACTTGGAGTTGTCGAGCCGGTACATCGTGAGCGCGGTCTCCAGACCCTGGATGTCTTGCCTGGCCTTGGCGACGCGTGCCTCATCGACTCGGTCAATGATGTTCGGCACGATGATGGCTGCGAGCAGTCCGATAATGACCACGACGACCATGATCTCGATGAGCGTAAAGCCGCGTAGCGCCGCGTGGGGCGTCCCGAGCGGTCCGTGCCGATTGCGTAGGGGTTTCATAGGGCTCGAGCGTCTCCTGCAGGGGCCGGATCATACCAAATGAGCGATTTGCGACCTGTGGGCGGGTTCAAAGGACTGATCACGTCGCTCAACGGCGACGGGGCGTACGGCTGGGCACTCGGGGCGGCGCTGGCGCTGTTGTTCGCGCTGCAGCTCGGCGGGCCGACGACGCTCGCCGCGCTGCGTTACGACAGACACGCGCTCCAGGCGGGGCAATGGTGGCGCCTCGCGAGCGCGCATCTGGTGCATCTGGATCTGCGGCATACCGTGCTGAATGGCCTCGGCCTCATTCTCATGTGGGCCCTGTTTGTACGCGACTATCGGGGGCGGCAATGGTTCCTGATCCTCGTCACATCTGCCGCGTTTATCGATGCAGGACTGTGGTTTCGCGACAGCGGGGTCGAGTGGTATGTGGGCGCCTCGGGCGTGCTCCACGGAGTGATGGCGGCGGGAGTTCTCGCGCTGCTGCGCCGCCGGGAGTGGAGCGGCGTTCTTCTGGGGGTCTTCCTCGTTGGCAAACTCATCTACGAGCAGACCACGGGCGCACTGCCATTTGCCGGGCCATCGGTCCCCGTGGTGGTCGATGCTCATCTTTATGGAGCCATCGGCGCAGCCGTTGCGGCGCTTTGCATGAGGCCGCAGCCCATGCGGCTATAATTTCCCTTTTGCCGGGACCAGCAATGCGAGTCGCATTCGTTTTTCCGGGCCAGGGCTCGCAATCGGTTGGCATGCTGCGCTCGCTCGCCGAAGCCTCCACCATCATCCGCGACACCTTTGCCGAGGCCTCGGCCGCACTGCAATACGATCTTTGGAAGATCACACAGGAAGGCCCCGCGGAAGAGCTCAACCGCACCGAGTGCACGCAGCCGGCGATGCTTGCCGCGGGAGTCGCAACGTTTCGCCTCTGGCGGCAGAGCAAAGGGGCAATGCCAGAGTGGGTCTGCGGCCACAGCCTGGGGGAGTTCACGGCGCTCGTCTGTGCCGATGCGCTTGAGTTTGGCGCGGCCATGAAACTCGTCGCCTTTCGTGCGCGGGCGATGCAGGAGGCAGTGCCGCTCGGCAGCGGTGCGATGGCCGCCATCCTCGGGCTTGAGGATCCTCAAGTACTCGCGGTGTGCCGCGAGGCTTCCGGCACGGGAGTGGTGGAAGCGGTGAATTTCAACAGCCCCAGCCAAGTCGTCATCGCCGGAGCGCGCGCGGCGGTGGAAAGGGCCATGGCACTTGCGAGCGAGCGCGGCGCCAAGCGCGCGATACTGCTGCCGGTGAGCGTACCCGCACACAGCACTTTGATGGCGCCGGCCGCCAAGCGCATGGCCGAGCGCCTTGCGGGCATTACGATTCGCGCCCCCGATGTGACCTACTACAGCGCGGTCGATGCGGCAGCGCACTCCGATCCTGAGGATATCCGGGCACTGCTCGGCACGCAGCTTGCCCGGCCGGTCCGCTGGACGGATGCGGTGCGTGCGCTGCTCGCGAACCATGCGCAAGCGCTCATCGAATGCGGGCCCGGCAAGGTATTGACCGGGCTCAACCGGCGCATTGAGCGTCGCGCGGACCTTCAGTGCCTCGCGCTCGAGGACCCCGGCGCCGTGAGTGCCGCGCTCGCCGCGATCTCCGGAGATGCCCATGCTTGAGAATGATCTTGCCCTCGTCACCGGAGCTTCCCGTGGCATCGGCCGTGCCATCGCGCTCGCCCTGGCAAAGGCCGGAGCGCGCGTGGTAGGCACGGCAACGAGCGAGGCGGGAGCCGCCCAGATCAGCGCGACCTTTTCCGAAGCGGGCGTCGAGGGCCGCGGCGCGGTCCTGAAAGTGGGCGACGCGGGTTCAATCGACGCGCTCGTTTCGGACCTCGATGCCACGGACGGTCTGCCGACGATCCTTGTCAACAATGCCGCCATAACGCGCGACACGCTGCTGCTGCGCATGAAAGAGGAGGACTGGGAGCAGGTGATTGCGACCAATCTCACCGGCGTCTTTCGCATCTGCAAGGCCTGTATCAGGAGAATGCTGAAGGAGCGCCGCGGCCGCATTATCAACGTGACGTCCATCGTCGGCCTGACCGGAAATGCGGGTCAGACCAACTATGCCGCCGCGAAGGCCGGAATCCTCGGGTTCACCAAGTCGCTCGCCCGCGAGGTCGCCTCGCGCGGCATCACCGTCAATGCCATCGCGCCCGGGTTTGTGGATACGGATATGACGCGGGCGCTCAGCGAGCAGCAGCGCGGGGCCCTTCAGGCTCAGATCCCGCTTGGGCGGCTCGGCGCACCGGAGGACATCGCCGGGGCGGCGCTCTTTCTGGCCTCCCCGCAGGCCGCCTACATCACCGGAGAAACGTTGCATGTCAATGGCGGCATGTACATGGCCTGAAAGGCGCGCTTCGGGTGGCACCCCGGGGGGTGTTCCCCTACAATACCGCGCCCGCGCGACCCGTGCGGGTGCGCACGCACACGCTAACGTCAGAAGGACAACATTGTGACTAGCACGGTTGAACAACAGGTGAAGGCAATCGTTGCCGAGCAGCTGGGCGTCAAACAAGAACAAGTCACGAACGATGCCTCTTTCGTCGATGATCTGGGAGCAGACTCGCTCGATACGGTTGAGTTGGTGATGGCTCTGGAAGAGGAGTTCGAGATCGAGATCCCGGACGAGGATGCCGAGAAGATCACGACCGTCCACCAGGCTATCGATTACATCAACGAACGCCGTACCAAGTCTTAAATGTCCCGGGCAAGGCGCCGCGCGGGCGGCGTCGAGTGCACCTCGCGCCCCGCGCCGCCCACTCCACGCGAGGTAGCACGTGAGTAAGCGTCGGGTCGTCGTCACGGGCCTTGGGATCATCTCCCCGGTCGGAAGCACCGTCCCCACGGCGTGGGAGAACATTCTGAACGGCAAGAGCGGCATCGCGCCCATCACGCGCATGGACGTCTCGGCCTTTCCGGTGCGCTTCGGCGGCAGCGTTCAGGGCTTCAACGCCGATCAGTACCTCTCCGCCAAGGATCAGCGCCGCATGGACGAGTTCATGCAATACGGCGTTGCGGCGGGCATGCAGGCGGTCATTGATAGCGGCACCGATTTTGCAAAGGTGGACCGCGACCGTTGTGGCGCCATCATGGGCTCCGGCATTGGAGGCCTCGGCACGATCGAGTCCGAGTACCACGCATTCCTGAAGGCCAATAGTCCCCGCAAGATCTCTCCCTTCTTCATTCCCGCCACTATCGTCAACATGATTGCCGGCCACCTTTCGATCCAGTACGGCTTGCGGGGTCCCAACCTTGGCGTCGTCACGGCGTGCACCACCTCGACGCACGCGCTCGGCCTGGGCATGCGTACGATTCAGTATGGCGATGCCGACTGGGTGCTGACGGGGGGTGGGGAGATGGCGACGACACCGTGCGGCCTCGGCGGTTTCGGCCAGGCGAAGGCGCTGTCCTCGCGCAACGATGCGCCGCAGGAGGCGAGCCGCCCCTGGGATCTGGAGCGCGACGGCTTCGTCCTCTCCGACGGCGGCGGTGCGGTCGTGCTCGAGGAACTCGGCCATGCGCAGCACCGCGGCGCCCATATCTATGCCGAGCTCATCGGCTTTGGAATGAGCGGCGATGCCTTTCACATCACCGCGCCACCCGAAGATGGCGACGGCGCGCGTCTTGCCATGACCAACGCGCTGAAAGATGCGCAGCTCAATGCCGCCGATGTGCACTACGTCAACGCCCATGCCACGTCCACTCCACTCGGCGATCGGGCGGAAACCGTCGCGATGAAGAACGCCTTTGGCGAGCATGCTAAGCATCTGGCGGTGAGCTCCACGAAATCCATGACGGGCCATCTGCTCGGCGCTGCGGGCGTGGTGGAGGCCATCTTCTCAATCCTCGCCATTCGCGATCAGGTGGCCCCGCCCACTACCAACTACCACACACCCGATCCACAGTGCGATCTGGACTACGTGCCGAACCGCGCGCGGCCGATGAAAATTGATGTCGCGCTGTCGAATTCCTTTGGCTTCGGCGGCACCAACGGCACCGTCATCTTTCGCCGCTTCACAAGCTGAGGCCGCGGGCAGCCGCTGCCGTCAGGCGCCCGAGCGAAGCGCGCGTTGAAAAGCCTCCTGATAGCCCTGCTGATCCTCGGCGCGGCGGCGGGGGGAGGCTATTACTTCGTGCAGGAGGAGTTCGTGCGCTCTGGCCCGGCTGCGCAGGCGTTGCGCGTCGATGTCGAGCCCGGGACGAGCGTGCGTGGCATGCTCGCTCTTCTGGCGCAGCGCGGCGCGCTCGCCCGGCCCCGCGTGATTGAGCTGTATCTGCGCATGCATGGAGAGCGCCTGACGATCAAGGCCGGCACGTATGAGATCGCCGCAGGCGCAACGCCGGCCGACATCATCGAGCTGCTGCGCGAAGGGCGCGTGGTTCTGCAGGCGCTGACCATCGTCGAGGGCTCGACGTTCGCACAGCTGCGCGAGGAGCTCGCGAGCGATACCGATGTGGTGTCGACGCTTGCGAACAAAAGCGATGCTGAGGTCATGGCCGCGATCGATCACACGGGTGAGGACCCGGAGGGGCGCTTCTTTCCCGACACCTATCGGTTCGCCGCGCGCACGAGCGATCTCGACATTCTCAGGCTTGCGTATGCCAGCATGCAGCGGGTGCTCGATGAGGAGTGGGCGCAGCGCGCCCAGGACCTGCCCTTCGCTACCCCTTATCAGGCGCTGATTCTGGCGTCGATCGTGGAGAAGGAGACCGGCAGCGTGAGCGAGCGGGCAAGGATCGCCGGCGTCTTCGTTTCGCGCTTGCGCGCGGGCATGCGCCTGCAGTCTGATCCGACAGTGATCTACGGACTGGGCACGAGTTACGACGGCCAGATCCATACGCGCGATCTCACCAGCGACACGCCATACAACACCTACACGCGCACCGGACTGCCGCCGACGCCAATCGCGCTGCCGGGGCGCGAGGCGCTGCGTGCGGCCGTGCGCCCGGATGTCACGGGCGATCTGTACTTCGTCGCCACGGGCGCTGGCGATGGGGCGCATCACTTCTCAAAGACTCTCGAGGAGCACAATGCCGCCGTGAAGCAATACCTGGCACGCCTCAAGCAGGCCGCATCCCAATGACGGCCGCTTTGCCGGGGCGCTTCATTACGCTCGAAGGGATCGAGGGCGCGGGTAAGTCCACGGTCGCACACCACGTGGTGGAGTGGCTGCGGGCGCACGGGCGCAAAGCGCATCTCACGCGCGAGCCTGGCGGCACGCCGCTCGCGGAGCGCGTGCGTACCATCGTGCTCGAACGGGGCGGGGAGAGCCTCTCCGCGGCGACGGAGACATTATTAATGTTCGCGGCGCGCGGCATTCACGTGGAGAACCTCATTCGTCCGGCGCTCTCACAAGGGGAGTGGGTGGTGTGCGATCGCTTCACGGACGCGACGCGCGCCTACCAGGGCGCGGGGCGCGGCGTAGCGCGTGCATGGATCGAGGAGCTTGCACGGGAGGTGCATCCGCAGCTGCGCCCCGACTGCACGTTGTTGCTCGATCTTCCGGTGGCGAGCGGCCTTGCGCGCTCGAAGCGGCGCACCGGGGATGCGCCGGCGGATCGCTTTGAGGTCGAGCCCAAGGAGTTTTTCGAGCGCGTGCGCGCCTCGTACCTGGAGCTTGCGCGCGCCGAGCCGCAGCGCATTCGCGTGATTGACGCGGCGCGCACGCTGCCGCAGGTCAAAGAGCAGATTGAGAACGTGTTGCAGAGCCTCCTCGAATAAGATTTATATGTACTACATATACCATTGATTATTCAAGATTTACCTTGGCTGGAACCGCAAAAGGCGCTGCTGCGAAGCGCGTGGCAGGCAAATCGTCTTGCCCCCGCGCTGCTGATTCACGAGGCGCGCGGCGCCGGTGGCGATGTGCTTGCACTGTGGAGCGCGCAATTCGTGCTCTGCACGGAGCGCGCGCGCGCTCCGTGCGGGGTGTGCGTCGCGTGTCAGCGGGTGGCAAGCGTGCAGCATCCGGACCTCACCGTGCTGCAGCCGCTCGAGGAGTCGAAGCAGATCCGCATCGAGCAGGTGCGCGAGCTCGGCGCGGAACTTGCGCTGACCAGCCATCAGGGCGGCTATAAGGTTGCCATCGTCGCGCCCGCGGATGCGCTTAACCGCGCGGCGGCGAACGCGTTTTTGAAAACTCTCGAGGAACCCACACCGAGCACGCTGCTCATTTTGGTGGCAACGCAGCCCTCACGGCTGCCGGCCACAGTGCTCTCACGCTGTCAGCGTCTTGTCATACCCGTGCCCGCGCGCGTCGCAGCGGTGGCGTGGCTCGAGTCACTGCGCGGCGAGGCCGACTGGAGTTTCGCGCTCGACACGCTCGGGGATGCGCCGCTTCTGGCTGCGCAGAGTGATCCAAAAATGCTGCTCGAGTTTTCGCGTGAGACACACCGTGCGCTTGAGGAGGCCCTCGGCGGTCACACCGATCCGGTCGCCACCGCCGAGCGCTGGGCGCGCACCGATCTGGCATTGCGCCTGCTGTGCATTGAGAACTGGCTCACGGATCGTATTCGCGGGCATTTCACTGCCGCGCATTTTTCCGTAGAAGTGAACGCGCAGGTGCACTTGCAACGTGGCGCGCGGGTCCCGAGTATATGCAGACTCTTCAATCTCACGGACGCGGTGCAGGAGTTGAAAGCGGCGCTCGATGTGCCCATCAATCGGGCACTGGCGCTCGAGAGTCTGTTGCGGCAACTGGCTGCGGGCTGAGAACCAATGGTCACAGGGCGGTAGAGTAGGACGTAATGAGTTTGCGCACGGGTGCCAATAAACCAGGCCTGCTTACGCTCACGATCAAGGATAAGAGCGCGCTCTACCTTGCGTTCATGCCGTATGTCAAAAACGGCGGCCTCTTTATCCCGACGAACAGCAATTACCGCTTGGGGGATGAGGTCTTCATGCTCCTCAACCTCATGGGTGAGGATGAGAAATTACCCGTCGCCGGGCGCGTGATCTGGGTGACGCCGAAGGGTGCGCAAGGCAAGCGCACGCCAGGCATCGGCGTGCAGTTCAGCGATCAGGATCGCGGGCAGACACAGAAGAAGATCGAAAACTATCTCGCCGGCGCCCTCTCGGGCGAGAAAGCCACGCACACGATGTAGCGTCGGATTCGAGTGCGACGGGCGGCGCGCGCTCCTCAAAAACTCCTCCACCAGATCTGCATTGCGCTGCTTATGTGATGCTGCGTCGCGCGCGCGCGAGCGCATGTCACGCGATGAGTTGAGCGTGCGCGCGCTTGCGAATCGAAAACAGAGCGCGTAGGGTTGCGTGATCCAAAAACCAAATTTGTCAGCAAGAAAAAAGCGTGTATTTGAAATCAGCGCGCGCTCTTACTGAGCTTCGGGAGGAGTCACTTCAAAACTGCGCCGTGCCAGCGCATTTCCGCTGTTGATTTAACTTAATAACGTCTTTGGACCGAAAGGGAGATACTCGCGTGTCAATATTTTCAATCAAGTCTGTCGCCAGACACCGCAGGGCAGGCGCGCTAGCGCTGCTTGGCGCGTGTTCCTGGTTTGCAATCGCAGGCACGGCAGCCGCTTTCCAGAAAGCACAGGTCATCGGCTCACCGGTTGCGTCCTCGCAGGTGATCGAATTCAACATATATCTGCCAACGAAGAATCGCGCCGCGCGCGAAGCGCTCCTTAACGAGCTGCATACACCAGGCTCGCCGGCCTATCACCAGTGGCTGACACCGGCGCAGTTCAACGAGCAGTTCGGACTCCCGGCGCATGAAGTCAGTGCCATCACGCATGAATTGGCCGCCAAGGGCCTGCAGGTTGTGGCCGTGCACACGAATAGCCTTCGGGTATCGGGCACGGTGGGCGCCGTGAATGCCGCATTTGGCACGACGCTCGCAAGTGCGCGCTTTACCTCCGGTGGAACCGTCTTGGCCGCAACGTCACCCATGACGATGACGCCGAATCTTGCCGCCGCGGGCGCCATCGTCATGGCGTTCTCGGGCGCGGTCCACATACAAAGCACCGCTCAGAAGTCGGCCGAGGCACTCGGCCCGATCAATCCGGCGAACCGCGAATCACCCACGGGCGGCTATTGGTTCGATGATCTGAAGCAGGCGTATGGCTATCCGAGCTACAAGGTGTTGACGGGCGCCGGTGCCCACATCGGCGTTCTGATGACCCCGAACTTCAATCCGCCGGATATGAGGCTCTACTTCTCGCACGAGAAGCTGCCGACACCCTCGATCTCTACCTTCAACGTTGAAGGCGGCGCGCCCTACGATCCAAACTCCGCAGCCGAGACGCACATCGACATCACGCATTCGGCCGGTATGGCGCCGAAAGCGACGGTCACGCTCTTCAACCTTCCCGACCTTGACGACGATTCGATCATCGCAGGCATCACCGACATCATCGAAAGCAATCTCGTTGACGTCGTGAACATGTCCTTTGGCGGACCCGAAGCCGGCTACTCGCCGGCGTATAACAACGGCGTCAACTACAGCGGCATCATCGGTATCTACGACGACCTCTTTGCCGAAGGCAATGCACTCGGTATCACCTGGGTCGCAGCTTCCGCCGATTGGGGCGGTAAGGACATTCCGGCCCCTGCCTGCTTCAGCGCGAACCCGCCCAACCCGTGCGGCCCGATGGAAGTGGGTGTCGGCATCCCGGCGGCGAGCCCGCACGTCACTGCCGTGGGTGGCACGAATCTCGTGACGACCTATAGTCCTCCGAGCCTCAACTCCGCGTATGTGGCCGAGAATGCCCAGGCCGATGTGCTGGCCTTCGACATCTTCTACGGCACCACGGCCACGGGAGCGGTATGGGGCTCGGGTGGCGGCATCAGCAGCTACTTTGCCAAGCCGAGCTACCAGACCCAAGTCTCGCAGCAGTTCC
>Ga0302324_100003368_pt1 | contig 36147 bp, 37 predicted proteins | sample Palsa_T0_1_FD_201949 | JGI IMG/M metagenome (GOLD analysis project Ga0302324, IMG submission 201949) | Peat permafrost microbial communities from Stordalen Mire near Abisko, Sweden - Palsa_T0_1 | ecosystem: Environmental > Terrestrial > Soil > Palsa > Peat permafrost | place: Sweden: Abisko... | reverse complement strand
AAGTAGCCGCTCTCGATGGCCCGTAGCGCCCCTCCCATGCGTGTAATTTTGTCGATCTCCGCCATCGCGGCATCCTCGATCTGCTTCGTCAGAGTCTCGACATAGTAGGAGCCGGCGAGCGGATCGATGGTCTCGGCGACCCCGCTCTCGTGGGCGACGATGTGCTGCAGCGCTGCTCCGACGCGGATCGCATCCTCGGCCGGAAGCGCGTGCGCCTCATCGTGGAGCGGCGTGGTCATGTTCTCGCCGGCGCCGCCGAGCGCGCACGCGGTCGCCATGATGGCCAGCCGCCCGATGTTGTTCAGCGGTTGCTGCAGCGTGAGGGCAATCGTGGTAGGCGAGGTCATCATGCAGATCTTCAGCGCCTCGGGACGCGATGCGCCGTAACGCTCCTTCATCAGGCGCGCCCAGATCTTGCGGTAGGCGCGCAGCTTGCAGATGCCCTCGAAGAAATCCATGTCGACGTTGACGACGAAGTGAAAGTACGGCGCGAGCGTATCGATGTCGAAGCCGCGCAGCAGCGTCGCGTCGATGTATGCCATGGCGATCGCCATCGAGAAGGCGAGCTCCTGCACCGGGTTCGCCTTGGCCGGCTGCAGCTGCGCACTGATGATGGAAATCGGCGCCCAGTTGGGATGATTGCGGATGATGTACTCGATGCAATCGGTGGCGATCCGCAGTCCGTGCACGGGCGGATAGATGTAGCGCCCGACGCAGGTGTACTCGATCAGTATCCCATTGACGATGTGCAGCACGAAGTTGCGTGGGTCCACGCCTTTCTTCTCGAGCGCAGCGATGATCATGGCGAGATTCACCGGCTGCGGCGCATTGCACACGCTCATGAGGTACTTGAGCTTCTCGAACGGCAGGTCGAGCGCGCGCTCGAGGTCCTCGAGACTGTCGAGCGCCATGCCCGCGCGCCCCACCTCACCTTCCACCAGCGGGTCGTCGCTGTCGTAGCCGTTGGTCGTGGGGAGATCGTGCTCGAGGATCAATCCCTGCAGGCCCTGCTCGAGCATGTAGCGCGCGCGCCGCGCCCAGTCTTCTCCCTTGCCGAACCCGGTCACCTGGGTCATGGTCCAGAGCTTCGAGCGGTGTCCGTTCGGCTGCGTGCCGCGGGTGTAGGGATACTGTCCGGGGAAGCCCAGGTCCTTCAGATAGTCGAAGCCGCAGGCGGCGAGATCCGCCGGCGTATACAGGGGCCGTATCGGCCAGCGCAACGCCTGCGTGAGGAACGGATCGCGCCGCTCGGGGTGCTTGCGCACGTAGGGGGCGCGCGTCTCGCTCTCCCAGCGTTGTGCCTCGCTGGCGATGTCCTCGTTGGCGGCCGTGAGCGGGGTCGCAATGTGATCGCGCGGTCGGCTCATGACTTCGGTCCGAATTGCTTGAGCAGATGCGCGCTCAGGTTCCCGAACAGGTCGATCTCCATGCGCCGCTCGGAGAAGCGCCACGCGCCCCCGACACGCGCAAAGCGGTCGTGGTAGCGCCCCCCGATGATCGGCTGCAGCGGCAGTGCATCGGTAGCCTGGTGCACCAGGATATATGACTGCGCGCGCGCAGCCTCCGGGCCGTCGGGCTCGATGATCACATTGCTCGTGACGTGACGCGTCTTGGGGGTCCCGGTATCGGGGTACACGCGCGTGAACTGCGCGTAGAGCGCAGCAATCGCCTGCACGCCGCGCAGCGGCGCGGGCAGCGCCGGCACGTACAGCGCGGCGTGCTCGAACAGCTGCGCGAGACCTTCGAAATCCCCGCGATCGATGTGATCGCAGTAGCGATAGATCAGGTTCTGGATCGCGAAGTAGTCATCCGCGGTCATGGCTACAGACCGTATCCGCCGGCCACCGCGATTCTCTGACCGGTCACGTAGGTGGCGCGGTTGGAGGCGAGAAACACGACCGCATGTCCGATCTCCTCGGGTTTACCCCAGCGCTTCAAGGCGAGGTTCTTGTGCACTTCCTTCACCCATGCCTCGTCGAACACGCCCTGCCGGGTGAGCTCGAGAAACATGCCCGCTTCGATCACCCCGAGCAGCACGCTGTTGGCGCGGATGTGGTTGCGCCCTTCCTCGCGCGCAATCCCGGTCACCAGCGCCTCGATCGCAGCCTTCGGCGCCACCGAGATGCCGTCGCGCTCCGGCCAGCGCAGGTGTCCGGCCGATCCCAGGTGCACGTAGGAGCCCCCGCCCCACTGCTTGAGCAGTGGCAGCGTGGCGCGCATGACGTTGAAGAAGCCGTTGACGTCCTGCTCGATGACCTGCTGCCACAGCTCCCGGGACATCTCCGAGAGCAGCACCTGGGTGGCAAGGGTGCCCGCGCCCACCACGATGGTGTGCAGCCGGCCGTGCGCGCGCGTGGCTTCCGCCACCGCGGCCTCCACGCGCGCCGCATCGCCGATGGTGAGCTGATGGGTGCTGGTCTTGCGGCCCATGGCGGCGAGCTGCGCGGCGAGCTTCTCGGCCACCTCGCGCTTTTTGTTGAACGTGATCGCCACGTCCGTACCGGCGCGCGCGAACTCGCGGCACACCGCCTGTCCCACCCCGCCGCTGCCGCCAATCACCAGCGCTGCGCCCTCGGGAAAGAGTACTTCGCTCATGAGGCCGTTCCCCCGCTCAGCATATCGATGAGACGCTTCTTCACTGGCTGCACCCACTCGCGCTTGAGCCGCGGATCGAGCAGTCCGGCGGCATCCAGCTCATCGCACAGGTGCATCTGGTGCGCGAGATCGAACAGGTCGTACTGCGAGGAGAACATCCCCTGACCGCCGTAGGTGATGAAGGAGACGCCGTGCGTCTCGTAGTAGCTGCCGTCCGGGCGGCGGCCCGGTCCGCGGTTCACCCAGTGGCTGATGATCTGATCGCCCTCGATCGCCCAGCCGAGGATGGGAAAGCTCCAGCCCTTCCAGCCCGAGCCGACGTCCATGTCGCGCCCGTAGTGCGTGGCGCGGATCTCGTCGCGGTTCCTCGCCACGACCGGCATGGCGCCCGCGTACGGACAGGTATACGCGCAGTCATGGTGATAGAAGCGGTCGGCGATCCACGCCCATTTGTTGGTGCGCTCGGCTTCCTTGAATGCCTCGGCGAGGCCGCGGATGGCCGCTTCCACCTCAGCGCGCGGGTATGGCATGCGTGCTCCTGAGCTACTTGTCGTAGCTCACCGCGCCTGCGACCGAGCGCGCCGCCAGGCGCGTCTCGAGCGTCCCGGAGGCGTAGCTGCAATGCAGCGCTGTTTTGAATTCCGAACGGCTGGCGGTGATCTTCCACTCCCCGCCGACCCGCGCGTAGGCATCGTGATAGACGAGACTGACGAAAGTGACCGTCTTGTCCTGGGTGTTGATATTGCGGTATTCGAGCGCCCAGAGCGCCTGCGCGTGCGTGTCGTCGGAGAATTCGATCTCGGCATTCGCGCCGTGGTGCATGTCGAGGATGAAGGGCTGACAGCCGGCGGCCCGGTAGAGGCGCGCGAAATCCTCCCGATCCCGGAACACCCCGACGTGTCCCATGTCGATGAGCACTTCTCCTTCGGCAAAACATTGCTTGGCGGCTTCCGGATCCTGCGCGTCGCAGGCGTTCAGGTAGCGCGCCTTCAGGCGGCGGATGGCCTCCAGGTCTTCCAGACGCTGCACGCGCCGGCGCAACTCATCGATCTCCGCCATGGACCGCTCCTCGCTTGACTTTAGCCGCCGATGACCGCACCGGAGACCTGCGCCGGTTCCCCGAGCATCGCACGATCGGAACGCGGCTGGCGGCCGTCCAGGTCGTGCACGCCGAGCTCGGCGGCGAGCTCGGCCGCATAAGAGGTCCTGCCGGTGCGCTCCAGCAGCTGCGGATCGCGCAGCAGCGCGTCCAGCAGCCGCCCCATAAACTCCGGGTGCACGGCATTCGCCATGAAAGCATCGTACTCGCCCGGATGTTCGCGCATGGCCAGCTGCGAGCGCTCGGTGAGTGTCAGCGGCGCCCACAGCGAGAGCGCCGTCACCTGGTGTTTCTTCAGGTCCACCGCCATATCGGCCGCCATCTTGTCGATGCCGGCCTTGCCCGCGCCGTAGGCCGGGCCGTGCATGTAACAGCGTGCCCCCGGGGAAGAGATCATCACGATGAGTCCCTCGCGCCGCGGGACCATCATGCGCGCCGCGTGCCAGCTGGCGACATAATGCGAGCGGAATCCGGCGTCCAGGATGAGCTGCATCGCGAGGGGCTTCTCCCAGAAACCGCCCGGCATCACCAACTCGTCCGGTATGGCGGTCGCGTTATTCACCAAGAGGTCGAGCCGGCCGGACTCGTTCGCAATGCGAGCGAACAAGGCACTCACCTGGGCGTCATCGCGGTGATCGCAAGCCACCGCGACCCCGACTCCGCCGCGGCGGGTGACCTCGGCGGCGGTTTCGTGGATCGTACCGGGAAGCGCTGCCACCCCTGCCTGGGTGGTGCGCCCGCTCACGTACACCGTGGTACCGGGGGCGGCCAGCGCCACGGCTGTACCGCGCCCGATGCCGCGGCTCGCGCCGGTGACGAGTACCACGCGGTCGGTTTTCGTGCTCATGCCCTCGACCCCCTTCACTTGCAAGCCTACTCGCACAGCGGTGGGGTACGGCATCATGCATATGGGGTATCCTCGGTGGGGATCTGACAGCTCGCGAGGGGGTTGGCTCATGAGCCACGCGATGTCTGCACCGCAGCCGCAGGACGGCCTTCGCCGTAATGGGGTCGCAGCCTTGGTCGCACGCAGCGCGGCACGCTCACCACACAAGACCGCGCTGGTGTACGGAAGCGCGCGCTACTCCTACCGCGAACTGGACCAGTCCATCAGCCGCGCCGCCAGCGCCTTGTACGACCAGGGGCTGAGGCCAGGTGAGCGCGTCGCGATCCTGTCCCACAACAACGACGCCTTCGTCATCCTTTACTTCGCCCTCGCCCGCCTCGGGGCGATCTCGGTACCGGTGAATTTCATGCTGACGGCACCCGAGGTGGCCTACATCGTCGATCACTGCGCCGCCGCCGGGCTCATCGTGGAAGAGAAGCTGCTGGGCGTCGCCGAGGATGCACTGGCGCTGATGCGTACGCCGGTCGCGCTGCGTGGGGTCATCCGTCGGCAGGCAGCGCCCGTGCCGCCCGGCTGGCAGGACGTTGCCGCGTGGCTGCGGTACGCGGGCGCCATGCCCCCCGCGGCAGCGGTCGGGGAGGCCGATCCCATCCAGATCATGTACACGAGCGGCACGGAAGCGCGCCCCAAGGGCGCAACACTCAGCAGCGCGAACCTGATGACCCAGTATGTCAGCTGCATGATCGACGGGGAGATGAGCTGCGAGGACATCGAGGTGCATGCGCTGCCGCTCTATCACTGCGCGCAGCTGCACGTATTCCTGTCCCCGGGGCTGTACCTGGGTGCGACCAACATCCTGCTGCCCGCGGCGGATCCCGCGCTCATCCTCGCAAGCATCGAGCGCGAACGCGCCACCAAGTTCTTCGCTCCGCCGACGGTATGGATCGCGCTGCTGCGTCACCCGCAGTTCGAGCGGTGCGAGCTGTCCTCGCTCGTCAAGGGCTATTACGGCGCCTCCGTGATGCCCACCGAGATCGTGCGCGAGCTGCACGCGCGGCTGCCGCGGCTGCGGCTGTTCAACTGTTACGGTCAGACCGAGATGGCTCCGCTGGTCAGCGTGCTCAAGCCCGCCGATCAGCTGCGCAAGCTCGGCTGCGCGGGCCGGCCGGTGGTGAACGTCGAGACACGCGTGGTGGACGAGGACGATGAGCCCGTGCCCGCCGGGATCATCGGAGAGATCGTGCATCGCGGGCCGCAGGTCATGCTCGGGTACTGGAACGACCCCGAAAAAAGCGCCGCCGCGTTCAGGGGCGGCTGGTTCCACAGCGGCGATCTCGGCGTATTCGACGAAGAGGGGTACCTGCGGGTCATCGACCGCAAGAAGGACATGATCAAAACCGCTGGTGAGAACGTCGCAAGCCGCGAGGTGGAGGACGTGCTCTATCAGCATCCGGCGGTCGCCGAAGCGGCCGTGTTCGGCCTGCCGCACGCGCTGTGGATCGAGGCGGTGACCGCAGCCGTGGTGCTGCGCCCCCAGGCTAGCGCCACCGCCGAAGCTCTGATCGGCTTCTGCCGCGAGCGCCTCGCAGGCTACAAAACGCCCAAGCAGGTCGTGCTCATCGAGCGCCTGCCGAAGAACGCCAGCGGCAAGATCCTCAAGCGCGAGCTGCGTGCGCAGCTTGCCGTGGATCCCAAGCCCGGCAGCGGCCCCACATAGTCGGGCGCCTGGGGAAGTGATATGCTGCAGCGCAGCAATTAATGATGCGAGAACTCCCGCACTTCATCGAGCTGCAGGGCGGGATGTGACGAAATGACGGATAAGCGTGACCAACTAAGTGGAGAGCCAGGCGTAAAGCGTGCTCTACTCTCGCTCGTGCCACCTCGCGCCCAAGGGCTGATTGCCGGCGGTGTGCTGGGACTGCTCCTATCCGTCCCGGTCCATGCGGATATCGCGCAGGCGGAACCTCCCCCGGCACAATCACTGCCCGCCCCCGCGGAAGCGCTGCAGGAAGTCATCGTACAGACGACTGAGCCGCGATTCGTTTCTCCCACGCGGCGCGACCGGATCGGCCGCATCTGGGCACCTGTGATGATCGACGGCAAGGGGCCCTATCGGCTGGTGTTGGATACCGGCGCGACACGCTCGGCGATCGCCGCGCGCGCGGCACTGAGCCTCGGCAACGCCCACATTGCCAGCACGCTGGTCACCGGGTTCACCGGCTCGGCAGTGGTCCCCACCATCCACGTCGGGCGTCTGGAAGTCGGAGACCTGCTCATTGGCCCCTCGGATCTGCCGGTGCTCGCGGACGTGTTCGGTGGGGCGCAAGGCGTGCTAGGGATCGAAGGGCTGCAGAACAAACGCATCTATGCCGACTTCGGCCGCGACCGGCTGGAGATCACGCTCTCCCATGGTGAGCGCGCACGGCGCGACTTCACGACCGTGCCGCTTAGGCTGGTCAACGGGCTGCTGATCGCGGACGTAATCGTCGGCACGGTGCACACCGAGGCGATCATCGACACCGGCGCCCAGGGGACCGTCGGCAACCTGGCGCTGCGCAATGCGCTCATGCGTCGCATGCCCAACAACGCGGCACGCGAGGACATCATCGGCGTTACGCTCGACGTGCAAAGCGGCGACAACGTTGCCGCACCGGATCTGGACTTCGGTGGTCACCTGACGGTCAAAGGCGCTCGCATCACCTTCGGCGACATGTACCTCTTCCAGCACTGGAAGCTCACCGAGCGGCCGGCACTCACGATCGGCATGGACCTGCTCGGCTCGTTCGACGTCCTGATCATCGACTACAGCCGCAAGGAGCTGCAGGTGCGCACGCGCGAGACGCAGCCGCTGTACTAGGCCATCGATGAGGTGCGCTGCGGGGCCACCTTGTAGATGACCCGCACCTCCCCTGGCCGGCGGTACGGGTACTTGTCCTGCCCGAGGTACTTCTTCGCCATCGCATCGATGTGCTGGTCGGCACCGTCATGGGTGCGCTCCACAACCTTCCCGCGCACCTCCAGGTAGCGGTACGGATTGTCCGGATCGGAGATCGACAGCGCCACGCGCCCGTCGCGGGCCATGTTCTTGTCCTTCTGCCGCCCCTCCGCGGTGTTGATCACCACGTACTTGCCGTCGTAGTCGACCCACACCGGTGTGGTCTGCGGATTACCATCGGGCATCAGCGTGGCCAGATGCGCAAATGCCTTCTTCTTGAACAGATCGAGATGTGATTCCGGAATGCCTGACATGATGATCTCCTAAGATGCCCCACGTCCGCGTTGTCCCATGCGCAGAAACCGTCGTCGCTCGTTCCACTGATGCCGCGCGTGCAGTCGCTCGGACTGGTTCGTCGCCTCCGGCGGTAGCGCCTGCAGCGCGCGCAGCGCCGCGGCGTGCGCCATGGCGACCCGCGGATCGCTCTGCAACAGCGCCCGGTAGTGCTCAAGAAACGCCTGCTCGGCCGGTGCGCCGCCCCCGGACAGAAGCTCACGCGCGTGCGCGCCGATCGCCGCGCTCTCGCTTGCCGGCAGGTCGTGGGCGGAGGCGAGCGCGTGATCGAGGTCGGCGATCAGGCGGTACAAAGGCTGAAGCCAGGCCCATTCCGGGCTGGTCGTGATCTGCTGCAGCCGCTCCAGTGGTGAGGCGGGCGGCGCAAAGGGCCGCTCCGCTTCCAGCAGCGCCCCCAGCACGCCCTGCAGTGCCGCGCTGCTTTCGCGAAGACTGTCCAGCCATGGACGGTCCGAGGCCATGTCCGTAGCGTAACCGCTAGTCCGCGCGCGCGCCAGACAGCCCAGGCAGCGGTAGATCTGCCAACTGCGCGATTTCGGCAATGCTCACATCGGCGCTCGGCCACTTCACAAGCTCATTCGCATCGAGTGCGTAGTGCCCCTGCCGCACGAAAACGCTCGTCAGCCGCTCGCCCCAGACCTGCTTCATTGCGCTAAGAATGCGCAGCTTGTCATCGACCATGACGTAGTGTGCGGCCGGATAGCGGCGCGCCACGGCATCGAGCATCTGCTCCTTGTGCAGGTAGATGAGCACGCGCCCCTCGACCGCATCCCACAGCCCGGAGCGCTGCACCTTGCGTGGCTGGAACACGACATCGCCGTCCGAGAGCAGCACGGTCAGTCCGCGCGTGCGGCAGCGAGCCAGCGCCGCGAGCGCCCCGGAGTAGAGCCGCTGTGCGAACGGGTAGTCGAGCAGGAACAGGGAGATCCGCAGCAGCTGTAAGTCGTCCTCGTGCTCAAGACGGTAGCGCTGCAGGGCGCCCAGATAATCCGCGTAGCCGAGCTGCGCGCGCTGCTGCTCGAAGATCTGCCAGTAGCGTGCGGGGCTTTCGAGGCCAACCTCGCGCTTGAGGTGCTCGGTGAGATCATCCTGCACGGCGTCGTTGTCGAGCAGCGTGTTGTCCACGTCGAACAGAAACACCGTGGGGCTCTGATCCGCCATGGTGGCGAGTGTACGCAAGTGAAAGCGGCCGCGGTGCCTTGGGCGCGGCGGCCTTGAGGGAAGCGGTGTGTGGGGCTCTACAGTCCTAAGGACGCCGGCTCAGCGGGCGCTGTAGCCGCGTGCATCCAGGCAGGCAATCATCGCGCGCCGATAATCGCCGGCGTTTCCGGACTGCTGGCCCGAGCGCGTCGGATCGAAACCGGCCTGATTCGCCGCCCAGCTATGACACTCGTAGCGGTCGTTCTGCGTCTGTGCATCGCTCTGGCCGTTGCGGGGGTACAGGAAAACCTCGCCCGTTCCGCCGCCGGTTGGCGCGCTCACCGGCGCCGCCATCGGCTGGGCCGTCGGCTGGCCGTAATCAGGGGCGGCCTGCGTGTAGTTGCCGCCCGCATCCGCGCTGTCCGCAGTCGTATCCGCATTCTGGCCGGCAACCGGCGGCGGATCGTTCACGACGTAGCCGTTGTAGCCCGGATCCCACGTGTAATACACGTTGTTCCAGTAGTAGTACGGCACCCCACCCCACCAGAAGGTGGCATAGCCAAGCGGCAGGACGGGCAGGAACCAGGCGAAGCCGGGGTTGAACCACACGTGCGGCCAGAAGACCCCATGCCAGTACCCGCCACCCCAGTAGTGTCCGCCGTGCCAGTAGCCATTACCCGGCGCGAAGCCCGCGCCCGCATGGCCGACGAAACCGTGTCCCGCAGCGCCCGCGGCGGCAAAGTGGGCGCCCGCCATGTGCGCGCCGGCTGCGTTGAACCTCGTATGGTAGGCCGGAGCTGCGAAATGCGACGCGGCGGCGTAGTGCGCACCGCCGGCGAAGCCGCCGTAGGCCGCATGCCCGCCTGCGAAGTGCGCGCCGCTGGAAACGTGTCCGCCGCCGCCGAAATGGGCGCCACCGCCACCACCGGAGTGGCCGCCACCGAAACCACCGTGCTGGGCGTAAGTCAGGGCCGGCGCAGCCGCTACAGCGACGCCGAGCACTAAGGCTCCGACGGTCCGCATCACATGTCGCGCTCTTGCACTCACAGAAATCACCCCATCCTGCTGACTCGCGAGCCCTTCACGGTCCGCGGTCTAATGATTAGACGCCTTCCAAGCACTGTCGTTCAAGTTCTCGCCACTCATTAAACGCAGCCACTCACCTACCCGTTGACGTTGTCATAAGCAGTGAGGGCATTTCACACTTTTTAAAGCCAGATCAGTGACTAAGCACCGGCAAAAGCGTTCATTTTGCGTTCAGGCTGCGCAGCTTCGCGTTCCCGTTCACAGCACCATGTTCACGGCGACGGCCGGGGTGATGCTGCCGGTGGTGTTGCGCGCGATTTCGATGATCCGCACCCCCAGCAGCACGCCGATCGCGCTGGAGAAGTTGTACTCGATGGCCGGCGCGAAACCGATCGAACGCGATGACCCCGAGGCACTCTCAAAGGCGCTGGTGGGGGCGCCGATCCCGGGTGGGGGCAGGTTGAGGCCCGCCACGCTGCCGCTGACCTGGGTGCTGCCGTTGTGCTGGTAGATCACATCGAGCGCCAGCACCCAGTTGCGCGTGAGGCTGTATTCCGCCGCCGCATCCGCGGTGAAGGAGTCGCCCGGATCGGCGCGCCCGCTGAAGCCGTTCGTCGTGCCATAGACACTTAGGCCCTGCACGCTGACCGAGGAGGACACGGCGTACGTGATATCCAGGCGCGTGCGCAGGATGCGCCCGTTGGGCATCCAGAAGTAGTCCTGGAAATACACCGCGAAAGCTGTGGCGTACGCGCCCGCGCCCAAGCCGTCGGCCGGGCGCGAGAGGCGCTCGTATCGACCCGTAGGCACAGTCTCCAGCAGCACCAGCTCGATCGCCGGCATGCGGCTGCCGTCGTGGAACTGCGTGATACCGTAGCCCGCCTGCAGCGTCAGATCGCCGATCCCAACCCCTGAGCTATTGGGTGCGCCCGCCGGCTCGTTGTAGAGAAAACGCGGAATCATCCCCGCCGTTATTTGGTCGGTGAGACCGAACAGCATGTAGGTCTGCGAGCCGATGGTGTGCTCGTAAGGACCTGCGTGCCGGTTGCCGGCGGTGTCGAAACTCGCATTGCTGATGTCATCGAACAGGTAGGGCTCGAGAAGCACGTGACCGGCAGGCAGGGTCGCCGCCGAGGGTGCGAGCATCGGTCCGGTCCACCACGCATCCTCGCGTGACTCGTCCGCCCTTGCCGTGGCGGCCCGGACTGCCAGCAGCGTGCCGATCACGCAGCCCTTCAACACGATATGCGTTCGTACCATTGCCGTGCGTGCATCATCCGCGCCTCCCCCTGCATCGCGCCCGCCATTTACGGACGTGTTACTCGCAAGGCCCCGCCGGCCGCAAAGGTGAACTGTGTCACATCCATACGCCGACTAACTTCTAACCTTCCCTCACGATCGTCAGCGCTCATTGGCCTGCGACGTTGTTAACGCCACGAGACCGCGCGTTGCGGCTCAATAGCGACTCACGATTTTGGGAGGAGTGGTTTATGTTCAAGTCAGTTCGTACCGTTCTGAGCGTCGCTGCCATGAGCCTGGCGCTCAGCGGCATCGCCACCACCGCGATGGCCGAGGATCAGTGGCAGAAGGATCATCCGCGCCGCACCGAGGTGAATAAGCGGCTCGGCAACCAGAACAACCGCATCCACAACGAGGTCAAGGACGGCCAGATCTCCAAGGCGCAGGCTGCGCAGCTGCACAGCGAGGATCACGGCATCCGCCAGGAAGAGCGCACGATGGCGAGCCATGATGGCGGCCACATCACCAAGGCCGACCAGCGCTCGCTGAACCAGCAGGAAAACGCGGTCAGCCAGCAGATCGGCAAGTAATCGGCATGGGTCTCGTGGACGGGAGCGCGGCGCACTGCGCTCCCGTCTTTTTTCGCCCGCAGCGAGCGCTCATGCCCGCAGCGAGAAGGGCGTGAAGTTCGTGCCACGATCGTAGTAGTCCTCCTGCTCGGCGCGTTTGAGGAAGGCGACGATGCGGTACGTCACCGGCGTCATGATCACCTCCCAGGCGCATTTCAACACGTACTGTGTGATCGTCACGGTGATCAGCAGCTCCGTCGGCCATAGCCCCGCGAAGGCGATAGTGTAGAAAAGGCCGGAATCGACCAGCTCCCCGCACAGGGTCGAGCCGACGATGCGGCTCCACAGCCAGCGTCCGCGGGTCAAGATCTTCATCTTCGCCAGCACGAAGCTGTTGACGAACGAGCCGCACCAGAAGGCAATGATCGAGGCGCAGATGATGCGCGGGGTATTGCCGAAGATCTCCTCCACCGCCTGCTGCTTGGTACGCCAGAAATCCGCCGGCGGCAGGTGCACGATCACGCTTGCCATGATCGCTGCGAACACCAGCGCGCCGAAGCCGCTCCACACCACGCGCCGATCGCGGGCGTAGCCGTACACCTCTGTGAGGATGTCGCCGAAGATGTACGAGATGGGAAAGAACAGCACCCCTGCGACGAACGTCACCGGACCGAACAGCGGCACGTTGACGGTGGAGACCTTGGCAGGTCCGATGAGATTCGCGCACAGCAGCACGCACACGTACGCGCCGAGGATCAGGTCGTAGTAGCGGTAGGTTTTCACCGCGTGAATCCTATCAGGGCCGCCACGCGCTGCTGCACCCTCAGACCGGCGCGGCAGGCACCACGGTTCCGCAGACCTCGCCGAAGCCGATGCGCACGTATCCCGGCCGCTCGCACCAGCCCCGCAGCGTCACCCGGTCACCGTCCTCGAGGAAGGTGCGCGACTCCCCGCCCGCGAGCGCAATCGGCTGCTTGCCCCCGGCGGTGAGCTCGAGGAGCGAGCCCGCCTGCTCGGGCAGCGGACCGGACTGCGTGCCGCTGCCCAACAGGTCTCCGCTCTTCAGGTTGCAGCCGTTCACAGTGTGATGCGCGAGCATGTGCGCGATCGTCCACCACGAGTCGCGGAAGCTCGACTGCGACAGGCGCTGCGCCGGAATGCCTCCGGCGCGCATGCGGGCGGTGTCGAGCCATGCCTGCAGCTGGATATCGATCGCACCGCACTCCCGTATGCCCGGGTCATCCAGGTAAGCAAGCGGCTCGGCCTCCCCCGCCGGCCGCACCCAGGGCACGCGAAACGGCGCGAGCGCCTCCATCGTTACCACCCAGGCGGAGACAGTGGTGGCAAAGCTCTTGGACAGGAACGGGCCGAGCGGCTGGTACTCCCACGCCTGCACGTCGCGCGCCGACCAGTCATTCAGCAGACACAGACCGAAGGCGTGCCGCTCGGCCTCGCTGAGCGGCACGGGGCTGCCGAGCGCGTTGCCGCAGCCGACGAACACCCCCAGCTCGAGCTCGTAGTCGAGGCGTCGCGTGGCGGCAAGCTGCGGCTGGGTTGCGCCCGGGGGCATCAGCTGCCCGCGCGGACGACGGAATTGCTGTCCCGAAACGCGCACCGAGGAGGCGCGTCCGTGATAGGCGATCGGTATCCACTTGTAGTTGGGCAGCAGGGGGTTCTCCGGACGCAGCAGCCGCCCGACCGCCGTGGCGTGGTGAATGGAGGCGTAGAAGTCGGTGAAGTCGCCCACTTCCGCCGCGAGGCGGTACTCGGCGGCGGCTTGCGGCACCAGATGCGGCCGCAGCCGCTCTGCCACGGCCGAATCCTCGCGCAGTGCGAGCGACAACGCCGCGCGCAACGCCCCGGCAGCCTCCGGTCCGAGCGCCATGAAAGCGTTCAGCGCGGGCTGCGTGCACACCGCCAGCGCCTCTGCCGCCTGGCCCTCCCATAGTCCGAGCACGTGCAGCGCGCCGAGATCGAGCACCGCATCGCCGATCGCCACACCACCGCGGAAGCTCTCGGCGCTGCCTGCGCGCCGGAACACGCCGAACGGCAGGTTCTGCAGCGGGAAGTCCCCCCCGGACAGGTTGGCGGAGCTGACCCAGCTGCGCTGCGCCGGGTCGTGTGTGAAATTGAGCGCGCTCATCGATGCGACCGTTTGCGCCCACGCCCTTTACGCGCCGGTGCGGCCGCGGCATCCGCCGCAACGGGCGCAAAGTATTTGGGCAGGTCGCGCCACACCCTGGAGTAATCGCGTTGCAGGAGCGGGGTCTCCAGCGCGTAGCGCGTCGGCCGGATCACGCTGCGTGTCTCGAACATGAAGGCCATGGTGTCGGTGAGGGCTACCGGTTTGGAGGTATCCGCCTGGCGCGCCTTTTCGTAGGTGGCCGCATCGGGCCCATGCCCACTCATGCAGTTGTGGAGCGAGGCTCCGCCGGGGGCGAAGCCTTCGGCCTTGGCGTCGTACACACCCTCGATCAGACCCATGAACTCGCTCGCAGCGTTGCGATGGAACCAGGGCGGCCGGAAGGTGTCCTGCATCGCGAGCCAGCGCGGCGGAAAGATCACGAAGTCGAGCGCATCGACACCGGGTGTATCGCTGAGGGACTGCAGCACCAGAAAGATCGACGGGTCCGGATGGTCGTAACTGATCGAACCGATGGTGTTGAAGCGGCGCAGATCGTAGCGATAGGGCGCGTTGTTGCCGTGCCAGGCAACCACGTCGAGCGGGGAATGCCCGATGCGCGCCGACCACAGCTGGCCTGCGAACTTCGCCACCAGCTCGAACTCGCCCTCGCAGTCCTCGTACCACGCCACCGGCGTCTGGAAATCGCGCGGGTTGGCAAGGCCGTTCGACCCGATCGGCCCCAGATCCGGAAGCCGCAACGGGGCGCCGAAGTTCTCGCACACGTAACCGCGCGCCGCGCTCTCCAGCAGCTCGACGCGAAAGCGCAGTCCCCGCGGGATCACCGCGATCTGCAGCGGCCGCACCTCGAGGCGGCCGAGCTCGGTCAGGAGGCGCACCCCGCCCTGCTGTGGCACGATCAGAAGTTCCCCGTCGGCGTCGTAGAAGAAGCGCTGCATGGAGTGGTTGGCGGTATACCAGTGGATACCGCAGCCGCAGTTCGCATCCGGGGAGCCGTTGCCGCCGAGCGTGGCGAGGCCGGCAAGGAAATCGGTCGGTGCGCGCGGCATCGGCGGGGGCTTCCAGCGCAGCTGGTTCGGCGATGGCGCCACCTCCTCGAAGCCACTGACGATGCGAGTCTGCGCGAGCGGGGTGAAGCTGCCGTGTACCGCTGCCGGGCGGATGCGGTACAGCCAGCTGCGCCGGTTGGCGTGGCGCGGCGCGGTGAATGCAGTCCCCGAGAACTGCTCGGCGTAGAGCCCGTAGGCGGGCCGTTGCGGCGAGTTGCGCCCGACCGGCAGCGCACCCGGCAGCGCCTCAGTGGCGAAGTGATTACCGAAGCCGCTGAGGTAGCCCTCTGCCGCTGCCCCGCCGGGGCTCGCGGCCGCTTCCACACCCATGTCGTTGCACTCCCGTGCCGTGATGAGCCGGCCCGCCGCATGAGGCCCGGCGCGCCGGGGCTATAATGTGGTACAAACGGTTGCACGTGCAACTGTCTGGAGGGCGAGCGTGGGTGTGCGGTCCGTGCAGCGCGGTTCGTTGCGGCTGGCGCGCTTCTTTCCCTTCCGCCTCAACCGCCTGGCAGCGGCGGTCAGCCAGCACCTGTCGGTCATCTACCGCGGGCGCTTCGCGCTCGAGATACCCGAGTGGCGCGTGATTGCCACGGTTGGCGAGGATGAGGGCTGCACGGCGCAGTTCGTGGCACACAGCACGCGCATGCACAAGACCCGGGTGAGTCGCGCCATCGCGCAGCTGATGCGCCGCGGCCTCATCGAGCGCGTGGCCGGCGAGCGCGACCGCCGCGAGATGCATCTGCGGCTCACGCGAGCCGGCGCCCGTATGTACGCGCAACTGGTGCCGCTGGCGCTCGCGCGCGAGCGCGCGCTGCTTGCCTGCATGAGCGCGGCGGACCGCCGCGCACTGCTGCGCGCACTCGAGCGCCTGGAACGGTTCCTGGCGCTGCGCGAAGCGCCCGACGCCTGAGCTGCTAACATGCTCGCGGTGCTCAAGGTTCGCACATCGGTCCTCGTGGGCGCGCTCGCGTGCGCAGCGCTTGCGTGCGCAGCGCAGGGCGCGGATTCAGGCGCCACCGCACCGACATTCGTGCCCGTGGCGCGCTCGGCGCAGGTGATCCTGGAAGCTACGCGCGCTCCGGCGCCGCTCACGCTGCGTGCGCGCCGCGCCAGCGGGCCGTTGCCGCTGGCGGTGAGCGCGCTGACGCTTTCCATCGACGGCCGCAGCGTGTCCGCCACTGCCCACGGCGATGGCACCTGGAGCGCATCCTGGCCGGCAGGCACCGCCGCGGGCGAGGGAAAGTTCGAGGTGGTGCTCGCACACGACGGCATCCGCGAGCTGCTGAGCGGCACGCTGCCGTCCGCCGCGGCCGGCCCGAACAGTGCGGCCGGTGAGGGACTGCTCGGCAATCACAAGCAGATGGCGTGGTGGATCCTCAATATCGCCATCGTGCTGATCGCGGTGATCGCTATCTCGCGCCGCATGTCGTGACGCACGCCGCAGCGCCTCCTACGCCCCCATCTGCCCGCCCCTAAGGCGAGGTGATGGATTTGAGGTAGCGGTAGTAGAACGCGTTTCCCGCGTAAAACGCCTCCACGCCCAGGCGCTCATCGCGCCCATGTGCGCGCATCTCATCGCGGTCGACGGCGAGGCCGGCGACACCGAAAGTGGGCAGGCCTGCCGCGCGCGTATAGACCCCGTCGGTGGCGCTCGCGTTCATGAAGGGCACGACGGTGAGCTTGGGCCAGACGGCGCTGACTGCACTCTGTAGAGGCTGGCCCACCTCCGGCAGCAGCGGCGAAGGCGCCACGCTCTTGCCTTGTGGGGCCTGGTCACTGATCTGGCCGTCATCGGCGACGTAGCGCACCGTGATGTTCGGATCCTCCAGGATACGGATCAGGCTAAGGCGCACCTCCTCCTTGGAGTGTCCTGGCAGGATGCGGCAGTTGAGGTTCGCCTGCGCGAGCTGCGGCAACGCGTTGTTGGCGTGTCCGCCCTCGAGCCGGGTCGCAACACAGGTGGTGCGCATCAGCGCGTTGTATTCCGGCTCGCGCGCCAGACGCTCGATCGCCTGCGCATCGGGCGGGCTCTTGGTGATGGCACGCATGTCAGCGGCCAGCTGACCGCTCTCGATGGTGGCGGCGCGCTCGAAATAGCCGCGCGTGATCGAGTTGAGCTCGAACGGGAAGGGGCGCCCGGCGATGCACAACAGCCCCTGTGCCAGCTGATAGATGGCGTTGTCGGCGCGTGGCGCGGAGCTGTGGCCGCCCTTGTTGGTGACGGTCAACTGATAGTCGGCGTACGTCTTCTCGGTGGCGCTCAGGGCAAACTCCTGCGGCACACCGTGTGCGGAGATGACCGAGTAGCCAACGATGCCGTCGTGGTTGAGCACGAACTCGGCCTCGATGAGCTCGCGGTGGTTTTCGAGCAGCCACTTGACCCCGTTGCAGCAGCCGGCCTCCTCATCGGCCGTGAGTGCGAGAATGATGTCGCGGTCCGGGCGAAACCCTTCCTGCTTCAGGCGCAAGAGCGCCGTGGCCATGATGGCATCGCCGCTCTTCATATCCAGGGTACCGCGCCCGTAGAAGTACCCGTCCTTCTCCACCAGCTTGAACGGGTCGGTGCTCCAGTCCGCGCGCCGCGCCTCCACCACATCCAGATGCCCGATGAGCAGCACCGGCTTGCGCGCGCCGCTGCCGCGCAGGCGTACCACGAGGTTCTTCTTGCGGTCGTTGGGGCCGAGCACGGCAACGTCGGCGGCCGGGAAGCCCGCGGCACGGAAGCGTTGCGCCAGCGCCTCGGAGGCGGTGGTGATGTTGCCCACCGAGTCGGTGGTGTTGATTTCGATCAGCTGTCGGAAGATCTCGTACACCAGCTTATCGGCCGCGGCATCAGCTGGGCTCGGGCTTGCGAGCACAGCGCCAGCTGCGCCGCAGAGGCTCAGGGCGAGGGGCGCGGCTCGTAACAGGCAGGCGCGTATGGTCATGATTGTGGACTGCGATCAGTGCGAGGCGAGCAATCTCAGGTAGCGGTCGAAGAACTCGCGCGCATCATAGACCGACTGCACGCGCACGCGCTCATCGCGGCCGTGCTCGCGATCGTCCTCGCGGTCGACCGCGAGTCCCGAGAAGGTATAGGTTGCAAGACCTGCGGCGCTGGTGAACGCTGCGTCCGAGGACCCTTGGGACATTGACGGAACGACCTTGAGATTCGGCCACATCTGCCCCACCAGCTGCTCGAGCGGCACGGTGACCTCCGGCAGCAGGGGTGGCGGCGCAAAGCCGCGCTCATCCGGCGCCCGCGGCCGCACCGTGCCGTCATCGTCGATGTAGCTGATCGCGATCGCGGGGTCCGCGGCCACCTGCAGCAGTCGCTGGCGGACCTCCTCAGCCGAGTGCCCCGGGAGTATGCGGCAGTTGACTACCGCCGCAGCGCGCTGCGGCAGGGCGTTGTTGGCATGGCCGGCCGCCAGGCGCGTGGCGACGCACGTGGTGCGCACGAGGGAGTGATCGAGAGGATCACGCGAGAGGCGCGCGATCGCCTCCGTGTCCGGCGGATTCCTGAGAATCGCCCGCATGTCGGCGGCACGCGTGCCGCTCTCGATACCCGTCATGCGCTCGTAGTAAGCGCGCGTGACGTTGTTGAGCTCGAACGGGAACTCGTAAGCGGCCAGTCGGTTGAGGCCGCGGCTGAGGCTATAGATGGCGTTGTCCGGCACCGGCAGCGAGCTGTGGCCGCCGCTGCTGGTGATCAGCAGCTGGTAGTCCGCGTACAGCTTCTCGGTCGCCACCAGCTTGAAGAACTGCGGCACACCGTGATCGGCCACCACCCCGTAATCGTCCTGATTGAGCACGAACTTGGCCTGGATGAGCTCGCGATGGTTTTTCAGGAGCCACTCCACACCGTCGCAACAGCCGCCCTCCTCGTCCGCGGTGAGCGCGACGATGATGTCGCGCGACGGGCGCCACCCCTCGCGATGCCAGCGGATCAGCGCCGCCACCATGATCGCATCGTGAACCTTCATGTCGATGGTGCCGCGCCCGTAGAAGTACCCATCCTTCTCGATGAGCTTGAAGGGATCGGTGCTCCAGTCCTCGCGCCGCGCCTCCACCACATCGAGGTGCCCGATGAGCAGCACCGGCTCGTGCAAGCCGCTGCCGTGCAGGCGTACGACCAGGTTCTTCTTGCGCTCTTTCGGCCCCAGTACCGCGATATCGGCGGCCGCAAACCCCGCCGCGCGCAGGCGTTGCGCCATGGCCTCGGCCGCAGCGGTCACATTGCCGGCCGGGGTGTCCGTGGTATCGATCCCGATCAGCTGCCGGTAGATCTCGAGCGTCAGCGCATTGGCGGCCTTGTCAGCCGCGGTAAGGGTTCGGTCGCTTCCCTCCACGCCGAGCGGCGCGAGGGTGAGACACAGCGCCGCGATGAGAGGCACAAGAAGGCGTCGGCTCAAGTTGCTCCCCTGGCCAAGTCTTCCGGCTACCGATCGGGCCACACCGCAGTGGGCAGCTGCACCACCAAGAGGCGGAACGACCCCGGCACGAGCGGCGGGCGCGGATGCGGCTGCTGCGCCGTGGCGGCCGGGGCGGCGCCGAAGTCGGCAGTCACGAGAAACACGCGCTTGTTGGCGGCATCGAGCGCGGCGGTGCGCGCACCCGGCTGCGTGGATATGGTCTGTGCAACCTCGGGAACGCCACGCTCGCTCAGCCTGAGGAGGGTGAGCACCCCCTCGCCGCAGGAGGCAATCGCCATGCGGTGATCCACGGCGGCGGCGTCGACTCCTGAGCCGATCGGGGCGGTGCCGAGCAGACGCCCGGTGCGCGAATCGATGACCGCCAGCACCCGGTTGCCGCACACCGTGGTGAGCCAATGCTCGCTCCTCTCGAGGGCGAGCCCGGTCGGCTCCTCGCAGCCTGGTACGTGCCATACGGCGGTGACGCGCAAGGCGCGCGGATCGATCACGGCGATGCTGTTCTTGTCCTCCAGGTTGACGTACACATGTCCCGCGCCGTCGCTCGCGGCAAACTCAGGCTTCGCATCCAGCGCGATGGAGCCGACGACCTGGTCGGTGCGCGCATCGACCGCCGTCGCGTTACGGCCGCGCCCGTTGAAGCTGAACACGCGCTGCGTGGCCGGATCGTAGAGAATCGCATCGGGGTTCTCGCCGGTGGTGCTGATTTCCTTGAGTCGCGCCAGCGTCTGCAGGTCGAACACCACGATGAGGTTCGCCTTGCCGGCGCTCACGTAGCCGCGGCCGAGTTCGGGCGCGAGCGCGATGCCGTGCACGCCCGGCGTGTCGGGAACCTCGCCCGCGAGCCTAAGCGTTCTCGCGTCCACCACCAACACGCGCGTACCGTGGGCGATGAACAGCCGCTCGCCGCGCTGCTCGTAGGTGAGGTAGTCCCAGCCCTCATCCCCCGGCAGCGACAGCTGCGTGATGGCATCTGCTGGCGGGGTCCGAGCCTGGCTGGAGCCCACGGCCAGCATCCATGAGGCGGCAGCAATCAGGCAAGCGCGCGCCGCCGGCGTCCCAACCCCCTTCAACATGTGTTGCCCTACCTGCCGTTCAGTGAATCAGCCGCCCACACAGATCCAGCAATTGCGAGGGCAGCACTCCGAGCAACAGCACCACGGCGGCATTGAGCCCGAGCGTGAGGCGTACCCCGAGCGCGTGCGGTGCGGAGGCGGTGGTTTGGGCGGACTCATCGAAGTACATGAGCTTGATCACGCGCAGGTAGTAGTACGCGCCCACCACCGACATCGCGGCCGCGAGAATCACCAGCCACAGGTGCTGAGTCTCCCACAGCACCTGGAAGATGCGCAGCTTCGCCCAGAAGCCCACGAACGGCGGCACGCCAGCGGTGGAGAACATCAGCACCATCATGACGGCGGCAAGCAGCGGGTCGCGCTTGTGCAGGCCCTTGAAGTCATCGAGCCGGTCGCACTCGAAACCCTTGGAGCTGCAGAGCAGTACGACCCCGAAGGAGCCGAGCGCCACCAGTACGTATACGAGGGTGTAATAGAGCGCGGCGGCGTAGCCGTCAGGCGTGCCGGCGACAAAACCGAGCACGATGAAGCCGACGTTGGCAATGGTCGAGTACGCGAGCAGGCGCTTGATGTTGGTCTGTACCAGCGCCACGACGTTGCCGACCACGAGCGTGAGGACGGCAAGCACCGCCAGCATCTGGGTCCACTCGGCCGTCGTGCCCGCGAGCCCCTGCGCCAGCAGGCGCAGCGCGAGTGCAAAATAGGCGATCTTGGGTGCCGTACCGATGAACAGTGTGACGCAAGTCGGCGCGCCTTCGTAGACATCCGGCAGCCACATGTGAAACGGCACCGCGCCGAGCTTGAAGGCCACCGCCACCACGACGAACGCGAGCCCGAGCACGACGCCTGCGGTGAACGGCGCATGCAACCGCGAGGCAATCTGTGCCAGATCGAGCGTGCCGGTCAGACCGTAGATCAGCGACATGCCATAGAGCAGCGCCCCGGAGGCGATCGCGCCCAGGACAAAGTACTTCATCGCCGACTCGGCGCACACGCCCGAGTCACGGTCGAAGGCCACCATGGCATACACCGACAGCGCCAGCAGCTCCACCCCGAGGTACACCGTGAGCAGGCTGTTCGCGGACACGAGCACGAAGATTCCGAGGAGTGCCGTGAGCGCGAGCACGTAGTACTCCCCGCGCAGGATTCCGCGGTTCTCGAGGTAGCGGCGCGAGTACAGGAACCCCACCGCGACGACGAGGAAGCCTGCGAGCTTGAGGACATATGCCAGCTCGTCGGCGACGTACATGCCCGAGAAGAGCATCACCGGACGGGACACGTGCGCAAACAGCGCGGTGAGCAGCGCGCCGACGGCGAGGGCCAGCAGCGTCAGCGTCGAGGTCAGGCCGCGACGCTTCTCGCCCGCGAACACTTCCACCAGCAGGATGACGCACACGGCGAACGCCAGCCAGATCTCGGCAATCGCGGGCGCGTAGCTGGACCACTGTGAGGCTGCTTCTGACATGGGCGCGTAGGGCGTCACAGTTTGCTGGCCACCGCCTGGCTCAGCAGGTGATGGATGGAGGGTTGCAGCACCTTCAGGAGCGGTGCCGGCCATACCCCGAGCAGCAGCACCGCGAGTGCCAGCCCCGCGAGCACCACAAACTCGCGGCCGTTGAGGTCATGCAGCGCCGCGACCCGCGGACTGGTTACCGGGCCGAACACCACGCGCTTGACCAGCCACAGCGTGTACGAGGCCCCGAGGATCAGCGTCAGCGCCGCGAGCAGTGAGTACCACAGACTGGCACGGAAACTGGCGATGATGACCAGGAACTCGCCCACGAAGCCGGAGGTTCCGGGCAGGCCAGTGTTGGCGAGCGCGAACAGCACCATGAAGGCGGCGAATATCGGCATGGTGTTGATCACCCCGCCGTAGTCGGCGATCTGGCGGCTGTGCATACGATCATAGAGAACGCCAACGCACAGAAACAGCGCCCCCGAAATCAGCCCGTGCGAGACCATCTGCACCATCGCCCCATCGAGCCCCATGCCGGCGCCCGCGCTGCTGCCGGTATTGCGCACGATCTCGTAGATGCCGAAAGCCCCGAGCGTCACGAAGCCCATGTGCGCGATCGAGGAGTAGGCGATGAGCTTCTTCATGTCCTGCTGCACGATGGCGACGAAGCCGATGTAGATCACCGCGATCAAGGACAGCACGATGATCAGTACATCGAGCTCGCGACTCGCATCGGGGGCGACCGGGAGGCTGAAGCGCAGGAAACCGTAGCCGCCCATCTTCAGCATGATGGCCGCAAGGATCACCGAGCCGCCGGTGGGCGCCTCGACGTGCGCATCCGGTAGCCAGGTGTGCACCGGCCACATCGGCACCTTCACCGCGAAGGCCAGCAGGAACGCCACGAATATCCAGCGCTGCTCGGAGAGGGTGAGCGGCAGCGCCTGCAGGGCCGCGATCGAGTAGCTGCCGCCGCGCACGTACATGTAGATGAGCGCCGCCAGCATGAATACCGAGCCGAGGAACGTATAGAGGAAGAACTTGATGGTCGCGTACACGCGCCGCGGGCCGCCCCAGATACCGATGATGAGGAACATCGGGATCAGCATGGCTTCCCAGAAGAAATAGAACAAAAGCGCATCGCTCGCCGAGAACACCCCGATCATCAAGCCTTCCATGATGAGGAAGGAGGCGAAGTACTGCGCCGGGCGCATCTGGATCACCGTCCAGCCGGCGATGACCACCGGAACGGTCATGAGCGCGGTGAGCACGATCAAGGGCATCGAGATGCCGTCCACGCCGAGGGCGTAGTAAGCGTCGAAGCGCGGAATCCACGGCAGCTTCTCGAGAAACTGCAGCTCCGCCGTGCCGGTGCTGAAGTGGGTCCACAGCGGCACCGACAGCAGCAAGGCTGCCAGCGATCCCCCGAGCGCCACCCAGCGCCCCGCCACGATGTTGCGGTCGCCGAGCGCGAGGATCAGCACCCCTGCGGCGATCGGCAGCCAGATCAGAATCGAGAGCAGGCCGTGCATCGTTGCGTCTTACCAGTGCTGAACGTGTGCCAGGAACCAGCCAAGCAGAACCGCAAGTCCGATCACCATCCAGAAGGCGTAGCTGTACAGGTAACCGCTCTGCACGCGCCGCACCATCGAGCCGACCCAGGTCACCCCCGCCGCGGTGCCATCGACCATGACCCCGTCGATCAGCCCCTGATCGCCGCCCTTCCACAGCGCGACCCCGACCAGCCGCGTGAGCGCGACGATCACCTTCTCGTTGAACCAGTCGAAGTAGTACTTATGCGTAAGTAAGGTGTATAGCCAGCGCAGACGCACAGCCGCCTGGTCTGCGAGCTGCGGCCGGCGCAGGAAGAACACCCACGCCACCAGCGCGCCGGCGAGCGTCAGCCAGAATGGCGCCGCCGCCAGCCCGTGCAGTGCAAAGGCCACCGGACCTGTGAAGTGCTCCCCGACCTTGGCGGTCACATTGTTGACGGGAAGCACGAAGATCGAACGCCCGAAATAGGCGCCGAACAGCACCGGCGTGACAGTCAAGGCGCCGATGAGGACCGAGGGGATGGCAAGCGCGATCAGCGGCCCGGTCACCACGGGCGGGCTCTCGTGCGGGGAGTGCTCGTGTGCTGCGTCGGCGTCGTGGTGCGCCGGCTGGTGCGCTTCTTGGCCGTCCCCGCCGTGCCCACGGAAACGCTCCGGACCGTGGAAGGTGAGGAACAGCATGCGGAACGTGTACAGCGCAGTCACGAACACCCCGCACAGCACGCACCAGTAGGCGTAGGTAGCGCCCCAGCGGTGCGACTCCTGCACTGCCTCGATGATGGCATCCTTGGAATAGAAGCCGGAGAAGAACGGCGTACCGATGAGCGCCAGCGCGCCGATCCAACAGGTGACCGCGGTGATCGGCATGTAGCGCGCCAGCCCGCCCATCTTGCGCATGTCCTGCTCGTGGTGCATGCCGATGATCACCGAGCCGGCCGCGAGGAACAGCAGCGCCTTGAAGAACGCGTGCGTCATCAGGTGAAAGATTCCCGCGCCGTAAGCGGAGACCCCGAGCGCCACGGTCATGTAACCGAGCTGCGAGAGCGTCGAGTAGGCGATCACCCGCTTGATGTCGTTGTTCACCACCCCGAGCAGTCCCATGAAGAACGCCGTGGTGGCCCCGATCACCAGCACGAACGACAGCGCGCTCTCGGAGTACTCGAACAGGGGCGACATGCGCGCCACCATGAAAATGCCCGCGGTCACCATGGTAGCGGCATGAATGAGCGCGGAGATGGGGGTCGGGCCCTCCATGGAGTCAGGCAGCCACACGTGCAGCGGTACCTGTGCCGACTTGCCCATGGCGCCGACGAACAGGCACACGCAGATGAAGGTCAGCGCGCCGATGCTGGTGCCGGAGGTCAGTGCCAGCTTAGCCGGCGCGATCGCCGGGGCGGCGGCGAAGGCGGTGCGGTAGTCCATCGAGTGCGTGAAGTAGACGATGGCGGCGATCCCCACCACGAAGCCGAAGTCCCCGATCCGGTTGACGATGAAGGCCTTGAGGTTCGCGACGATCGCGCTCGGGCGCGTGTACCAGAAACCGATCAGCAGGTAGGACACGACGCCCACCGCTTCCCAGCCGAAGAACAGCTGCATGAAGTTGTTCGACATCACCAGCATGAGCATGGAGAAGGTGAACAGCGAGATGTAGCTGAAGAAGCGGGTATAGCCCTCGTCGCCGGCCATGTAGCCGATGGTGTACACGTGCACGCACAGCGACACGAAGGTCACCACCGCCATCATCAGCGCGCTCAGGCGGTCGATGAGGAAGCCGACGTCCATGCGCAGGCCATCGCTCACCAGCCAGGTGTACACCGGCGCGTCGTATGTTGGCGCGCCGCCCCAGTAGACCTGCCAGAGGATCCTGAGCGACAGCAGGCACGAGATGCCCACCGCCACACAGGTCACGGTGTGCGCCCCGCTGCGCCCGATGAGGCGCCCGCCGAGGCCTGCGATGATGGCAGCCACGAGTGGCAGCAGCGGGATGGCAAGGAGCACGGCCGGGTTCATGAGGCTCGCTGTCAGCCTTTCAGGGTGTTCAGGTCTTCAACGTTGATGCTGCGGCGCTCGCGAAACAGCACCACCAGAATCGCCAGTCCGATCGCGGATTCCGCCGCCGCGACCGTGAGGACGAAGAACACGAACACCTGGCCGTTGATGTCCCCGAGGTAGCGCGAGAACGCGATGAAGTTGAAGTTGGCGGCGAGCAGCAGCAGCTCCACGCACATGAGCAGCAGAATCACGTTCTTGCGGTTGAGGAAAATGCCGGCCACCGCGAGTGCGAACAGCACCCCCGACAGCGTCAACATCTGTGCGAGCGTGATCACGGGCTCTTGTCCGCATCCATCTTCACGATGCGCAGGCGGTCCGCGCTGCGCACCGCCACCTGCGCGGAGATGTCCTGGTGCTTCAGTCCCGCGCGGTGGCGCATGGTGAGCACGATGGCGGCGACGATCGCGACCAGCAGCAGCATGGCCGCGAGCTCCAGCGGGTAGGCGTACTTCGTGTACAGCACGGTACCGAGCTCGAGCGTGTTGCTGTAGGTGGCGGAGGTCGGCGTGCCGCCGTGACTTGCGTCGATGCCGAGCCCGCCGCGCGCCCACACCACCCCGACGATCTCCACGATCACGGCGATCGCAGTCAGCCATCCGAGCCATGCGAAGCGCATGAAGCCCTGGCGCAGCTCCGCGAGGTCGATGTCGAGCATCATCACGACGAACAGGAACAGCACCATCACTGCGCCGACGTAAACCAGCACCAGCACGACCGCCAGGAACTCGGCCTCGACCAACAGCCAGATGGCTGCCGAGCTCACGAAGCACACGACCAACGCGAGCGCCGAGTACACCGGGTTGCGCACGCTGATTACCCCGAGAGCCGCCAGCACCAGGATGGCCGCGAACACGTAAAAGAGGGCCTGGATCAGCATGGCGCGCTCATCGGTACGGCGCATCCGCCGCGCGGTCGGTGGCGATCATCGCCTCGTAGCGCTCCCCCACCGCCAGCAGCTTGTCCTTGCTCATGATGTTCTCGCCGCGCTTTTCCATGTGGTACTCGTGGATGCGCGTCAGCACGATGGCGTCCACCGGGCAGGCCTCCTCGCAGAAGCCGCAGTAGATGCACTTGAACAGGTCGATGTCGTAGCGCGTGGTGCGCCGCGTGCCGTCCGGGGCGACGTCCGAGTCGATCGTGATGCACACCGCCGGACACACCGCCTCGCACAGCTTGCAGGCGATGCAGCGCTCCTGGCCGTTCGCGTAGCGGCGCAGCGCGTGCAGGCCGCGAAAGCGCGGCGACTGCGGGGTCTTCTCCTCCGGATAGTTGAGCGTGTACTTGTTGGAAAACAACGTGCGCGCGGTCACCGCCAGGCCCTTGATGAGCTCGGGCAGCAGGAAGGTCTTGAATGGATTGAGCGCCACGGTGCCTCCGCTTCAGTGATACCAGGCGCGCGCCCACGGCCCGAGGTGTGCACTCGCCAGCAGCATCTCGAGGCCGATCCACACGAGTGTTACCGGGATCAGCGCCTTCCAGCCGAGCCGCATGATCTGATCGTAACGGTAGCGCGGGAAGGTGGCGCGGAACCACAGGAACAGGAACACCAGGCAGAACATCTTCAGCAGCAGCCACAGGAAGTTCGGCGCGCCGAGCCATGCCACCCACCAGGGGGTGGATGCAACCCACGCATAGCCCTCGAGCGGGCCCTGCCAGCCGCCGAAGAAGAACACCGCGGTGAGGGCCGAGATCAGGATCATGTTGGCGTACTCGGCGAGGAAGAACAGCGCGAAGGCGATCCCCGAGTACTCCACGTGAAAGCCCGCGACGATCTCCGATTCCCCTTCCGCCACATCAAACGGTGCGCGGTTGGTCTCGGCGATCCCCGAGATGAAGTACACCACGCACAGCGGAAACAGCCAGAACCAGTTCCAGGAGAAAAGGCCGCCTTCCTGAGTGTGCACGATGGTGCCGAGATTCATGCTGCCGGTGGCCATCAGGACCCCGACGAGCGCAAAGCCCATGGCGATCTCATAGGCCACCATCTGTGCCGCCGAGCGCATCGCGCCGAGGAAGGCGTATTTGGAGTTGGTCGCCCAGCCGGCAATGATGACCCCGTACACGCTCATCGAGGTCAGCGACAGCAGGTACAGAAGCCCCGCATTCGCGTTCGACACCACCACCGTCGGGGACAGCGGGATCACCGCCCAGGCGGCAAATGCCGGCACCAGTGCAATAATCGGCGCGAGGCGAAACAGCAGCTTGTTTGATTTCGACGGGACCACGACCTCCTTCATGAGGAGCTTGAACACGTCGGCAAACGGCTGACCCAGGCCCGGGGCGAGACCGAAGATGCGTACGCGATTGGGCCCGCGGCGCAGCTGCATCCAGCCGATGACCTTGCGCTCCCACAGGGTGAGGAGCGCGACACTGATGATGAGCGCCACCGTGATGACGAGGATCCAGGCGGTCGAGTGCGCGTAATCCGGCAGCGACAGCCAGGTGGAGTTCAGCCGCTCGAGCATGCGCGCGCCCCCGTATCAGTACGCCGCCGCCGCGGTGCGGCCTTCGCGCGTACGCTGCAGCGAGGGCGCGCGACGCACCACCGCGTCCGCCTGGTACATGGGAACATCGATGAGCGGTGCACCCGCGTGCGCCTCGAGCGCGGCGGGGGCGACCGCATGCGTGCCCTGGTAGGGCGCAGGCTTGATCCCCTCGCTGAGCGTGCGCACCTCGGCGAGCACCTCCTCCGATGACTGGTAGTCGAAGCCCTCGAGATTCAGGAGGTTGCCGAGCACACGCAGGATCTTCCAGCCTGGGCGCGCCTCGCCCACCGGGTGTGCCGCACCGGCCTGACTCTGCCACAGGCCTTCGCAGTTCACGTAGGTGCCCGAGCTCTCGGCGAAGCTGCCCATCGGCAGCATGACGTGCGCGACGCGCTGCACTTCGGCGCTCGCAAAGGGGGTGATCGCGACCACGAATGCGGCCTTGGCGAGGGTATGCAGGCTCTCTGGATCGAGCGTATCGAGCGAGGGCTCCACACCGCCGTACAAAACGTACGCCGACAGGGATTGCGTGAGCATCGCGCGCGCCGTCAGCCCCGCGGGCGCGAGGGTTTTCGCACCTGCCTCGCGATGCGGCACCGCCCCAGCGAGGTAGGCGCCCGCCGCATTTCCACCTTCCGCGATCTGCCCGAGGCTCGCGCCGGTGATCCGGGCCAGCGCCGCTGCGAGTGCGCGCAGATCCGCAAACGCCCGGTGACGGGCGGCGAGCGCGCCGAGCCACACCGCACGTTTCTCCCCGTTCAGCAGTGCCTGCGCCGCGGCGCGATGCGCATCGCTCACCGGCGCTGCGTTCACCACCGCCGCCAGGTGCGCTGCGACCGGCGTGCCAGCTGCGGCCGCGGCCGCGCCGAGCACCGCCGCAAGATCCGCCACCAGATCCGAGGGCGCCGAAGTCAGGTATGTCTTCACCGGGAAGAGGTACGGAAAGCGCGCCGGGTTGAGCATCGTGACGGCGCAGCCGCGCTGCGCCGCGCGACGCACCCGATGCGCGAGCATCGGCGCTTCGCGGCGCAGATTCGAGCCGATCACCATGAGCGCGCTGAGCGCGTCGATCTCGGCGATCCGCATCCCGAGTGCGGGAAAGGCCGGGTCCGCGGCCTGGTCCCGGAAATCGTACTGCCGCAGCCGGTGGTCGATGTTGTGAGACTTGAGCCCGCGCGCAATGCGCCCCGCGAGGTACAGCTCCTCGAGCGTGCTCGATGCGCTCACCAGCACGCCCAAGTCCGGCGCGCGCTCCTTCAGCCCCTCCGCGACGCGCATCAGCGCCGGCTCCCACTCGCTCGGCACCCAATCGGTGCCACGGCGGATCAGCGGGCGCTGCAGCCGGTCCGGACTATAGATGCCCTCGTAGCTGAAACGGTCGCGGTCGGGGATCCAGACCTCGTTGATGGCCTCGTTCTCGCGCGGCACGACCCGCATCAGGCGCCCACGCAGCACGTGGCCGAAGAGATTCGTGCCCACGGCGTCGTGCGGGGAGATGAGCGGCACCGAGCCCATCTCCCAGGCGCGTGCCGTGAAGCGGTAGGGCTTGGAGACCAGCGCCCCGACCGGGCACAGATCGATGACGTTGCCCGAGAGCTCGTGGTTCACGGTGCTCTCGATGTAGGTACGGATGGCCATGTGCTCGCCGCGGCCGACCGTGCCGAGCTCCTGCACGCCGGCGATCTCCTCGGTGAAGCGCACGCAGCGCGTGCATTGGATGCAGCGCGTCATGTCGGTGGCAATCAGGGGACCGAGGTTCTCATCGAGCACCGAGCGCTTGCCCTCGTTGTAGCGCGAGATGTCGCGGCCGAAGCCGACCGCCAGGTCCTGCAGCTCGCACTCCCCTCCCTGGTCGCAGATCGGGCAATCGAGCGGATGATTGATGAGCAGGAACTCCATCACGGCGCGCTGCGCGCCGATGGCGCGCGCGGACTTGGTGAAGACCTTCATGCCCTCCGTCACCGGCGTGGCGCACGCCGGCAGCGGCTTGGGCGCCTTCTCGACCTCGACCAGGCACATACGGCAGTTGGCCGCGACCGAGAGCTTCTCGTGGTAGCAGAAGCGCGGCACGTACACCCCGTTGCGGTCGGTGGTGCGAATGATCATCTCGCCCTTCTTCGCCTTCAGGGGTACGCCGTCGACTACGATATTGACCAGATCATCCGCCATCGAGGTTTCCGTGCGCGCGCCCCTCAGGCCGCCTGTGCTCCGGTGGTGTCGGTCACGAGGCTGCGTCCGCCGTGATCGATCATGTACTCGAACTCATGCCGGAAGTGCTTGAGGAAGCTTTGCACCGGCCAGGCCGAGGCGTCGCCAAATGCGCAGATGGTGTGTCCCTCGATGCGGTTGGCCACATCGAGCAGCAGTGCCAGCTCCTCGCGCCGCGACTGCCCGGCGAGCACGCGCTTCAGCATGCGGTTCATCCAGCCGGTGCCCTCGCGGCACGGCGTGCACTGCCCGCAGGACTCCGCCATGTAAAAGCGCGAGATGCGCTCGAGCACCCGCACCATACAGGTGGTCTCGTCCATGACGATGCTCGCCCCGGTGCCGAGCGCGGAACCTGCGGCCTTGAGCGAGTCGTAGTCCATGTTGGTCTTCAGCATGGTCTCCGCCGGCACCACCGGGACTGACACCCCGCCGGGGATCACCGCCTTGAGCTTGCGCCCGCCGCGCACGCCACCGCACAGCGCCAGCAGGTCGGCGAAGGGGATCCCGAGGGGCAACTCGATGTTGCGCGCGTTCGCGACGTGTCCGGAGACCGAGTAGATCATCGTGCCGGCGGAGTTCGGCGGCCCGAGGGCTGCGAACCACGCCGGGCCCTTGCGCAGGATGGTCGGCACGGAAGCAAAGCTCAGCGTGTTGTTGATGGTGGTCGGCGCACCGTATACGCCGAAATTCGCCGGGAACGGCGGCTTGAAGCGCGGCTTGCCGGGCTTGCCCTCGAGCGACTCCAGAAGACCGGTCTCCTCGCCGCAGATGTAGGCGCCGGCGCCGATGAAGGTATGCAGATCGAAATCGACACCCGAGCCCTTGATGTTCTTGCCGAGGAGCCCGCCGGCATAGGCCTCCGCCAGGGCCGCCTCGAAACGCGGCGCCGGCTCGCCGAGGAACTCCCCGCGGATGTAGTTGTAGGCGACCGTGGAGTTGGTGGCGTAGCCGCCGATCGCCAGGCCCTCGATCAGCGCGTGCGGGTTGTAGCGCAGGATGTCGCGGTCGTGGCAGGTGCCCGGCTCGCTCTCATCGGAGTTGCACACCAGGTACTTCTGCACCGGGGAGTTTCGCGGCATGAAGCTCCACTTGGTGCCGGTGGGAAAGCCCGCCCCGCCGCGCCCGCGCAGTCCCGAGGCCTTCACCTGCTCGATGATCTGCTCGCGCGGGGGCTTCTCCGCGAGAATGCGCTCCCACACCTGATAGCCCCCGATGCTGCGGTAGGTGTCGATCGTCCAAGGGCGTTCGAGCTTCAGCGGCTCGAACACCAGCAGGTTCATGCGCTCGGCGTACTTGGCCTCCACGTCGCTCATTCGAGCCCGTCCAGGATCTGATCGAGCTTCTCAGGCGTCAGATGCTCGTGGAACACGTGATCGACCATCAGCATCGGCGCGCCGGTGCACGCCGCCAGGCACTCTTCCTCGCGCTTGAGGAAGATGCGTCCGTCGGGGGTGCTCTGGTTGGGCTTGATGCCAAGTCTCTTCTCGGCATGCGCGAGCAGCTCCTCCCCTCCGTTCAGCATGCACGAGATGTTGGTGCAGATGCTGAGGTGATGCCGTCCGCACGGATGGATCTCGAACATCGAGTAGAAGCCTGCAACCTCGTAGACCTGTATCGGCGGCAGCTTCAGGTACTCCGCGATCGCATCCATCAGGTCGGTGGTGAGGAAGCCGTTGTTCTGCTCCTGCGCGGCGCGCAGCGCGGCGATGCACGCCGAGCGCTGCCGCCCGGGCGGGAACTTCGCCTTCCAGCGATCGATCTCCTCGAGCGTGTGTGCCGAGAGCAGTTTCAGCTTGCTGTCGATGGCGCCGATAGTGAAGTCTGCGCCGGTGGTTGATGCGCTCAACGGTCGATCTCTCCGAACACGATGTCCTGCGAACCGATCACGGCGACCACATCCGCAAGCATGTGGCCGCGACACATCTCCTCGAGTGCTGCCAGGTGTGGAAAGCCCGGGGCGCGGCACTTGAGGCGGTAGGGCTTGTTGGCGCCGTCGGACACCAGGTAGATACCGAACTCCCCCTTGGGCGCCTCAACCGCGGCGTAGGTGTCTCCCGCAGGCACGTCATAGCCTTCGGTGAAGAACTTGAAGTGATGGATGAGGGATTCCATGTCCTCCTTCATGCGCTCGCGCCGTGGCGGGCGCACCTTGCGATCGTCGATCATCACCGGACCGGGGTGCGCGCGCAGCCACTCCACGCACTGGCGGACGATGCGGTTCGCCTGGCGCATCTCCTCGACGCGCACCAGGTAACGGTCATAGCAGTCGCCATTGAGGCCCACCGGGATGTCGAAATCCATGCGCGCGTACACCTCGTAGGGCTGCTTCTTGCGCAGATCCCAGGCAATGCCCGAACCGCGCAGCATGGGACCTGAGAAGCCAAGCTGCATGGCGCGCTCGGGGCTCACCACACCGATGTTGACCGTGCGCTGCTTCCAGATGCGGTTGTCGGTCAGCAGCGTCTCGTAGTCATCGATGCGCGCGGGGAAAGTGTCCGTGAACGCCTGGATGAAATCCAGCATGGTGCCGGCACGCGCCTCGTTCATGCGCGCGGCGTCCTTCTGCGAGCGCCACTTCGAGGCCTGGTAGCGCGGCATCGAGTCGGGCAGGTCGCGGTACACCCCGCCGGGGCGGTAGTAGGTGGCGTGCATGCGCGTGCCCGAGACCGCCTCGTACACGTCCATGAGCTCCTCGCGTTCCTTGAAACACAGCAGGAACACGGTCATCGCGCCGATGTCCAGACCGTGCGCACCGAGCCACATGAGGTGATTCAGGATGCGGGTGAGCTCATCGAACATCACGCGGATGTACTGCGCGCGCTCGGGCGGCTCGATCCCGAGCAGTCGCTCGATCGCGAGCACATAGGCGTGCTCGTTGCACATCATCGACACATAGTCGAGGCGGTCCATGTAACCGATCGACTGGTTGAACGGCTTCGATTCGGCGAGCTTCTCGGTGGCGCGGTGCAGAAGGCCGATGTGCGGGTCAGCCTTCTGGATTACCTCCCCGTCGAGCTCCAGCACCAGGCGCAGTACGCCGTGCGCCGCCGGGTGCTGCGGCCCGAAGTTCATGGTGTAGTTGCGGATCTCGGGAGGCGGAGTCGCGGACATCAGCGTGATCCCCCGGAATCGCGCAGCGAGGGATTGTAGCGGTTGTCGTGGCGGATGACCTTCGGCACCAGCACCCTGGGAGTGATGCTCACCGGCTGATACACCACGCGGCGCTTGTCGGGGTCGTACTGGACCTCGACGTTGCCCGAGAGCGGGAAGTCCTTGCGGAACGGATGGCCGATGAAGCCGTAGTCGGTGAGGATGCGGCGCAGGTCAGGGTGGCCGCGGAACAGGATACCGAAGAGGTCAAAGACCTCGCGCTCGAACCAGTTCGCGCTCGCCCACACCGCGACCACCGAGTCGATCACCGGCTCGGTGCTGTCCGGGCAGCGCACCGTGAGCCGCACCCGCTGGTTGTGCGTAACGGACAGGAGGTTGTAGACCACGGCAAAGCGGCCGGGCTCCTCCGGATCCGCAGGCCCGCTCGAGGCCAGGCGCGCGCGACTGAAGCCCAAGCGCGTCGCGCTCTCGGTCTCCCAGTCATCGCGCCCGAAGTGCAGGAAATCGACCCCGGCGAGGTCCATGAGCATCTCGAACTTGAGCTCCGGCGCATCGCGCAGCGTGCCGCACACGCTCAGCAGCTGCGCGGCATCGGTCTCGTAGGCGAGCTCCTGGGGGCGCGCGGACAGGCGGCGCAGACTGCCTCCCAGCTGCGTATCAACCTTCCCCGCCAGAGCTTCGATCAATTCGCTCATCTGGCGATCGTGTTCGTGCGGGCGATCTTCTTCTGCAGCTGAATGATGCCGTACACCAGCGCCTCCGCCGTCGGCGGGCAGCCCGGGACGTACACATCCACCGGCACGATACGGTCGCAGCCGCGCACCACCGCGTACGAATAATGATAGTAGCCGCCACCGTTGGCGCACGAGCCCATGGAGATGACCCAGCGCGGCTCGGCCATCTGGTCGTAGACCTTGCGCAGCGCCGGTGCCATCTTGTTGACCAGCGTTCCGGCCACGATCATCACGTCGGACTGCCGCGGGCTTGGGCGGAATACGACACCGAAGCGATCCAGGTCGTAGCGCGAGGCGCCGGCGTGCATCATTTCCACCGCGCAGCAGGCCAGCCCGAAGGTCATGGGCCAGAGCGAGCCGGTGCGCGCCCAGTTCACGAGCGTGTCCACGCGCGTGGTGAGGAAGCCGCGCTGGGCGAAACCGTCCGGGCTCTGCGCCGCTAGTCCCACTCGAGCGCTCCCTTGCGCCACTCGTAAATGAAGCCCACCACCAGGATGGTGAGGAAAATGCCCATGGCAATCAGGCCAAACGGCCCGATCTTGCCGAGCGCCACGGCCCAGGGAAACAGGAACGCAATCTCCAGATCGAAGACGATGAACAGGATCGCCACCAGGTAGTAGCGCACGTCGAACTTGGCGCGCGAGTCCTCGAAGGCCTCGAAGCCGCACTCGTACGGGGACAGCTTGGCGCGATCGTCGTGGAAGCGCGCGAAGTAGCGCCCGATGCCGGTACCGAGCACGAGCAACACGACCGCCAGCGCTGCGGCAACGATGAGAAAGATCAGAATCGGCAGGTAGTTCGACAGCATGCGGCGCGTACGTAAAAAAGGCAGATCGCACTTCGACCTGCCCCCACATTCAAGCAGCGCGCATTGTAGCAGCGCGATCAGTGTTTTGGTGCCGACGGTCGGATTCGAACCGACACGCCTTGCGGCGCTAGCCCCTCAAGCTAGTGTGTCTACCAATTTCACCACGTCGGCATGTCGGATTGCGCGCTGTGCGCCTCACGGGGATCACTTCGGTGCGGGCGCGGGCGGTACTGCCGCAGGCGCAGAAGGCGTCGAGGCCGGTGCGGATGCGGGCGGCATGAGGGGCACGGACGTGCCGCCGGTCGCAGGTTTGGGCTTGTCGGCGGCCTCATCGAGCAGCGTCTTGCGTGCCTCGGTCTCCTTGGAAATGGACGTGCCGAGGTACGCAAGCCACAGGCTGTTCAGCATGAAAATCGCCGCGAACACCGCCGTGGCGCGCGATAACGCGGTCGTCGCGCCGCGTGCGCCGAAGACCGTGCCGGAGGCCCCCGCACCGAAGCCGGCGCCCGCCTCCGCGCCCTTGCCGCGCTGAAGCAACACCAGCCCCACGATCACGAACGCGGAGAACACCTGTACACAAGTCAAGATCATTCGCAACATCGCACAATCCCACTCATCCCTTGGTCCGCGCCGCGGACAGGATCGTCAGGAACTCGTCCGCCTTGAGCGAGGCGCCACCGATTAGACCGCCGTCGACGTCCGGCATTGCGAACAGCTCGACCGCATTCCCGGCCTTAACACTGCCGCCATAAAGAATGCGCGTGGCGGCGGCTATATTAGCATCCCGGGCTCCGATCCGGGCCCGGATGAATACGTGCACGTCCTGCACCTGTTCGGGTGTGGCGTTACGGCCGGTGCCGATCGCCCAGACCGGCTCGTACGCGATCACGCCCTGCTCGAGCGCACCGGCCCCGCACAGCTCGAGGACCGCATCGAGCTGGCGCGCGATCACCTCGCGGGTACGCCCGGCCTCGCGATCGGCCAGCTGCTCACCGACACACAGGATCGGCAGCAGGTGCTTGCTGTGTGCGGCACCGAATTTGCGGGCGATGAGCTGATCGCCCTCGCGGTACAGCAGGCGCCGCTCGGAATGTCCCACGATCACGTACTCGCAGCCGACGTCCTTGAGCATCGCCGCTGAGACCTCGCCGGTGAAGGCGCCGTGCGCATCGGCGCACACGTCCTGGGCGCCAAGGCTGAAGGCCGAGCCGCGCAGCAGCCGCCCGGCCTCCTGCAGGTACACGAACGGCGGGCA
>Ga0302324_100003366_pt1 | contig 36152 bp, 34 predicted proteins | sample Palsa_T0_1_FD_201949 | JGI IMG/M metagenome (GOLD analysis project Ga0302324, IMG submission 201949) | Peat permafrost microbial communities from Stordalen Mire near Abisko, Sweden - Palsa_T0_1 | ecosystem: Environmental > Terrestrial > Soil > Palsa > Peat permafrost | place: Sweden: Abisko... | reverse complement strand
CGGCGCGGATAAATTCGATTTTGCTCAAGTACTCTTCGCGTGTGTAGGTGCGGCGCATGGCGCGCAGGACGCGCGTCGAGCCGGATTGCACCGGCAAGTGGACGTGGTCGCAGAGCGCGGGCGTCTCGTCGATGGCGTCCACAATCTCGCGATGAAAATCATTGGGGTGCGAAGTGGTGAAGCGCACGCGGCGAATGCCCGGGACAGCGGCGACCGCGCGCAGCAGGTCAACGAATTTCCACGCGCGCGGAGAAGGGTCGCGGTAGGAATTCACGGTTTGGCCGAGCAACTGGATTTCGGTGTAGCCCGCGTCGGCCAGGCGCTTGGCTTCAGAGAGCACAGCATCGCTTGCGCGGCTGCGCTCGGGGCCGCGCGTATGCGGGACGACGCAATAGCTGCAGGAATAATCGCAGCCTTCAATGATGGTGATGTAGGCGCGAATGGGATTATCGCGGCGGGTGAGTTCGGTTTCGAAAGTCTCGTCCGTGTCGAGATCGAGGCCGGTGACGCGCCTGCCGCCAGATTCCAGCTGCTCGAGGAGCTCCGGAAGCCTGCGGTAGCTCGCCGAACCGCACACCAGGCTGACCCAAGGCGCGCGCTCGAAAATTTCCTCGCCTTCCTGCTGCGCGAGGCATCCCAGGACGCCGATTACCTTTCCATTAGCTACCGTTTTCCAGTCGCCCAGGCGCGCGAAAACTTTTTGCGCCGCGCGTTCGCGGATGCTGCAGGTGTTGTAAAGAACGAGGTCGGCTTGGGCCGGATTTTCGACCGCGTGATAGCCGCGCCCGAGGAGCAGGCCTGAGACTTTTTCGCTGTCGTGGTCATTCATCTGGCAGCCGAAGGTTTCGAGGTAGAAGGATTTGCCGGTTTCCGCGACGGTGGCAGATTCGCCTTTATTTGGTCCCAGTGAGGGCTGCGAAGCCGCAGGAACGAAGGAGTGCAAGTGCCCGTGCCTTGGGGCTGGCGTGGCCGCGCTGGCGGCTGGCGTTGCGCCGCCTGCAAGCGACTCGATTCCCACGTCGAATGTTCTACTCATGGCGTTGTTCGCATCTTAGCACGGCAACTTCGACCACAGATGAACACAGATAAACACAGATAAAATCCGAGGAGAACTGGAAAGGCAAAGTCCGAAATTTTGGCGATTAGAACGAGGTGCCGTTGTTTGTTTTCTATAAGATAGACGCGATTCTATTCGAACGGTTTGGCGATTAGAAAATGGTGATCCTGACCCGTGCGGCACGACCTGTGTTCGGGCAAGGGATGCGGCGGCGCGTCCTCCGCGAAGCGAGGGCGAACTCGCGCGGTCCCGCGGAAGCGTCCGGGACGCGAGATTCGCGGGGCGCGTTCTTTTCGTTGCTTCGCTGCCCATATCAGTTCCCTTTCAGGGGTGTAAAAACACCCGATTTTCACACTAGCACAACGCGGGATCGTTTTTCTATTGTGGAAACTACTTACGGGAGTAACTGCAAGAAAAGAGGAGAGCTAGTTTAGAAAATTTGTGTGTGGACGCGCGTGCCGCGAGAAACTACTGAGCCGAAAGTGGTACTTTCATTGAATGACGGGGCGAGAGGAGACGGCAGCAGAGCGAGAGCGCGCGGGATTGTGCTCGGATTGCACGCATGCGCGACGGGTCGAGTCGGATCGCGGGGCGGAGTTTTATTTGTGCGGGTTGTCGGCGACGGACGCGAGGTTTCCGAAGTATCCGGTGTTGCCGGTGATTCGGTGTGCGGGGTATGCGCCTGAGGATTGAGGGTGCGTGGCTGCGCGGCGACGGCGTCAGGAACAAAAGGCTGCCGCGCTACCCTTCGAGGCTCAGGGCAAAAAGACCGCGGCGCCACATTTAAATCTTAAAACCAAGTATTGCGGCGGTAGTCACGGTAAGCATCGCCGAATTTTGTTTCGAGGACGCGAGCTTCGTTTCGAGCACGCCACACCTGAAGCGGCACCAGCACCGAAAACAGAAGAGGCGGAACCCACCAAGGCGCGGACAAGTAGATCGTCGCTCCGAGGATCAGCAACCCGCCGAAAATGTAGATCGGATTCCGAATTTTGGAGTAAATACCATGCGTGACGAGGCCACGCGCTTCCGCTCGCGCGGTGAAATACGCGCGGAGCTCCAGCCGCGCAACAAGCCAACCGGCGTATCCGGCGACGACCAGTGCTGCTCCTGCGATGTGCTGCGGAGTCCACGGACTGCGGTACCCAACGAATAATAGCGCCAGGCCTGCTGACGCGACTACGATATGCAAATCTGACTTATACAATTTCATCGAACCTCTTGGTTACAAAGGTAGAGTTCTTGGAAAATACGCTAGGGAACGGGTGGAGGGGGAACCGGGTCGGACCAGTGCGCGTTGCGGAATTGCCAGTGGCCACCGCGATACTGCACGACGCCGGTGAAGTATCCGTTCTCCTCGACGTGATGGCCGTCGGCCCACACTTGGAGCTCGTGAAACGGGGCGGCGACGACGGCGAGATCGGGAGCGAGCGGGTCCACGCGTAAATCATCGCCCCATTTGAGGTCGATCTGTTTGATGGCCAGCGCGACCTGCTGAATTCCCGCGGCGGCGTCGGCGCCATTTGCAAAAGCGATTTTGCCGTTGACGGCCATGAAGAATGCGGGCGTGTCGGCAAAATACTTGCGCCAAGCTGCGGGGCCGTCTTGCGTGACGTCGTGAGCTACCTCGCGCATGAAGGCACGCACATTTTCCTGCACGGCGGTTCCTTGCTCGGACGTTAGGGATTGTGCGTCGGCGGGCGCGGGGTGTTGCGCGCCGCATCCTGCAAGCGCCAGCGTTGACAGAAGGAGAGCGTAGAGAGAGGTACGCACGATTGTTTTTATCATCGCGTGCAATGTATCACAGGGAGTAAAGTCTGCCGCGCTAAAGGCCGCGGCGCTACACTTAAACCTTGGGCTGCGAGCCCGTTCCCGTTTTCAGCCCAATTCCGCAAATATGCACGCTTATAGGCGAACATTGCTAGAATGTTTGACGGATAAACCAACTCGGAGGCAATCATGGCGAAAACAGTGGAAGTGGAAATTACGTTTACGGATCGCGCGTCGGGGCCGGGCACGTCCGCCGGGAAATCGATCGTCACGGCCGGGAGCCTGGCGGTGGGGATCAGCCGCGGGGTGCGCGAAATCATGAAGAAGATGGACCGCAAGCAGCGGTTTGATGCGGCCAAGCATGGGATTAACGTTTCGGCGAAGTTGACGGAAGATGAGAGCGCGGAGGCGGCGAAGGCGTAGAGGTGGCGCGGGGGATGGCGCGAGTGTGCCGGGAATCCGCGGCGGCGGTCCGGCGCGGCATGCCGTGCGCATACGGAGGCAAGGCCGGAGAGAAGGCGCCGGCCTGAAGGCCGCCGCTACGAAACCGGGGCCGCGGCGCTACATTTAAACCTACGGCGAAACTGGCAAATCGTTGTTAAGATGCGCGGCATGCGCATTCCTATCCCACCCAGGCTGATTGTTGCGGCGCTGCTTGCGATTTTTTGCTTGGGCGCTCCCGGGGCTCCCTGGCGGCACACAGCGAACGGCGGAGCCCGCGCGAACGGGCCGGAATCAAGTGCGGGTGATGAGGTGTACTGGTCGGTGCAGACGAGCGGAATCGACACGAACCTGCGGGGCGTGAGCGCTGCGGCCATATCGGAGGCGACTGCGGCGCGCCACTCCGGGGATGCTCCCGATGCGGATTATATCGCGGTGTGGGCTTGCGGCTCGAACGGCGTGATCCTCCTTTCGAAAGACAGCGGCAAGACGTGGAAGCGGCTGCACGTTGCCGGAGGCGATAGTCTGGATTTTCGCGGCATTGTGGCCTTCGACGAGACGACGGCGTACGTGATGTCAAGCGGAGAGGGAGACAAATCACGGATCTACAAGACACTTGATGGCGGCCAAAACTGGAAGCTGCAATACACGGACACGCGCAAGGCGTTTTTTCTGGATGCGCTGGTCTGCGACGGAGATTGCTACGCGCTCGGCGACCCTGTTGACGGCAAGTTCGTGGTGGTGCGCGGGCAAAACGGAGAGAACTGGAAGGAACTCCCGAGCGACGCGATGCCCGCGGCGCTTTCTGGAGAAGGCGCGTTTGCCGCGAGCGGAACGGCACTCGCGATGGACAATGATGGAGATTTATATTTCGGAACGGGCGGGGCGAAAACGGCGCGCGTGTTTCATTCGCCGGACTTCGGCAAGACCTGGAGTGTAGTCGAGACGCCCATCGCCAGCGGCAACGCGTCGTCCGGAATATTTTCGATCGCGATGTATGCCTCATCGCTGGTCGCCGTCGGCGGAGATTACAAAGAGCCGAAGCGGACCGATCGCGTGGCGGCCTATTCGCAGGATGCCGGGAAGACCTGGACTCTCGCAGCGCAACAACCCGGCGGCTATCGTTCTGGGGCGGCGTTCGTGTATGGGGCGATGCTGGCATTGGGGCCCACGGGTGAAGAGATCTCGCAGGATTTCGGCGCGCACTGGAAACGGATGGGATCGCTCGATCTGAACGCGGCCTTCATTCTGGACATTTTCAACGGGTGGGCGGTGGGCGCGAACGGCACGGTCGCGCGGCTGGTGAATCACATGCAGTATCAGATTCGGAACGACGGCCGGCCGAACGATTCCTCACGCGCATACTCCGCTTCGAAAAAATAATGGGAGCCCGTCTGCCAGCGGATGAAATGAAAGCCGCGAAGCGCAAGCGGCAAGATGCTTCACCACCGCCCCTGGAACTGGTGATGAGTTTTTTGAAGGACACGCGGGGAGCGCTGACGTGGAGCACGGCGGCGATGGCCAAGGAACTCGGAATCGGCACGGCGGAAGCGAAGCGCGTGCTGGCGGTGATGCAGTTGCAGGGTTACGTGAAACACAGCGCGGCCATGGACCAATGGATGACCACGCTGGCAGGCCAGACGGTTTCGGGATCGAAGAAGCCGCGGTTCACGCCGGAGAATGTGGAGCAAGCGCTCGAAGATCTGCGCGAGCGAATCAAGAGCGCCAATAAGAACGCCGCCGCGGAATTTAGGGTGAGCGAGGCCGTGGCGTTTGGTGATTTTCTGGAAGATTCGGTGGGGCACGGAGCGCGGGCGCAAGCGGCCGATGTGGGCGTGCAACTGGTGCGTCGAAAGGCGCCCGCGGCCGGGGGGCCACGCTATGCCAAGGCGCGGGAACACGCGGCGCGGAAAGCGTTCCTGAAGGAGCTGCGCGGGAAGGTCACCATGCTGAACGTGCGAGAGTATGAAGAGTGGATGTCGGCGAGGTCGCACCGGAAACTTTGGTAGGAGGCGCGGGCGGGAGGCGTGGGTCAGCGCGGAGTGGGAGCGCTGGTGGGAGTGGGCCAGCGGCGGTCGATGTGGGCGAGGATTTTTTCGGCGACGATGATGGCGTCGTCGATGGCGTAAACGAAAGCGGGGCTGTTGCGCATGGCGTCGGGAAGCGAGGCGACTTTTCTGGCGGCGAGGATGCTGGCGGCGATGAGCAGGGCCATTTTGCGGCGCTCGTCCATGGGGGCAGGATAGCACTTTCGCTTTTTGTTCGCCATTGGAATTTCGGCGATATTTTGCGAACGCGAATGAAGCGACGCAGGGCTAGGCGGAATTGGCGAAGGGCTCGATGAATTTGTGTTCGCGGGGATCGAAGATTAGATAGGCGCCCGGGGTGCTGGTGGCGAGAGCGATCAGGCGTTTTTTTGCTTGTTGAAGATTTTCAACCGTTTCGACCCAGACTGCGTCTTCGCCGGAAAGCTTCCGAAAAATATCGTAGGTAGTATCCATAACGAGTTCTCCCAGGGAACCGCTGGAGACTTCCAATTGAAGTGATTGTCCGCGCGGGAAGCGACCAAGTCAAGACGAAAGGGGGAGCGAAAGGTATAATCGCGCGATGAAAACACAGGCGGAGAAGGCGGAACTGCTTCGGAAGCTGCACCAGGGGCCGGAGATGCTGGTGCTGGCAAATGTGATCGATTGCGCGGGGGCGCGGATTGTCGAGGAGGCCGGCTTTCCGGCGATTGCGACTTCGAGCGCGGGCGTGGCGTTTTCGCTGGGGTATGCCGATGGGCAGCGCATCCCGCGGGAAGAAATGCTCGGGGCGGTGAAGCGGATTTGCCGGTGCGTCGCGGTGCCAGTGACGGCGGATTTGGAGAGCGGCTACGACGACATGGCGAGAACGACCGCGGGAATGATCGAGGCTGGAGCGGTGGGGCTGAATCTGGAGGACGTGGAATACGGGCCGGGCGGAGTCGAGCGGCTGGTGGAAATTTCGAAGCAGGCGGAAAAAATTGGGGTGGTGCGGAAGACGGGCGAGGCGCTCGGGGTGAAAGTGGTGATCAACGCGCGGACGGATTTGTATCTGGCGGAACTGGGAGATGCGGCGACGCGATTTGAGAAGTCGTGCGAGCGGCTGAGGGCGTACATCGCGGCGGGGGCGGATTGCGTGTTTGTTCCGGGGATTACGGACGAGGATTTGATTCGGCGATTCGTGCAGGCGCTGAGGTTTCCGCTGAATATTTTGGCGGGGCCGGGTTCGCCGACGATTAGGCGTTTGCAGGAACTGGGCGTGGCGCGGGTGAGCCTGGGGTCGTCGATTATGAAGGCGACCATGGGATTGACGCGGCGGATCGTGCAGGAAGTGCGCGACCGGGGCACGTACGAGAACATGGCGCAGGGGGCGTTTACCTGGGCGGAGGCGAATCGGTTGTTTGAGAAGTAGCTGGCGCGAAACCGCCGCGCTAGGAGGCTTTTTCCTGGGCGTAGACGACGTAGTCGGCGTAGGGGCCTTTGAAGTCTTCGATGCGGCCGGCGTCGAAGTGCCAGATGCGTGTGGCGACTTCGTCGATGACGTCGTGGTCGTGGGTGACGAAGAGCACGGTGCCGTCATATTTCTGCAGCGAGAAATTGAGGGCGTTGATGGATTCGAGGTCCAGGTGATTGGTGGGCTCGTCGAGCACGAGCACGTTGGGCTTTTGCAGCATCAGGCGGCAGAAAATCAGGCGCGCGGATTCGCCTCCTGAAAGAGCGTGGGTGGGCTTCAGAGCGTCCTCGCCGCTGAAAAGCATCTGGCCGAGAAGGCCGCGCAATTCTTCCTGGGTGGCGTCGGGCTTGAACTGATGCAGCCACTCGATGGCGGTAGTTCCCTTCACGATGGAATCGCTGTGATCCTGCGCGAAGTAGCCGACGGCGACGTTGTGTCCCCAGACGACGGTGCCGCCATCGACGGGAAACTGGCGGTCCACGTCTTCGACAAATCCGGTGGCATTGCGGATGAGCGATTTCAGCAGAGTGGTTTTTCCGGTGCCGTTGCGGCCCATGAGCGCGATTTTTTCGCCGCGCTCGACGGCGGCGGAAAAGGGCTTGAAGACTTTCACGCCATCGTATGACTTCGCGATGCTTTTGATCTCCAGGGGATGGCGGCCGGAGTGCTGGTCCATTTGAAAGCGAATGAAGGGGCGCGCGATATTGGATTTGGCGAGCACGGAAGTTTGCAGGCGCTCGACTTCTTTCTTACGCGAGGTGGCCTGGGCCGAGCGCGTGCCGGCGGAAAAGCGCGCGATGAATTCGTTGAGCTGGGCGATTTTCTTTTCGCGCTGGGCATTTTCGGATTCGATGCGCGAGCGGATGGAGGTCTTGGCCAGGACCATGTCGTCGTAGCCGCCGTTGTACATGATGACGGTTTGGTAGTCGATGTCGGCGGTGTGGGTGCAGACGCTATTCAGGAAATGGCGGTCGTGCGAAATGACGATCAGCACGCCTTCGTACTCGCAAAGATAATCCTGCAGCCAGTGGACGGAATCGAGGTCCAAGTGGTTGGTAGGCTCGTCCAAGAGCAGCACCTGAGGCGTGCCAAATAGCGCCTGGGCCAAAAGGACGCGAACTTTCTGGCCGCCCTGCAATTCGCTCATCTTGCGCTCGTGGAGGTCGCTTGTGAGACCGAGGCCATCGAGGAGCACGGCAGCGTCAGACTCAGCAGTGTAACCGCCCTCTTCGCCGACGATGCCTTCGAGCTCGGCGAGGCGCATGCCGTCTTTATCGGTGAGCGAATCGTGAGGCTTGGCGTGGAGCGCGTCGCGTTCGACCAGAGCCTTCCACAGCGGCGCGTTGCCCATGATGACGGCGTCAATAACGCGGAATTGGTCAAAGGCGAATTGATCCTGGCTCAAAACGCCGAGCTTCTTGGGACGCGTGACATCGCCTTTGGACGGATCGATCTCGCCGGTCAGAATCTTCATGAGCGTGGACTTCCCTGCCCCGTTCGGCCCGGTAATGGCGTAACGCCTGCCGGCGAAAAAGGTGCAGGTGACCTCATCGAACAGAATTCTGGCGCCGAAGCGCATCGAGATGTTGTTAACGGAGAGCAAGGAACTTTAATTGTACCGCAGAATGGCTGGGAGTGCTTGGGGAAGGAGGTGGTTTGCCAGAGAGCTAACAAGAGGTGTGCCGCTTCAGGACACTTGCAAGGCCGGTTTGGATGCGCCGACCTGAGGGGCTCGATGCGAGTGGTGGCATAAAAAACAGGGGAGCGACCTAAACTAGATATTATTAATGCGCTCGCTGTCTATAGACCATCCCGGTTACGTTCGCGCGACAACAGGAAGCAATCCAATTGCTAGGTTGCAGAGCGATTACTAGAATCTTGATAGAGCCTAAAGCTCCCTCCCCCCTCCCTGAGGAAGACTAGATTGAAAGAATTATCTGCCGGCCACGGAACTCCTGACTTTCGGGTGTTTTTTCGGGCGGCGCCCGGCCTCTTTTTGGTGTTGGCGCCTGACCTCAAAATCGTCGCCGTGAGTGACGACTATTTGCGTGCGACGATGACGCAGCGCGAGCAGATCCTGGGCAAGGAAATCTTCGAGGTTTTTCCAGACAATCCGAAAGATCCGGCGGCTACAGGTGTCCTCAACTTGCGAATTTCCCTGGAACGCGTGTTGAAGAATCACGTGCCGGACACCATGGAGATTCAAAAATACGATATCCGGAAACCGGAGGCCGAGGGGGGCGGGTTCGAGGAAAGGCATTGGAACCTGTATAACGTGCCGGTGCTGGGCCCAGACAAGGAAGTTGCCTACGTCATCCATCGCGTCGAGGATGTCACCGAGTTCGTACATCTCAAGCTGCAACGAACCGAGCAACAGAGGTATACGGAGGAACTGCGAGCACAAACCAGGGAGATGGAAACACGAGCGCGTTTGAGTGAGTGCGAGGCGCGGGAGGCGGGCCGGCAGCTAGCTGCGGCAAACAAACAATCGGCGGGTCTAGCCGCTCAGGGAGCTCGCGCGCGCGAAGAACTCGATAAATTCTTCAAACTTTCGCCCGACTTGCTTTGCATCGCGGGCACCGACGGATTCTTCAAGCGACTCAATCCCGCCTGGCAAACAAAACTCGGATACACCCTCGAAGAACTGACCGCCTCGCCCTTCCTTGATTTCACGCATCCGGATGACCGCAAAGCGACGACGCAAGAAGTGGAGAAGCTGTCCATTGGCTTGAACACCATAAGCTTCGAGAACCGATACCGCTGCAAGGACGGTTCGTATCGCCGGGTTTCGTGGAATGCCGCGCCTTTCGTCGAGGACCAGTTGATCTATGCCGTAGGACGCGACGTTACCCAGCTGAGAGAATCTGAGCAAGCGTTGCGCCAAAGTGAAGAGTGCATCCGTTTGTTGGTGGAAAACATGGTGGATTATGCAATCTTCATGCTGGATACGGACGGACGGGTGACCAGCTGGAACGCCGGAGCCGAGCGAATTAAAGGCTACCGCGCGGAAGAAATCCTGGGCAAGCATTTCTCGGAATTCTATCCGCTCGCGGATAGGGAGGCCGGGAAGCCCCAATCCGACCTGAAGGTTGCAGCAGAAGTTGGGCACGTCCTGGATGAAGGCTGGCGCGTGCGGAAGGACGGGTCCAAATTCTGGGCCAGTGTGCTGACTACGGCACTTCGCGATGATCAAGGAACGCTGCACGGGTACGCAAAACTAACCCGCGACATGACGCAGTACAAGATGGCGCAGGAAGCGCTGGTGCAGGCCAAGGAGGTGGCCGAGCAGTCCAACAGGTTCAAGGATCAGTTCCTTTCGACGATGAGCCACGAATTAAGAACCCCGCTTAATGCGGTGCTGGGCTTCTCCGATCTCCTCAACGAAGAGCGCTATGGCCCGCTGAACGAGCGCCAGCGGCGATACGTGGGCCACATCCACACGGGCGGAAAGCACCTTTTACGGCTAATCAACGACATCCTGGATCTCTCCAAGATAGAAGCGGGGCGCCTGCACCTGGCGATCGAGAGTGTGTCGGTCAACGCGTGCATGTCAGAAGCCGTCGACTGTCTGCGTCCGCTCTCGGACAGGAAGAGTCAGACGATGGTGGTGAAACCGTCAGCGGACCTGAGCGTTCGAGCGGACTCGATGAGATTGAAGCAGATATTGATGAACCTGCTGGGGAATGCGGTGAAGTTCACGCCCGACGGAGGAAAGATCGAATTGAGCGCGCAGCGAGCCGGCGATGCTGTCCGAGTGGAGGTGCGGGATTCCGGACCGGGCATTCCAGCCGCGGAGCAGAAGTTGATTTTCGAGGCTTTCTATCGGCTGCGACAAACGGGCAAAACGTCGGAGGGTACCGGCTTGGGATTGGCCATCACACAGCGCTTGGTGGAACTGCAAGGCGGCAGCCTGGGGCTGGAGAGCCAGCTGGGTTCCGGAAGCTGTTTCTACTTTACGCTGCCGCTGGTCCCAACAATTCAACCGCAACAGGGAAAGACCGAGAAATGGGAGCCACATCCCGGCGGAGCCCATCGAATTCTAGTGGTGGAGGACCATTCCGCGGCAGCACAGGTGATTCAAGCGCACCTGACCTCCGCGGGATACGAGGTAATTTTGTGCAACCGATCGGAACGCGCCCTGGAGCTGGCGGCCGAGGAGCAGCCGAGTGCAATCACGCTGGACGTGGTCATGAAGCCGGTGAACGGCTGGGAAATCCTGACAAAATTGAAATCCGATCCGCGCACCGAGGCGATTCCGGTCATCATCGTGGCGGTCATCGATCAGCCGGCTACCGGAGCGCTGCTGGGAGCGGACGAGTACATCGTAAAACCCGTGGACAAGCCCACGCTGCTGAGCGCCATAGAGCGGTGCCTGAAAAGGCGCGGGCTGCCGGCACAAGCGCGGCCGATATTGGTTGGGGACGCGCCATGATCCAGGAGTTGCAGCGTGCAGGGCATCCGGTTCTCGCGGGAAAATCATGAGGCGCCGCGTTCTGGTGGTCGAAGACAATCCGGCGAATAGCGAGCTGCTTTGCGACTGGTTGGAAGCAGAAGGAATCGAGGCGGTTCCCGCTGAAAACCTGGAGCAAGCGTTCGCCGCTTTGAAGAACCAGCAGCCGGACGCCGTTTTGCTCGACGTGCAGCTGGAAACAGAAGACGGACTGTCGCTGGCGGCATGGATGCGCAAAGAGCCGGTGTTTCGAAGTATTTCGGTCATCGCCGTGACGGCGCATGCGATGGTGACGGATCAAGAGCGAATAATCCGAGCCGGCTGCGATGTTTGCATTTCGAAGCCGGTGGATTTCAAGGTGCTGCGAGTAGAGCTTAGGCGATGGATGGAACACGGCGCGAAGTTACAGCGCGAGGATGCGAACCACGCGGAAATTTCAACAACGAAGCGCTGAGTAAGTTGCGAGGGAGAACAGCATGCCGACCCGAGTTCTTGTCGTTGACGACGACCCCGTCGTCTGCGAGCTGATTCAGGAAGTCCTCGAATCAGCGGAGATGGAAACAACCACGACAACCAATAGCCGGCAGGCGGCGACCTCTCTCGATTTGGAGAAATTCCAGGTGGTCTTTGTGGACATGAACATGCCGCATCCGAACGGAGTGGAGCTGACGCGACATATCCGGGCTTCGAGCTTGAATCAAACCGCTCTGATTGTGATGATCACAGCGGAGAACGACCGGGCCATTCTGGGGAAAGCGTTCCAGGCCGGCGTGAATTTCCTTTTGTACAAGCCCCTGGACCGGCACGGGATCCTGCGATTGATGCGCGTGGCCGACGGGGCGATCCAGCGCGAATTGCGGCGCTTCCAGCGCGTGAAGGTAAGCTGCAAAGTATCCGTGGAGTCCAAACAAGGGCAGCTGAACGGCACGACGCTGGACATAAGCATGGGCGGAATGTTCGTGCAAACATCGCAAGGACTTCCGGTGGGCTCGAGCGTACATGTCCGGCTGGAGCTGAAGCCTGGGGCGCCCGCGTTAAACCTGGCCGCACGCGTCGCGCGCGTGGTGGGGACCGACTGCCTGGGCCTGCAGCTGGACGACAACGGGCCAGGTGCGGCGAAGAGATTGCAGGAGTTTCTGCTGCCGCTGATCCTGGCGACGACGACCGATGAGCCGAATCCGCGGAAAAACGCAAAAATCAATAAAGTGGCTAGTAACCGGTAGCCCATTGGCTGAAACTGAAAACTCCTCGATTTTTCTCTCGCCTCTTCGGTCCAGCAATGAAATCCTATGGTGGGGACGTCCTATAGCAGCACTCTCAGCCGTTGGTAGCAGCCACGAGAGTGACTGGAGATAGTTCCGTTTAGACGAGGGCCGATGATTGTCGCTCCAGAGCGCGTGCAGGTGTTGGTAGCCGACGATTCGGCGGTGTACCGGAAGCTTGTGGAGCAAGCTTTCTCCGAAACGGACTATTCCATACGGTTCGCGAGAAGCGGCCAGGAAGCCATCGAGCTCTTCAGCAAACATGAATTCTCGTTGGTCATCACAGACTGGATGATGCCGGATTTGACGGGGATCGAGGTCTGCCAGCGAATCCGCGAGAATTCCAAAGGCACGTACACCTACATAATCCTGCTGACCAGCATTTCCGAAAAGTCCAACGTGGTGAAAGGGCTGGCTGCCGGGGCGGATGATTACCTGACGAAGCCGTTCGACCCGGAGGAACTGCTGGCGCGCGCGGGAGTGGGGCGTAGAATCGTCGATCTGCACCGGCAGATTGAGACGAAGAATCGCTTGCTGGAAGAGCTGGCGCTGACGGATTCCCTGACGGGCGTGCCGAACCGGCGCGCGATTGAAGAATGGGCGGCGCGGCAACTGAGCGGGGCGGCGCGGCATGGATTTCCATTTTGGGTGGTGATGGCGGACCTGGATGACTTCAAGCGGGTAAACGATTCGAGCGGGCACGAAGCGGGAAACACGGTGCTCAAGAGGTTCGCTGAAATTCTGAAAGCGAATTCGAGGCGGTCGGATATCTGCGGGCGGATCGGCGGCGAGGAATTTCTCTTCGTGCTGACTCACGCGGAACGAAAGAATGTGGAAACGCTGATTGAAAACATTCGCAAGCAATTTGAGAAGGAAGAGTTTTCGTTCGGCGGCCGGATAGTCCGGGTGACGGCGAGTTTCGGCGTGTGCGGATTCCGCGGGAAGATTGCGCCGGAGTTCCCGCACCTGGTGCACCAGGCCGACACGGCGCTTTACAAGGCGAAGAACCGTGGGCGCAACCGGGTGGAGTTCGCGGAATCGGAGGCGGCTGCCGAAGAACTGGACCGCGTAGCAACACGCCTTTCATGACACCGGTGAATTCAGCTCCCCGAAAGCTCACGACCCATCAGAAGGCCGTGCTGATTCAAGTGCTTCTAACCTTTCCCGACCAACAGGTCGGCATCTGCCACACTTCCTCGGCCGACGATGCTTCTGCATATGCGCGGGATTTTCTTGCGATCTTTAAGGCCATTGGGTGGAGAGTGGCGGACCCGGAGGCACGCGAAATCCTGGCGGGAAAGTCCTCCGGCCTCGCGCTTGTTTTCAGCGAAGCGGGCAGCCTACCTCCTGCTGCGGAGGCCTTGCGCGATGCATTGCGGATTTACGAGATCGACGCGGAGACGCTGTGCGATCCCGCGAGCAAAATACCGGCGGGGAGTTTCGTGGTCGCCGTGAGCTCGCCCGCGCAAGAATAATTATCGCGATTCCCTGCCGATGAAATCCTGAAGGCCGAGCGCGTGCGGACTTGCGGCTACTCGACGTGAGCGTCGAAAACTCCCGTTTCCACCTGGCCGGCGCGCTTGATCTGCACGAAGATGCGATATTCGCCGGGCTGCGGGAAGCCGTAGGGGAAGGAGACTTCCGGCGGAATCGCGGTGGACGGCGCCGCGGACATCGCCATGCCCGCACTCATGCCTGCCGGAGTGGCGTCCGTAAGGCCCGCTTGCGCCATCTCGAGCGACGCCATCGAAACCGAACCTGATGGGTGCACGTGCGCGAAGACGCTGAAGTCCGAGCGCACGAATTCCGCGTGACCCGCCATGCCCATGTAGGGCTCCACGTCCTGCGCGGGCTTGCCGTCCCTATCCTGCACCTCGAATCTAAAATCCATGGCGGCGTCGGCTTTGAGCGGGGTGCTGTGTTGCCAAACGATTGCTCCGCCGTCCGGAAGCGGCGAAGTTGCCGTCGCGTTTTCCGGCGAAGCGGGCGAGGACGCATTTGCGAGCGGAGCGCCGTACCAGGAAGAATCGTCGCCGGACATGGGCTTGCCGCTAATCTGCGGAAGATCCACGGTGCCGACAAGCGTCCAAGGGAAGCCGCGTTCATCCACGACATCGGCAAAAACCTGGTAGCGGCCGGCGGGCATGTTGGGCAAATCCTCGGCGAACGCGCCGCCGGGGAGAAGATTCGGGTGAAGATGCCACATGCGATCCATTCCCGGAAGAGAGATGAGGAAGAGATGCATCAGGTGATTGTGGTCTGGAACGACCTGGCCCATGTTGATGCGCTCGGCCCAGCGCGGATGTTCGCTGCGCGCGCGAATGATCAGGCGGTTTCCGTTTTCCAGAGTTGTTTCGGCGGTGGGAGGTTTGTAAAAGTTGACGCGGCTTTGATAGTTGGCGTCTTCGAGACCCCACCACGATTTTCCGAGATAAAGAATGGCGATGACGAGAATTATGGAGACGACGATCACGATTTTGGCGCGGCGAAAATTGGACGGGCCGGGAATTTCGCCCGCGGGCAGGCTGGCTTCGCGCGCGGCGGCTCCGGCGATGGAAATTATTCCGACGGCGAGAAACAGCATGAGAGCGAACAGCACGCCGGCCAGCTTTTTATCCATGGGAAACGTGCGTTGGGCGAAAGAGGCTACCGGAACGGCGAGCTCGCCTTTGCCTTTTTCGCCGTCGGCCAGGACGCGCACCTGCAAGGCGCCCGATTCCATCAGCCAAAGGCTGCCGGAAAAAAACTGGGGATCGTCTTTGGATGCTTTGGCGAGATCGGGCGTGGGAGGAAAGCTGGAGCCCGGGCCGGTCAAACGCAGAGGAACAATTTGAATCGAAGTGACGCCGGGTGATTCGCATCGCACTTGAATTTCCGCCACGCCGGGGATCACCTGAGGCATGCGCACGGTGACGAACAGGTGGTAAGGGCCGGCGTCGCCTTCGTAATAAACATCGGGGCTGCCCACGTGGGCCAGCACCGGAAAACCACCCGCGAGAAGAATCGCCAGCACCAAGAACAGCTGCGAGGCGATTTTGGATCTGAACCGCCGAATGCTCATCGGCGTATGCGCCGCATCCACTCGCCCCAGGAAACGCCAATGCGGGTCATAAGCACTGCCACGCCGAGAGCGATGGCCATGCGCAGCCAGAACTGACCGAAAGAATGCTCCGTGGGTATCCAGATGTTACGCACCCAGGGAGAAGTGGACGGGATGAAGTAGGGATAATTGCCGGTGGCGAAAAACCTGTTGTGCGATTCGGGCGACATCAGGAAATTGGCGAAGGGCCACTGCACGGCAACGAAGCTGACGAGGAAGGCGGCGCCGAGCGTCGCAGCCTGCGCCCAACGGCCCCATTTGCCGATGCGGCGGCGCACCAGATCGAAAACGATCGCCGGGACAATCAGCAACAACGGAAAATCGGTGGCAATCAGGTGCGTCACATTCTGATAGACCGGGCCGAGCTTCGGCTGCGCGGGAATCAGGGGAAATCCCCAGGTAAAGCAGAGATGAACTGCGGTGAACATGGCGGTCATGATCGTGGCGGCCCAGCGATTTCCGGAAACCCAGGCCACCGTGGCCATCCAAATGGGCGCGGCCAGCATTACGACGAGATAAAACTGCGCGCCGTGCATGAAGATGCGATTGGTGTACTCCTGCGCGATGCCGACGGTCATGCCCAAAAGAAAAATCATGGCGAAGAAAAGAACGCGTTCGAGCTTGTCGCGATAGGCGCCCTGGGCGCGGTTCATTTCCGCGAGAACCATGATCAGCGTGCCGAAACGGATGGCCATCATGCCCAAAGCGAGCAGGACGTGCGGCGGGCTCAGGATTTTTACGTCCAGGCCATAGGAGTTGTGCCACCAATTATCAAAGGGAGCAGAGACGAGCATGGCCGCGCCGCCCCAGGCGCAGATGAATGCGCCGAGCGGACCGCGAAATCCCCACATCGAAACGGAGGAGTCACGCGAGGGAGAGTCTTTCTGGAATGTGGTGGTGAGAATGACGAAGGCGCAGGAAATTCCGGCAAGTATTCCGGACATGTAAATCAGCATGTGCGCGGGAGTCCAGAACGTGTCGCGACCGACGGCTTCGTGCCAGGAGATGTCCCAGGCGCTGCCGACCACCGCGCAAATGACCGAGAGGATGGCGCACCAGATATACCAGGGAATGGAAAGCGTGGCGGCCGCGGCGCGCTCGGCGCTGGCGGAATGAATTCGCGGCTCCAGAGATATGGTCTGTGACATTCTGCGTTACTCCCCGCGAGAATTCGTAAACGAGATTGCCGTTGCCGAATCCCGCGTGTTACGAGTTTACACCACCGCCGCGTTTGCGGCGAGCGGCTTGAGGCGGCGGGCTGTGCGTTCATATTTTTCTTTTCGTTCCTGCTGGTGAAGAACTATCCACGTCCGGGGCGCGCCGTTTCGCTGCATTAGCGCCATTTGCGTTGTGCCCTTTTGGGCATCATCGAAAATTCCTGATTTGGCGAATCGTTTGACCCCCCTGTATGCGTGTGCTACGGTGTTTGGGGTTAGATTTTTAAACTTTTTCTGGGGGTACATTATTTCTGGCCTGGCACTGATACTTCTTGCCAGCCCGCTTACGCTGTTGGAGCAAACGGGCTGGGTAGCGCGCGCCGTCCTGGGTATCCTCCTTGTGCTGTCTGTATTCTCCTGGGCAATCATCCTTCAAAAAACGCGGCTTTTCGGGCAAATCGAGCCGCAAACCAAGAAATTCCTGCAAATGTTTCGCGCCGGAAAGGGACTTCCCGATCCCAACACTTTGCGCGCGGGGGCGGGCGGGACTCCACTGGTGATCGTGTATCAAGCGGGCTACCGCGAACTCGAAGCGCAACTGGGGGCCGGAGGACGCGCGGGAGCTGCGGCGACTCCGACGAGAGTGCGGAACGCGCACGCGGTGGGAGTGGAAATGCAGGTGGCCGCGGGCGAGGAAGTGCGGCGGCTTGAAAAATGGATGCCCTGGCTGGCGACGACGGGTTCGGTATCGCCCTTCATCGGACTTTTCGGCACGGTGTGGGGTGTGATGGACGCGTTTTCTGGATTGGGCGATGCGGGCAGCGCGAGCTTGCGCGCGGTCGCTCCCGGAATTGCGGAGGCTTTGATAACCACGGCCGCGGGACTCTTCGCTGCAATTCCCGCGGTCATCGCATACAACTACTACGTCGGGGGCATTCGCGCCCTGGCCGCACGCATGGATAGCTTCGCTTCGGAGTTCGTGGCGAAAATCGAAACTCTTTACAGCTCGTAGAAAACCGCCATGCCACAAATTCAGCGGGAAACCGGCACATCACTTTCAGAAATCAATATGGTGCCGTTTATCGACGTGGTGCTGGTGCTGCTGATCATTTTCATGATCACGGCGCCGATCCTGCAATCGGGAATTGAAGTGGACGTGCCGAAAACGAAGACGGTGAAGGAGCTGTCGGAAGTTCGCATGGTGGTGACCATCGATCGCGCGCAACGCGTGTATCTGAACGACAAGCCGGTCAACATTCACGATATCGGGCAGCAGGTCGCTTCACAATCGCGCAATCTGAAGCAGCAGGCGGTTTACATTCGGTGCGATGAGACGGTGCCGTTCGGAAGTTGGGCCACGGTGGTGGATGCCCTGCGGCAGTCCGGCGTACAAAATATCAGCGTGGTGACGCAGCCGCTCAGCGAGAGGTCACAGATTCAGTGAAATGTCGGCAATGGCGCAAACTCGGACGGCAGGCGATTTGGCGCAGCCGCTGGGCTCCTACCTGGCGGGGTCGGTAGTGTTCCATCTTATGCTCGTTGGATTTCTGATTGCGTCCGGATACTCGCATCACGAGGAATCGTGGGGCGGGCCGGGCGGAGCGATTTCGGTGGGCGTGGTGGGCAGCCTTCCGGCGATACCGATGCCGCGACCGGAAGTCGAGACGCCCAGCCGCGTGGTGGATGAATCGAAAGGATTGTACAAAGCGGAGCCGGTGCCGAGGGTGCCGCCGCCGCCAGATGCTACGCCGATTCCGAAATTCGAACGCAACAAGCCGCCGAAGTATGTGACGCGCCCTTCGAAAACTTTGGAAAATCCCACGCCGCCGCCGGCGAACGCAGTTCCCTACGGCGGAGGCGGCACGCCTACGGTGCCGTACTCGTCGTTTGCGATGGGGCCGGGGACGGCAACGCAAGGGGGCATCGGATTCAACGGCGTCGGCGGCGGAAATTTCGGCGATCGCTTTTCCTGGTATGTGGAGGCGGTGCAACGGCGGGTCAGCGGAACCTGGCTGCAATCGACTGTGGACCCGAGAATCCAGTACGCCCCGCGCGTGGTGGCTACGTTCGATATTATGAAGGACGGAAGCGTCGCGAATATTCAGATCACCAAGTCGAGCGGAAACGCGTCGGTGGATACGTCGGCGGTTCGCGCGATTCGCGACGCGAGCCCCCTCGACAAACTTCCGGCGGGATATTCGGGATCCAAGGTGAGTGTGGAATTTTGGTTTGATTTCAAGCGGTGAGCGAGCGGGACTTGGGAAAAATAAATAACATGATACGAAAAATAACAATCCTCGGGGCAGTTGGCGTTGCACTCGCGTTCGCGATGATGCTGAGCGCCAGCGCGGCTTCGGCGCAAGACTGGTTTAAAACCGGCACGGGACTGGGAGTCTCGAAAGCGCGCGTGGCGGTGCCGGAATTTGCTTTGCGCGCTACGACTCCCGCAGAGCTCGAGAAAACATTTCACGACGTGCTTTGGTCGGACCTGGATTATTGCGGCATCCTCGAGCTGGTCAGCCCGAGTTTTTATCCCACGCAAACTCCCAGCCAGCCGAGCGAGCTGAAACCGGCGGATTGGTCGAATGCGCCGGCTAGCGCCTACATGGTGGCCTACGGGAATCTTTCGGTGGACGGCACGAACCTCGCCGTCGCCGGATTTTTGACCGACGTGCACAATCCAAGCGCGCCAATCGCGCTGCAAAAAATATATCGCGGCGCGGCTACGGATGCCGATGCTCGGCGACTGGCGCATCTGTTCGCCGACGACATCGTGGGGCTGCTAGGCGGCGGCTTGCCCGGCATCGCGCAGACGCAGATTGCCTACGTGAGCACGAAAAGCGGCAACAAAGAAATCTGGGCCATGGATTATGACGGCGCGAACCAGCATCAGGTGACGCACCTGAAGTCCATTTCGCTTACGCCGCGCTGGTCGCCGGATGCCACGCGCATCGCGTTTACTTGTTACGTGCCATTTCGTGGCATTACTTCGCCGCAGATTTGTATCTTTTCGACGGCTTCCAATAAGCTCATTTCCTTCCCTCGCTATCGAGGATCGAACAGCTCTCCCGCGTTCTCACCCGACGGCTCGCAAATTGCGTTCATGTCCAGCCAGGCCGGTGATCCGGAAATTTACGTGGCCGATACCGGCGGCGGAAATCTGCACCGAATTACTTTTGCCGCGGGAGTGAGCACTTCACCGGCGTGGAATCCGAAGACGGGCAAGCAGATTGCTTTTGTGAGCGACCGCGGCGGCGATCCGGTGCTCTACATGGCGAATTCGGACGGCTCGAACGTGGAAAAGCTGGACCTGCCGGACATGGGCTACAGCGTGGATCCGTCGTGGTCACCCAATGGACAACTACTTGCATTTTGTTGGCGACGGCCGAGCGGCAATTTCGATCTATATGTGATGGATATTGTGAGCCGGCAACTCGTGGAGCTCACGCGCGACGCGGGACGCAACGAGCGGCCCAGCTGGGCGCCGGACGGACGCCACATCGTATTCGAGTCCACGCGCACCGGTGTGCGGCAGATTTGGTCCATGCTCGCGGATGGAAGCCAGCCGCGGCAAGTGACCTTCGAAGGCCAGAACGAGTCGCCGAACTGGTCGCCACGCTAATGCGCCGGTAAGCAATTGCGCAAGATTTCGTAATCGGGCCCTGGTAAAGCAGCGAGCATGATAAATAAATAAGGCGGCGTTTCCGGCAGGCCCTCCTCGGAACGCCGAAGGAGACCATCGATGCAAGACGGTAGTTTCAGGAAGTTCGCATTATTGTTTGGCCTGGTGGCATTCGCGGCTTTCGTGGGCGGTTGCAAAAAGCAAGTGGCCGCCACGCCGCCGACGCAGGCCGCTCCGCAACCGGCGGCACAACCCACGGTGACGCTGAACGCTTCGCCGGGCTCGGTGAAGAGCGGGGACACGGTCACGCTAAGCTGGACGTCAACGGACGCGACGGATCTGGATATCGAGCCGGGCGTGGGCAAGGTGGCGGTGCAGGGTTCGACGCCTGTGAATCCGACGGAGTCCACCAGCTACACCGTCACGGCGACGGGACCTGGGGGCACGGCAACGGCGAGCGCACGCGTTACCGTAGGCGCTGCGCCGGTGGAGTCTGCCGCGCCTTCGGCGAATCCGAGCCTGGGCGAACTCTTCGAGCAGAACGTGAGGGATGCGTTCTTCGACTTCAACAAATCCGACATACGGCCGGACGCGCGAGAAAATTTGGCGAAGACGGCCGAATTCCTGCGTTCTTACAAGCAGATTCGCGTGACGATAGAAGGCCACTGCGACGAACGCGGTTCGACCGAATATAACATCGGACTCGGCGAACGCCGCGCGCAGGCGGCCAAGAACTATCTGATCTCGCTCGGCATCGGCGCGGACAGGATGGATACGGTGAGCTGGGGCAAAGAGCGGCCCTTCTGCGATGAGCACACGGAACAGTGCTGGCAGGAGAATCGGCGCGCGCATTTTGTGGCGGCTCACTAAGAGTAAGAGGCGAACAACCACGCAGTTTGAAATCGCGGAGCGGGTCGGGTCCTTGGGACGCGGCCGCTCCGCGCGAACCGGTCATAAGGAGGCACTTCATTGCGCACACGATGGATTGTGCTAATGCTCGCAGCGGTACTCACCGGCGCTCTCGGCGGCGCCATGCTTACTCCCGCGCCCGCCGGCGCGGTGTCGAAAGAAATGATTCAATTGCAGCAGCAGGTTTCGCAGTTGCTGCAGGGGCAGCAGGATCTGCGCAGCGCTGTGGACTCGAATAACGCCACGCTGCGCACGCTTATACAGCAGTCCATGGATTCCGTGAACCAAATGAACAGCCAAATGGGCTTGCTGCAAAAGAGCGTGCAGGAATCGAACGCGAACGCCAGCTCGCGCATTGACACCATCAGTACGCAGACGCAGGGGCTCTCCGACAACGTGCAGGACGTCCAAGCGCGCGTGGGGAAACTCTCGCAACAGATGAACGAGATTCAAGGATTGCTGCAGACCATTGATGGAAGGCTGGCGAACGGCGGAGCGCCGGCGTCGGGAGTGGCCCCGAGCGCGGGCGCGGCATCGCCGCAAGGAAGCGCGCCGGCATACTCTGCGCCGCCACAGCCGAGCGCCGAGAGCGCCGCTCCGGCCATGGCTCCCATCTCCGCTGATACGCTTTACCAGAACGCCTTGCGCGATTTCAGCACCGGGAAGTACGACCTCGCGCGCCAGGAATTCGGCGATTACATCAAGAATTTTCCGGCGAATGACCTGGCCTCGAATGCGCAGTTCTATCTGGGGGAACTTTCTTACGCGCAGGGGAGCTATCAGGACGCGATCGGGCAATACGAAATCGTGATCAATAATTATCCCAAGAGTTTCAAACTGCGGGCCGCCGAACTCAAGAAAGCATTCGCGGAACTCGAGCTGGGCATGAAGGCCAGCGGCACGCGCGACCTTCGCGAAATCGTCCGGCGCCTCCCCGGATCGGACGAAGCGCGGCGGGCGCAAGCCAAGCTGAAAGAAATCGGCGCAGCCCCCACTTCGCGTCCGGCCGCGCACTAATGCGATTTGCTGGGGTTGCGCGCGTGAACACGATCTGAATGCAATTGCGCGAGGCAGGCGGCTTCCATGAGATTGGTGTCTTTCCGCGAGTTACGCGCGCAGATTGTCGGGCTGCCAGTTTCGAATCATCTTCTTGATCGTCTTGCGGTCCGTAAGGTTGTCCGCTAGAACCTTTCGCGTAAGCTCGGCCAACTCCGCGTCGCTCGCGAATCGCAGGGAGACGAACTGGGCTACGGTAAGCTCGGGGATGCGGGCGCGCAAGTCCGGGGGCAGCAAGCCCTGGAGGCGCAACTGCATTTCCAGGCGGATGACGCGATCCTGGACGGTGAGCGCAAAAATGCGCGCACAAAATGCCAGGAGAATCAAAGCGACGGCAACGAGCAAGGAAATCACAGCGTTGGTGGAAGGGTTGCGCCAAACATGGATGATCGACGAAACAAGGTTGATCGCGAGAATGGGAAGGACCACGAAGTGAAAGGCCGGGACAATCTTCGTGTGGTTTTCGAAATTCTGGGCCATCGGCTAAGCTCCGAAATTGGTGGGATGATTTACAGCGTGAATTCTAGCAGATTGGAGCTGGATTCAGCGTCGCGCCGGCCCGCGCTACGCCTTTCCGGCCGCGAACCACTTTTTCCCGCCCAGGTGGCCGAGTTCAGCTATACTCGCGGCAGATGACAATTCTTCGAACAGGCAGGCAAACATGTCGGTAAACAAAGTGATTCTCGTGGGCCGGCTCGGCCGTGACCCGGAAACGCGTTATACCTCTGGCGGCCAGGCCGTAGCGAATTTTTCGGTGGCCACCGATGAAACGTACAAGGACAAGAGCGGGGAACGCCAAAAACGCACCGAGTGGCACAAAATCGTGGTGTGGGCCAAGCAAGCGGAGATTGCTCAACAATATCTGAAGAAGGGTTCGCTCGTCTTTATTGAGGGCCGGATTCAATCGCGCGAATGGCAGGACAAGGAAGGCCAAAAGCGCACGAGCTACGAAATCGTGGCCAACAACTTCCGGATGCTGGGAAGCCGCGCGGAGGGCGCTGCGGCAGGAGCAGGAGCCGGCGCGGGCCATGGCGGCGGGACAGGGCGTCCGGCGGATCCGGACATGGAAGGCGGCCCGATGGTGGAAGAGCCGGGAACTTCAGGGCCCGAAATATCCGACGAAGATATTCCGTTTTAAGCCGCAGGCCTCGCTAGCGCACCTGGTCGTCCTTTTTGCGCTGCTCGTCGAGGCGATGAATGAACTCCTCGAACTTGGGCTTTTGCTCCGGCGTAAGGAAAGCGCGAATGCGGTCGCGCGACTGCTGGCGAATCTGTTCGTGCTGCGGTTCGATGGTGGAATAAAGCGTGCGCCATTGCGCGCGCGTATCGTCCACAATCGCGCTCAACTGCTTCTGCTGATCCGGCGTTAGCTCCAATTGCTGCGTGAGATCCGCGATGATCTGAGTTTTCGTGGGAGGGCCCGGAGGAGTCTGCCGGCCCCAAACGCGCTCGCCCCACAAATGATTTCCCAAGCCGCCGAGCAACGCGCCCAGCAGAAACACCACCAGGACCAGAACCGCAGCTTCGCCCCGCTTTTTGCTAGTTTCCATGATTGGTTTCCACCACCATTCTCAGGACTTCGTCACGGCTCGCCGGCGGGCTGGTGGGATCGGCGAAGAGGTCGTGCGATTGGGCCACTCGTGTGCGAGCCTGGCTGTGCCGGCTGGCGTCGAAGGTGACCAGCACCAAGAGCGCAAGTGTTGCGGAAGCGGCAAAGCGCCAGGCCACCGAAATAAGCGGCAGCCAGAGAGATTTTTCTTCGCTTCGACGGTCGCTTTCGGCGCGGATGCGGGCCATAACCACGCGCGAGAAACCCGGGCCCGGATCGGGCGCGGCCTCGGCGAGCTGCAGCAACCGCGTGCCGGCAGTTGCTTCCTCAAGAGCATCTCCGCAAGCCGCGCAGCCTTCCACATGCTTCGCCAATTTCTCGGCGTCAGCCCCGCTGAGCTCCCCGGCGAGTTGGTCCTCGAGCAACGCTTCGAATTCCGGACACGCGGCAATATTATGAACCGGTTCCATGGGTCTTTTGCCTTCCTTTCGCCGCGGGACGATTTGAAACTGAACCCAGACGGCGTCGGTAAACGTCCATCAAACGAGCACGCGCGCGGAACAATCGCACTTTCACGGTGTTCACGTTGAGGCTGAGAATTTCCGCCAGCTCTTGCACTGAAAAACCTTCGACTTCCTTCAGAGTCAGCAATCGTTGATCCTGCTCGGGCAGCTCGTCGAGGAGCCGCTCCAGCATGTCTCTCGCTTCCGCCCTCTGCACCGGGCTTTCCGGCGGACGCTCGGCGGAAACCACACCGTCAAGCCGCGACACCTGCTCTTCAGAGAGATCCGCCTCATAAACCAGCGGCCGAACTTTCTTCTTGCGCAAATAATCCCAGCATTCGTTCACCGTGATCTTGTAGAGCCAGGTCGAAAAAGCCGCGCGCAAATCAAATCGTTTCAGCGAAACAAACACTTTCAGGAAGACCTGCTGCGCGACGTCTTCCACATCCTCGCGGCGCCGCAAAATCCCGTTGACCAGCCCGAAGACGCGCTGCTGGTGGCGCCGGATCAGCTCTTCAAAGGCAGCCTCTTCGCCACTCTGGGCCAGACGGACGAGTTCGGCGTCTTCCTCCCGCTTTCGCTGCCGAGCCATCGGGAGCGCGATTGCGGAGGCGCTAGCTGCCATACTCTTTGGGACGTCTGCCATGGCGTTTTGGTTACGTTCGAAAAATGCCCGGTTTCCCGGGGGTATTAATGGTTAGAGCCTTTTTCCCTCTATTGCTTAGACGCCTGACCCAGGGTCAAGATTCGCCCCTTCGCGCTAGTTTCGTCTTGTCGGAGCCACTGGTTCATGCAACAATACCCGCCATGATAATCGGAGATCGTATACGCCTGCTACGCGAAACAAAGAAACTTTCCCAGGGTGACATCGAGAAGCGCACCGGGCTTCTTCGCTGCTACATCTCGCGCGTCGAGAACGGCCACACCGTTCCGGCGATCGAGACTCTGGAAAAACTGGCGCGAGCCATGGAAGTCCCGCTCTACCAGCTATTCTATGATGGCGAGGAACCTCCCGTCCTGCCGAATCTTCCAAAACGGAAATCGGCGGACGATATCGCTTGGGGGAGCACGGGGAAAGAAGCGCGCTTGCTGGGCCGCTTCCGCCGGTTGCTGAGTCGAGTGGACGAAGGCGATCGCCGGCTTTTGCTTTACATGGCCCAGAAAATGGCCAACCGCTAAGTCGCTCTGACGACGGAAGGCACGGCGGCTACTGCATTATTCCCATTCGATGGTGCTGGGCGGCTTGGAACTGATGTCGTAAACCACCCGGTTGACTCCGGAAACTTCGTTTACGATCCTGGTTGAAATTCGTTCGAGCAGCTCGTGCGGCAAGCGCGACCAATCCGCGGTCATGGCATCCTGAGAGTCAACCACGCGAACCGCGATGGTGTGTCCGTAAGTCCTGCCGTCGCCCATCACTCCCACGCTTCTGACCGGCAGCAAAACCGCGAAGGCCTGCCAAATCTTTTCGTATAGACCGGCGCGCCGAATTTCTTCCACCACCACGGCGTCAGCCGCACGCAAAGTTTCGAGTTTTTCTCGCGTTACTTCGCCGAGCAACCGCACAGCGAGGCCCGGCCCTGGAAACGGATGCTTGACCAGAATTTCCTCCGGCAGGCCGAGCTCGCGCCCGATCAGCCGCACTTCATCTTTGAATAAATCGCGCAGGGGCTCGATCAGGGCGAAGGGCATGTCCGCAGGCAAACCGCCCACGTTGTGATGAGATTTGATTACCGCCGAGGGCCCTTTCACCGAAACGGATTCGATCACATCGGGATACAGCGTGCCCTGCACCAAGAACTTCACCGGAGGGCCGTCGGTGGCGGCCGCCAGCTTGCGCGCTTCCTCCGCGAACACGGCGATAAATTCCGCGCCGATGCGTTTGCGCTTTTCTTCGGGGTCCTCGATTCCCTTTAGGCGCCCGAGGAAGCGCTCGGAGGCATCCACGCCGATGACGTTCAAGCCCAGGCGCGCGCGGAGTAATTCGAGCGTTTCGCGAAATTCATCGCGCCGCAGCAAGCCTGTGTCCACGAAGACATTCGTCAGGCGCGCGCCCATCGCGCGATGCACCAGCGCCGCGGCCACCGCCGAATCCACGCCGCCGCTCAATGCGCAGATGGCCCGCGCGCCTTCGGTTTCCTTGCGGATGGCTTCCACGCTCGAGGAAATAAATCCGGCGCGATTCCAGTTTTTCTTCGCGCCGCAAATGGCGAAGACGAAATTCTGCAGAATATCTGTGCCGCGATCGGTGTGATTCACTTCGGGGTGAAATTCCAGGCCGTAGAACTTCTTTTCGCGATTTTCGACTGCGGCGATGGCGTTGTCCGTGCACCCGGTCACCGAGAAGCCCGCTGGTAGACCGGACACATGGTCTCCGTGGCTGTTCCAAATTTTCAGGTGATTGGGCAGGCCGAGGAAAAGCGTAGAGTCCTTTTCGATGTCGAGTTGCGCCGGACCATATTCCCGGCGCTCGGCCCGCTCCACTTTTCCGCCGAGCGTGTGCGTGAGCCAGTGCATGCCGTAGCAAATTCCCAGAACCGGCACGCCGAGCTGCAGCACTTTAGGATCGCAAACCGGGGCGGCGGCGTCGTACACGGAACTGGGGCCGCCGGAGAGCACCAAGCCCACGGGCTCGAGCGCGCGTATTTCTTCCAGGCTCGCGGTACAGGGCAAAATCGCGGAGAACACCTGTTGCTCGCGGATGCGCCGCGCGATCAGTTGCGTGTATTGCCCGCCGAAATCCAGAACGACAATTCCGTGTCGCGTGCTCACCATCCCTCCCGCTTGCTCGCGATTTCCCTGCGCATCGGACCTGCCTGGGGCGGCGCCGCTATTCGGTGTCATCTACGCTCCTCGACTCGAGTTTCGCCACGGTCATCTCAGAACGATGTTCACCAGTTTCTTGGGAACTACTACCGTCTTTACCACCTGTTTGCCGTCGATCAAAACGGAAATGCGCGGATCGGTGAGCGCGCGATCCAGAGTTTCATTGTCGTTGAGGCCGTCGTCAACAAGCATCTTGCCTCTGAGGCGCCCGTTGATTTGAATAATCACTTCAAACTGTTCTTCGCGCGCCAAATCATCTCGGTACGCCGGCCACTTCGCTGCGCCGAGGCCGGTCGAATGCCCGAGCATCTGCCAAAGCTCCTCGGCAATGTGCGGAGCCAAGGGCGAAAGCATGAGCACCAGCATTTCGAGGACTTGCTTCAGGATCGCGGGATTGAGATCGGCGTCGAGCGGTTCCGCGTCATGCAGCTCGTTGAACAGCTGCATGATGAGCGCGACCGAAGTGTTGAAGTGCCAGCGCACCTCGAAATCATTTGTTACGCGCTTGAGGGTCTGATGCGCCTTGCGCACGAGCGTCTTCTCTTTTGCCGTGGCCGTGGTCAGATCGATCTTCGCATTCAGGTCCGTCTGGATGCCGCGAATGCGTTCGGCTTGCTTGGCCACGAGGCGATACACCTTATTCAGGAATCGCGCGCTGCCTTCAATTCCCTGCTCGTCCCATTCCAGGTCTTTTTCGGGAGGAGCGGCGAAGAGCATGTACATCCGGCCGGTATCGCAACCATACTTTTCCGCAATTTCGATCGCGCCGACGACGTTTCCGCGCGATTTGGACATCGCCACGCCGCCCTTCTGCACCATTCCTTGCGTAAACAGCCGGGCGATGGGTTCGTCGTGCTGCACCATGCCGAGGTCGCGCATTACTTTGCAAAAGAATCGGGAATAAAGCAGATGAAGGATAGCGTGCGTGATTCCGCCAACGTACTGATCGATGGTGAACCAGTACCGAACTTTTTCCTTGTCGAAGGGCGCCTTGTCGTTGTGCGGGTCGGTGTAACGGTAAAAATACCAGGAAGAATCGACGAACGTGTCCATGGTGTCGGTCTCGCGGCGCGCCGGACCACCGCATTTCGGGCACTTCGTGTTGACAAATTCCGGCGAACCCGCGAGCGGCGACTGGCCTTCTCCCGTCAGCGTTACGTTTTCCGGCAGCCGCACGGGGAGTTGATCGTCAGGTACCGGCACGATTCCGTCTTTCTCGCAATAAACGACCGGGATCGGCGTGCCCCAATAACGCTGTCGCGAAATTCCCCAATCCTTCAAGCGATAGGTGGTCTCCGCCTGGCCGAAATTCTTGGCCTTGGCGTCCGCGGCCATCTTTTCAATGGCCTGCTCGGAGGTGAGACCGGTATAGGGCCCGGAATCCACCAGCCGCCCGTGCTCGGTAGAAGCCGCGCTCATGCGATCCAGCCGCAGCGGCGTGCCATCTTTCGGCTGTACTACTATTTTCACCGGGAGGTGGTATTTTTCCGCGAATTCGTAATCCCGCTGGTCGTGCGCCGGAACGCACATCACCGCGCCCGTCCCATACTCCGCAAGCACAAAGTTCGCCACCCACACCGGCACCTTTTCGCCTGAAAACGGATTCACCGCGAACCGTCCGGTAAAAAATCCTTCCTTCGTCGCGGTCGCGATGTCTGCGGCCCTCGTGCTCATCTTGCGCATCGCCTTCAGGCGCTCTTCCATCGCATTGCTGCCCGGCACTCCTGCGATGAGTTCCGCCAGAATCGGATGCTGGGGCGACAAGAGAAGCGCCGACACGCCATAAATCGTGTCAATACGCGTGGTGAAAATTTCGATCGGCGCGGTGGTCATTCCGGACACGGCAAACTGCACGCGCGCGCCCTGGGATTTCCCAATCCAGTTGCGCTGCATGGCCAGCACTCGTTCCGGCCAGCCCTCCTGCAACTGGCTCATGCCCTCGAGCAATTCATCGGAGTATTGGGTAATGCGAAAGAACCACTGCTCGAGTTCCTTGAGTTCCACCAGAGTGGTTTCGTGCCGCCAGCAATAACCGTCGATCACCTGCTCGTTCGCCAGCACCGTCGCGCAGTCCGGACACCAGTTCACTTTGCTCTTTTTGCGAAAGGCAATTCCTTTCTCGAGCATGCGCAGGAAAAACCACTGGTTCCAGCGGTAGTATCCGGGATCGCAGGTGGAGATTTCGCGCTTCCAATCGTAGCTGAAGCCAAAGCGGCGAAGGACGCGACGGAATTCCTCGATATTTGCGTTCGTCCACTCGCGCGGATGCGTGCCGTTCTTGATCGCGGCATTCTCTGCGGGCAGGCCAAAGGCGTCCCAACCCATGGGATGCAGGACGTTAAATCCGGACATGCGTCTGTAACGGGCCACCGCGTCGCCGATGGTGTAATTGCGCATGTGGCCCATGTGCAGCGTGCCGGACGGATAGGGCAGCATTTCGAGCAAGTAGTATTTCGGGCGTGAAGTATCGCCGTCGATGGCGCGGAACGCGTCCTGCTCGCTCCATACTTTCTGCCACTTCGCTTCAATCTGCTGTGGATCGTACTCGCTCAATTACCTTCCCCGTCCTTTTTTCTTGGCCATTTTGACGCGGCGGAGCTTCGCAGTTGCCGCTTTTCGCTGAACTCTCTTCTTTCGACGCGGCTTCATTCCGTCGCGCGTGCCGTGCGCCGTTACGAGGCGCCCCACGAGTTTCCAAAGCGCGGCCACGTTTCTGCGGTCGTCCCCCGGCTTGTCGATCGGCGTTTCGAGAATGAAGGCGCGTCCGGCCAGCAGCGGGTGATTCAGAATCCGCTCAAACGCCTCCAGCCCGATTTTGCCCTGCCCCACGTGCTCATGGCGATCCACGCGCGAACCGAGCGCGGTCTTGGAATCGTTCACGTGCACGACCGGCACGCGCTCGAGCCCTACCGTGCGGTCAATGGCCTGCAGCGTTGCATCGAGGCCGGCAGCGGTGCGAATGTCCCATCCGGCCGCGAAGGTGTGCGCGGTATCAATGCACACTCCGAGCGGAAGGTCGGAGGTGGCGTCCAGCACCGCTTTCAATTCTTCGAAGCGCGAACCGAGCGAGGTGCCCTGCCCGGCCGTGTTTTCCAGCAGGATTTGCAGGTCACCGAGCTTCAGGCCTCTCGCCGCCTGCCGCAATCCTTGCGATATCGCGGAGACCGCGGCATCTGCTCCGTTTTCGCGGGAGCATCCCGGATGCGCGACCAGAAAGTCAGCGCCCAACGCGAGCGCGCGCACAATTTCCTGATGAAAAGCTTGCACCGAGCGCGTCCGCAGAACCGGATTCGGCGAAGCCAGATTGATCAGATAATTATCGTGAACCACGAGCGGGCCGAGGCCGAGCACTCTGCGCCGGTCGCGAAACCGAAGCGCGTCCGCCTCCGAAATCCTGGAAGGCCCGCGCGTCCACATTCGCGGGCTGGAGGAAAATATCTGAAGCGCGTTGGCGCCCAGGCCGTGCGCAATTTCGAGCGCTCCGGAGATGTCTCCGGCGATGGAAGTGTGAATGCCGATGCGCAGGCTGCCGTCTTTCCAGGCGGGAATTTCAGGCGGTGCAGGTGCTTCCGGACGATACTCGTCGGCGGCGTCAAAAGTGAGATTGATACTGTGGTTTTCTTCCGCCATTCCCTCAGGGTATCCGGATGCCAAGGAGGCCGTAGATTGCGAAACGCTGCCCCAAGCAGCGTCGCGCACATCTAGTGAAACAACAATTGTAACGGAAAGCGACAACTTCCGCAAACGTCTCCCGAAGAGCTGCGGCGCGGCAACTTTTGGACGCTTGGCGTGTTTATCAAGCCAACGCAAGCCGGATGGTCCGGCGTTGCCCGGCAAAACGGAACGTGCTCTGATTGCGTGTCGCGAATCGCGGCACACGCGCTACCTGGGTGCTATTTTTTGGAACCGAAAAGAAAACTCTTGCTGATGTTGTGGCCGCTGCTCTGCTTCCACGCGCTCGCGCTTCCTGCCCGAGAACAAGAACTCGTCGAGTACAAGCTGCGCATTCCAGCGCCGGGAGCCGGACGCGAGGGACTGGAGGCCGTCATGGTGCGCCCCAATGACGCGCGCGCCCATCCTCTGGCCCTGCTCAATCACGGCGCTCCCAGAGCAGCAAATGAGCGCGGGAAAATGACACCGTGGGAAATGCTGCCGCAGGCCCGCGAGTTTGCGCGCCGCGGTTGGACCACCGTGATCGTCATGCGCCGTGGATATGGGGATTCAGGCGGCGGTTTTGCAGAGGATGCCGACGCGTGCGGACGCCACCCCGATTTTTACCGCTCGGGCGTGCAATCGGCGAACGATTTGCGCGCGGCGATCGCGTATCTTTCCAAGTTCTCCGAGGTTGATCCGAGCCGTATCATCAGCGTGGGCCGTTCCGCCGGCGGATTCGCCACCGTGGCCCTCACCGCAAATCCTCCGCCGGGTCTGGTCGCGGCAATCAGTTTTGCCGGCGGCCGTGGTTCGCCGGCGAAAGACACGGTCTGCGACTCGGAAGATTTAATCGAGGCCTTCCGTGCCTTCGGCAAGAAATCGCGCATACCGATGCTTTGGGTTTACGCGCAAAATGACCATTATTTCTCGCCGCACCTGGCGGCGGAGTTCTACCAAGCCTTCACGCAAGCGGGCGGAAGGGCCAAATTTGTGAGCGCCGATCCATTCCGGACCGACGGCCACGAACTGTTTTCCCTGGGTGGAATTCGAATTTGGCCGGCGATCGTCGATGACTTCCTGAAGAGCCAAAATCTTGTTCTTCGGCAAACGCTGCTAAACTTGCCGGAACCGCCCGATAATATTGCTCCGCCGTCTCAGCTTTCCGCGAGCGGACTCGCCGACTTTCGCCGCTTCCTTACTTACCCGCAGCACCGCGCGTTTGCCGTCTCTCCCAGCGGGCAATTCGGCTACACATTTGGATTTCGCAACGAGAAGGATGCCACGCGAACGGCCGAAGATCGCTGCAGCAGCGCCGCCGGAAAGACGGAGCGCTGCACGCTGTACATGGTGGACGACGCAATCATGTCCAAACAACTGACTCGCTGATTTTACCTTGATTGGCTAGGACAAGGCCGCTGCGGAACTCGCGCCGTAAAAACTGAACCATGGCTTGGCGGCCACCAGCTTCGAATTCACGTTGTTGATGTTCTTCACGCCCTGGTCCGCGAGCCAATCCTCCAGCGCTTTGGCGCCCTGCTTGGCGTACACCGGAATGCCTTCCTTCCAGGTGGCGCGGCCACAGAGGACGCCGGAGAAATTCACGCCCGATTCGCCGGCGAGCTCGAGCGTCTCGGCAAACACGTCATTGTTCACTCCCGCGGAGAGATAGATGAAGGGCTTCTTCGCCGCGGCCGCGGCTTTGCGGAAGTATTCTTTGGCCTCGTCGCGCGAGTACACCGATTCGCCCTTGCAGGCTTTGGATCCCGCCACGAACGCCATGTTCACCGGCACTTCGACCTTCAGCACGTCCACGGCATATTGCGGCTTCGAAAATTCTTCCATGCTGCGCGTGACAATTTCAGGCTTTTTCTTCGCGAAGGCCGCGCCCTTCTCGTCGCCGGCTTCTTCATAGCCCACAAATTCCAGGAAAAACGGGATGTCGGAAGCGGTGCATTCGCCGCCTATGCGCTCGACCCAGGCGTGCTTGATGTCGTTGATTTCCGCGGAATCAAACGGCGTGTAGTACAGCAGGATCTTGATGCAGTCGGCGCCCGCGGCGGCCAAGCGCCGCACGGACCAGATGTCCAGCAGGTCCGGCAAACGCCCGGGACGCGTGTTGTCGTAGCCGCTGTTTTCATAGGCCAGCAGGAGTCCGGCGTTCTTGGCCCGGACTTTAGCCGCCGGCAGCCCATATTCCGGGTCCAGAAGAATCGCGCTCGCGTGCGGCGTTAAGACGCGCACCACGGCGGTCTTGAACTCTTCCATCATCTGCGCGCTCACGTCTTTCTTGTCGATGCCTTTTTCCTTGGCGATGGCGCTGCGCAGCGAGCCGCGCTGGTCCATGGCCGCCGCGGCGATCACGCCGCGCGCATCCGAGACCGCTTTCATGCCCTTCTGCTTGCCCGGTGTAATCTTCATGTGCCCTCCGAAAATATTACGGATGAGATTCGCGGCATTTTAGCATCCCGGCGGATTATAGAAAGAGTATTTGGTGATCGCGACAGGCCGGCTTGATCAAACGAGCCAGGTCGTCAAGCAAAGCAGGACCGTAAGCAGCGAGCCACGGCACCGGCGACAACGACCGTTCCTGCAGGCCGCGATGAGGGTACAAAGCGTCCAGCAAGATGCGCTCGTGGCGGTCGAGCACTCCCGTCCGCAAATTCTCAGCGCGCCCGGCCTTGCTCTTCAATTTCAGCAGCTGGTGCAGCATTTTGCGCTCGGCGGAATCGAGCGCGCCCACCAGCGTGCGGTCGAGCTTTTTGAGAGGATTGCGGTACGCCTTGATCAGCCGGCGCAGCGCCTTTTCGTCGGCCTCGAAACGGCGCGCGAGGGTTCGCGGCAGCGATTTCTGCTCCATACGCGCACGCAGGCGCTGGCGTCCCCGAAGCACATCGGTGACCTGCAACCCATATTTGGCCAGCAGCCGGGCCACGCGCGATTCCACAATGGTGAAACTTGCGCGCGGAAGTATGGCCGGCATGCGCCCGAGAATTTTTGTGTATACGACTTGCGCCTGCGCCATATACGCGATTTCGGCCGGCCCGCCGATGTAGGCCGCGGTCGGCAGCAGCGTGTCCTGAACGACGGGGCGCAGGAGCACGTTGGGCGTGAAAGCCTCGGGAGTTTTCTCGATCGCCGCACGCAGTTCCTCGAGCGAAAACAGTTTACTGCCCGCCAGAAATTTTCCGTTGCGGCTGCGCAGCGGCTGGCGGCGCCCCTCCACATTGTAGAAAAGCAGCGTGGACCCTCCGGTGACTTTCACTTGCGCGTGGAAGCCGCCACGGTCGAGCTCCTTCGACCGCGCCACGAGCGCGTCGCGCAGATGATCGGCTTCATCGAGCGCGCGGCGATAAACACTCGCCGACAATCGGTGCAGACGCGCGTCAAGCGGGTCCAGAAGAATAACTCCCCGCCCTGCAAGCAGCCGCGCCATCAGCTTTCCGAAGGCAGACCCATAGGTCTCTTCCGGCGTGTACGATTCGCGCAACGCGCGCGCCATTTCTTCCGCGAACGATCCTTCGAGGCTTGCCGCAGCCTTGGCCACGAGCGGAGCAATCGCGGCTCCCAGCTTGATTTCACCCACGCGCCGCCCGGCCTCCGCTTCGATTTCGGGCAATGCGAATTCAGCCAGCCCCTGGGACGTGTTCCAGCTCACGTGATTTATTTCGGCGATGTCGTGGTCTTCGGTCGCCAGCCAAAAAATGGGGACTGCTTGCGTGCCGCTGCGCGTCACCTCTTCCGCTACTCGCGCGGCGGAGATGCCTTTGTAGAGACTGAAGGCTGGCCCGCTGAAGAGACCGACTTGCTGCCCGGTGACGATGGCGGCCGCGCCCTGGGCGAGCCGGTCGAGATTGTGCATGGTCGCGGAGTCTGCGCCAAACGCGAGATTCTGCTCGCGCAAAACTTTCACCACTCCGCTCCGGACCTGGGCATCGAGCTTGATTTCGCGGGCCGCTGCCGCAACGCCGGCCTCCGTTGGCGGATGCGCGAAATAACGCTGGACGCGCGAAAAATCCTCCAGAAAAGTTAGAAATAATTTTGTGGTATGCGGGATTTCACGGAAGGAGAGACAGTGCGACTCCATGGACGAACTCATGATACACGCGCCATACGGCGGCAGCAACCGGCCGCGGCCCAAGAGCATCTTAGTGAGCGCTTGCTATTCATGGGGTCTGCGTAGTTGCTTTGATAGTAAACTAGGTATCCCGATGGACGCGCGCAAGATCATTCTGTTAGCCGGCGCCTTCACTCTGACGATGGGGGCCGTCCGCATGGGGGGTCGAGCTGCTTCCACTCCGCCCGCTACCCCTAGCGCGCAAGCACCATCATCCACAACCCCGCGCCCGGCCGAGAATCCACAAGCCAAACAAAGCTCAAAGATGCAGCCGCTGCGCTCTGCCACGCGGCTCGTTCAAGTCAGCGTCATCGTGCACGACAAGCATGGCGACCCTATTACCGGGCTGACCAAAGACGACTTCGCAATTTTTGATGACAAGAAGCAGCAAGCGATTCAACTCTTTTCCGTGGAGACCAACCAGCCTGCCAATGTGCAGGCGCAAGCCTTGCCTCCCGATACTTTCACGAACCGAATGGAAGCGCGCGGGGGCGCTCCGCCCAACGTCACTGTCATTCTCCTCGACGCACTGAACACCGGCTTCATGGATAAGGCCTTCGTCCGCAAACGATTGGTGAAATACCTGCAGACCATTCAGCCGCAGGACCGCATTGCTCTGTACGTGCTTGGAACGCGTCTTCGCGTGCTGCACGATTTCACCAGCGACGCATCCAGCCTTCTCGCGTCACTCAGCAAATTCAAAGACGATATCGCTCCGGAAATCGACCTTTCAGGTTTCGATCTGTCGGGGAATCCTTACAAGAAGCTTGGCGGCATGACCGACGACATCGAAAGAATGCAGGGCGCGCAAGACATCGTCCAGATCACGGTGGAGGCTTTGCGCGAGATCGCGGACCATGTGAAGGACCTTCCCGGCCGCAAGAACTTGATTTGGCTATCGGGCAGTTTTCCGTTCAGCATCGCGCCGGCCAACCTCCGCACGGGAGCCTACGGACAACCCATCGTTTTCGCTACGCAGATCGAAGTGGCGGCGCGCGCGTTGAGCGACGCCAACGTGGCGATTTATCCCGTGGATGCGCGCGGGCTCATCGATCTCGGGCCGGGCAGTTTGGAAGTTGGCGTGGGCGGAAATCCGTTCCGCGTGCCCAGCACGGATGAATCCGGGGCCATGCAGATACTCGCGGATCGAACCGGCGGGCGCGCTTACTTCAATACCAACGACATCATGAGTTCCATTCGCCAGG
>Ga0302324_100003365_pt1 | contig 36167 bp, 31 predicted proteins | sample Palsa_T0_1_FD_201949 | JGI IMG/M metagenome (GOLD analysis project Ga0302324, IMG submission 201949) | Peat permafrost microbial communities from Stordalen Mire near Abisko, Sweden - Palsa_T0_1 | ecosystem: Environmental > Terrestrial > Soil > Palsa > Peat permafrost | place: Sweden: Abisko... | reverse complement strand
CTGGCGCCGTTCGGCGGCAATCTCGAAGGCGTGCGCGCCGCCTCGCTCGCCTATTTCGGCAAGGAGCCCTCGGCACTCGATCTTTCCGAAGCAAGCCTTCTGGTCGCGCTGCCGCAATCGCCCGCGCGCTTGCGCCCCGACCGGCATGCGCTCGCCGCGAAAGCAGGCCGCGCCAAAGTGCTGACGCGCATGGTCGCCGATGGCGTGGTCCCGCAAAGCGATGCGGAACTCGCCATGCGCGAAGGGATCGCTTCCTTGCGCCTACCCATGCCGCTCGCGGCGCCGCATCTGGCGGAGCGGCTGGCGCACGCCAGACGCATCGGCGGCAATATTGTGACAACACTCGACGCGCCGCTGCAAGGCGCCGTGGAGCGCATGGCGGCGCGCGAACGCAACTATCTCGACGATGGCGGCAGCCTCGCCATCGTCGTCGTCGAGAACGCCACGCGCAACGTGCTGGCCTATGTGGGCGGCACGGATTATTGGGGCCGTTCGGGCCAGATCGATCTGGCAGCGCGGCCGCGTTCACCCGGTTCGGCGCTGAAACCTTTCATCTACGGCTTAGCCTTCGACGATCTCATTCTCCATCCCGCGACGATGATGGAAGACGCGCCGATGAATTTCGGCGATTACGCGCCGCGCGATTTCGAGGGCGCGTTCCAGGGCGCGGTGACGGCGCGCGATGCGCTGCGCCTGTCGCTCAACGTGCCGGCGGTGACGGTACTCGACCGTATCGGGCCGCTGCGTTTCTCGCTCGCACTCTCCAATGCCGGCGCGCGGCTCGCTTACCCGGCGCATGATACAGCGCCATCGCTGCCCATCGCGCTGGGCGGTCTCGGCATCGATCTGGCCGACATCACGATGCTCTATGCGGGGATCGCCGACGGTGGAACCGCGCGCGCGCTGCGGGTGCTGAAAGGCGTGCCCGAAGGCGCGCCGCATCGCCTGTTCGGTCCCGTCGCGGCGTATTATCTGCGCGACATCCTGCTGGGCGTGTCGCTGCCCGAAGGCTGGGCGATGGGGCAGGGGCTCGCCCGCGCCCACGCCGTCGCGTTCAAGACCGGCACCTCCTATGGCTTTCGCGACGCGTGGTCGGTGGGCTTCTCCAACGATTACACGGTGGGCATCTGGGTCGGCCGGGCGGATGGCGCGCCAAGTGCCGGGCGCATCGGGCGCGAGGCCGCGGCGCCGATTTTGCTCCGCACATTCGAATTGCTGCCGCCCGACAGGCGGCCGCTGCCATCGCCGCCCGCGGGCGCGCTCATGGCCGTCTCCACCGACGATCTGCCGCCCGCTTTGCGTGTGTTCAGCCGCGAAAGCGAAGCAGCGCCCGCACCGAAAGAAACCCATATCCCGCCGCCTTCGATCGCGTTTCCGCCCAATGGCGCGACCGTGCCGCTCCCCGCGCCCGACGCGAAGGATCGCACGATCCTTTTCAAGGCCGAGGGTGGGCGCGAGCCGCTCACCTGGCTCGTGAACGGCCAGCTGCTCGGCAGCTTCGATCGCTTTCAGCCGGTGCTGTACGCGCCGCAGGGCGAAGGTTTCGCCCGCGTCACGGTGGTCGATACGCAGGGCCGCAGCGATGTGGCGAATATCCGTTTCAAACGGTTGAAGTGACGAAGGCTTCTCCGGCGAAGCACCCCCCTCACCCTGCCCTCTCCCCGACGGGGGAGAGGGGAACGAAGCGTTGGTGAGCGAAGCGAGCTTACGCGAAGTGGGTGAGGGGGTGTTTCAGATCGTTCCACTATCCGATCACCTGCCCCACATCGATGCGGTTGCCGTCGGGATCGGCGAAGACGAACGCGCGCAGGCCGTAATCCTTGTCGGCGATGGATTTGACGATCCGCACATCCGCCGCTTCGCAGATGGTGTAGAGCGCGTCGACATTGTCGACCAGGATATGCGCGACGTTGAGTGTCGAAGTGGAATGATCCCGTTTGAGATTGAGATGGATCTCCGCGGCATCCTTCTTGAGAATCATGAAGCCGACGGGGTCGCCGTTCTCGAACACTTTGCGGAAGCCGAACACGCGCACATAGAAATCGCAGGCCGCCTGGATCTCGCGCACGGGAATGCCGGGTGCGGCGCGTCCGAAGATGATTTTTGAAATGGGAATCTGGGTCATCGCTCGCGAACTCCTCTTGTGAGCAGCGGCGGCGGTGCGCCTGCCCGGTTATGGAGCGGTGTCCGAATTCATGCTGCCACAAAGCGGGTGGGTGGCCAAGGAACAACGCCAGTTGTCCGCCCTTTCAGTCTGAATTTTTGGCGAGGTAGTAGCGCGAATCTTGTGGATCATAACAATTCAACCTGAAGTGATGGGCGGTAGAAACTATGAACGGGACCGCCTCTGAATATCGCGACCATAAGATTCCCATATCGATGAACTGACCGGTGATGTCGCTTTTCAGCGGTGCATCGGCCCAGACGCTTTCTATCTTGGCGGTTTGCTCAGGGTATCGCTTCAACAAGTCATCAACGAATTCCACCACCACCGGGGACGGTGACGAGTGTGGGGCCTCTTGCAGCTTTTCAATTTTGGCAGAGAAATCTGGCGAGCTTGGTATCAGCCCGAGAATCGGTAGCCAGCAGAAGAAGTTTGCGCTCAAATCACTGTCCTCATTCCTCGCCGCTCACGATATTATCAGTCTCCCAAAGACGGACGATACCTTTGGCTAGAAATCGTGGCCTTTCTCCCGGATTGAACCCTTGACCGCTCGTTGCCGATGCGATTCGTTCCGGCATGGCGCCGGGTGAGTCGAGCGCTGAGCCCGCAGAGGCTCGCGCGGGAGAAAACATTGTCGGGGGCAGCGATGCCGCGCCCGTGCTCTATCTCATGCCGCCCGACGAACGAAATCGCGCCTTCGCGATCCTGTTCCTGAGCCTCATGTGCCTCGGCGCGGGCCAATCCGTCATGTTCGCGGTCCTGCCGTCCTTCGCGCGCCAGCTGGGCCTGAGCGAATTCGAGGCGTCGCTGCCTTTCGTGGCGTCTGCGACCATCTGGGTGTTTTCGAGCGGTTTCTGGGGCGAGCTCAGCGACCGCTGGGGCCGGAAGCCTGTCATGCTCTTGGGTCTCGTGGCGTTCGGCATTTCCTTCGCGTCGTTTGCGGCCATCGCGAATCTGGGCATCGACCGTGTGCTGCCCGTCATGGTCGCCTATCCGCTGATGATCGCCGCGCGCGCCATCTACGGCATATTCGGCTCGGGCACGTCGCCTGCGGCGCAGGCCTATGTCGCCGATCGCACGACGCGCGAGGAACGCACCCGCGGCGTCGCCACCATCAATGCCGCGTTCGGGCTGGGCACGTCGATCGGTCCCGCCATCGGTGGGGTGCTGGTCGTGTTCGGCCTGTTTGCGCCGTTCTATTTTACGGCCTTCACGGCTTTCGCGAGTGCTGCGGCGGTGTGGTTTTTGCTGAAGGAGCGCGACGTGCCGCGGATCCGGCGCGGCCATGCAGCCACGGTTCACTGGCATGACGCCCGCGTGTGGCCGTTCATCCTGTTCGGCCTTGGCGTGAGCACCGCCGGCGCCATTCCGATCCAGACCGTGGGCTATCTGTTCATCGACGTGCTGCACTTCAAACCGTCGGTCGCGCCACAATATATCGGCATCGGTCTTGTCGCCTCGTCGCTCGCCGCCCTGTTCGCGCAACTGGTCGTCGTGCAGCGGTTCAACATTTCGGCGCGCACGCTCATCCGCCTGGGTTCGCTCGTGGCGGTGGCGGCGTTTGTGCTGTTCGCGATCGGCCACCAGTTCGGGCCGCTCGTCTTTGCGCTCATCCTGTCGGGCTTGGGTCTCGGCATGATGCGGCCCGGCTATGCGGCCGCGGCGTCGCTCGCCGTCGATCCGCACGAGCAGGGTGCGGTCGCGGGGCTTACCGGCGCCACGAGCGGCGCGGGCTTTATTTTCGGGCCCATGATCGCCACGGGCCTCTACAGGCTCTCGCCGGCCGCGCCCTATATCTTCGGTGCGGTGCTCATGGCTGTACTCTACGCCTATGCGCTTCTTTCGCCGCATCTGCGCTATGCTGGCGTCATCGCCAGCGCCGATGCGCCCGCCGAAACGCAGGTTCCCGATACTTAGAACGATATTCAGAGCGATATATGTCTGCCTCCGGACCTGTCGGAAAACCCTCGCGCGTACCGGGCGATTATTACCGTCGCCTGACCTATCACGACGGCAACCCGTTTCTAGGTGCCCGGCTCAAGATCAAGCGGGCGGAACGGCATCTGCGCGAGCTGGCGAACGCCGCCCGGCAATTGCCGATGAAGCGCGGCTATCGCTTCCTGGTGGGACCGCGCGTGGAGACGGGCAAGGTCGAGATCGTCTATCTGCCGACGCCGATGCCGCTCGAATTCGCCGCCGTCATCGGCGACGCGACGCACAACATACGCGCGGCATTCGATTTTGCCGCCGTCGCGCTCACAATTCCGCCCATCGGCAAGGGCAAGCCGGAAGACGCCTATTTCCCCACCGGCAAGGACCGCAACGAATTTGCCTATGCGCTGACACGGAAGATGAAAGGCGCGCCCGAAGAGGCGCTGCGCCTGGTGGAAGCGCTGGAGCCCTACAAGGGCGGCAGATTCGGCCTGCGCGCGCTCCACGAACTCGACAACCTGGACAAGCACAAGCTGCTCATTCCGTCCGTCGCGCAATTGCGCATCGACCGGCTGGAAGCGTTCTTTCGCGGCGAACCGCGTTCGCTGAGCGGAGCGGATTTCCGTTCGGTGGACGACGGCAAGCGCTTCATCGCCGTCGTTGACTGTCCCGGCATCGCCTCGCGCGACGAATTCAAGATCGGCGGCGAACTGGAAGCCTCCCTCGCTATCGTGTTCCGCAAGGGGCAGCCTTTTGAGGGAGAGCCCATCGTGCCAGCGTTGCTGTCGCTCGTTGCGCTGGCCCAGGGTTTCGTCGGGGAATGTGAAGACCTCTTTGCACCGCTCGTCCGGAACGTCTGAAACGGCTCGTTCTCAATTCCCTTTCGCGGCCAATTCGCGTTCCAATCGTGCGAGCAGCGCTCCAGTGGGAAAACCGTCCGCTATGAGATCGCGCGCTTTCTGATAGGCGCGCAACGCTGCGCGTACTTTGCGGCCCAGCACGCCGTCTATATCGCCGGGATCGTAACCCAGTTTCTGCAGGTCGGTCTGGAAGGCGATGCGTTCGTCGCGCGTCAACGGCACTTCGTCGCGTGGCCAGGCCGCCTCTATCGGGCCTGCACCGCGCAGGCGGTCGGCCAGCGTGCAGACGGCGAGCGCATAGGCGCCGGCATTGTTGTATTTGAGCACGGTGCGGAAATTGTCGAACACGATGAAGGCGGGCCCGCGTGCGCCGGCGGGCAGATAGATGGCCGCCTGCGCAGGACTCTTTGGCAATGCAGCGCCGCCCGCGGCGGTCACGCCGAGGGCGCTCCAGTCGCTGAGCGATTTCGTCTTGTCGAGATCGGCGGTCTCGTAAGGGAAGCCGCCCGGCAACGTCACTTCGTAACCCCAGGGTGCGCCCTTCTCCCAGCCCGCCGCCGCGAGCAGCGCCGCGGCCGAGGCCAGCGCATCGGCCGGCGAATGCCAGAGATCGCGCTGGCCGTCGCCGTCCTGATCGACTGCATAGGTGAGAAACGCAGATGGCACGAACTGCATCTCGCCGAACGCGCCGGCCCAGGACGACGTCATCAGGGCGGGGTCGAGATGTTCCTGCTGTTCCATCCTGAAGGCGTCGATCAATTCGCGCCGGGCATAATCCATGCGCGGACCGTCATAGGCGAGGGTCGCCAGCGCTTCGAACATGTTGAAGCTGCCCATCGACTGGCCGTAATCGCTTTCATTGCCCCAGATCGCGACGAGAATCTCCTTCGCCACGCCGTAGCGCGTTTCGATATCGGCAAGCGCCGCAGCATTGGCAGCCAGCATCGCGTCGCCATGGGCAATGCGGTCCGCCGAGACGGCGGTGTCGAGATATTGCCAGACCGGCTTCACGAATTCGGGCTGTTCCAGATTGAGCGTTTCGACGCGTGGGTTGCGATGGATGCCGGCAACCGACCGGTCGTAGATCTCGGGATCAATCCCGGCCTTGATGGCCGTGTCCCGGAAACCCTTCAGGAAATCGGCGAATTTCGCGTCTGCCTCGGTGCCCGTCGCAGGGGCAGGGGGGGCATCGGCCGCGCGGGCGGGGGGGCTCGCCGCTGCGGTCAGGAGCGTGGCGCCCAGGGCGAACGCGCAGAACCAGCTTTTCATGGCCGAAACACCCCCGAATCGGCTGCGTGATAGCACAATTCGGGCGATTCCGGCGGTTGACAGGGGGAAAGGCCGCCACTAGTTTCCGCGCTCTTTTTCCGGCCCCTTTTGGGGCCTTGGGCCCACAGGTTCTCGTAAGGCGTGTCATGAAGATTCGCAATTCTCTGCGCTCGCTCAAGAAGCGCGACAAGGACTGCCGCGTCATCCGCCGCCGCGGCCGGACCTATGTCATCAACAAGAAGAACCCCCGCTTCAAGGCGCGCCAGGGCTGACCCCTGCGCGTCCGTAGCGCGCCAGACCATTCCCCATTAGGATTTCCCGCATGCGCATTCTCGCTGCGGCCCTTCTTCTCGCTTCGGCGGCTCAGGCATCGCCGCCGGCCAATCCAGAGCTCGACAGGCTGTTCGGCGCGCTGGGCCATGCCCGGTCCGAGGCCGACGCCAAACCCCTCGAAACCCAGATCCAGACTCTTTTCCTCGAGTCGGGCAGTCCCAGCGTCGATCTGCTCATGACGCGCGCCGCGACCGCGCTCACCGCGGGCGACACCGGCACAGGGCGCCGGCTGCTCGACATGGTGACATCGATCGAACCCAATTATGCGGAAGGCTGGCACCAGCGCGGCAAATTGCAGGCGTCGGCCGGCGACGATGAAGGCGCCATCATCAGCCTCAACAAGGCCGTCACGCTCAATCCGCGCCATTTCATCGCCATGGCGGAATTGGGGTCCATCCTCATCGACTATGGCGACAAGCGCGACGCGCTGGCCGCGTTCCGCAAGGCACTCGCCATCGATCCGCATTTCGAAAATCTGGAGCGCGAAGTCCAGCAGCTCTCGCGCGATGTGGAAGGCGAAAAGATTTAACCCTTATCGCCCGCCGACGAACGCGACGCGCAACAGATTGGTCGTGCCGGAGATTCGCAGCGGCACGCCCGCGGTGATGACGATGCGCTCGCCGGCCTTGGCGAAGCCCTGCTCCTCAGCGATCTGAGCCGCGCGTCCCACGACGTCGTCGAGGTCGTGCGCATCGTCGGTCAAGACGCAATGCAATCCCCAGGCAATGGAAAGCCTGCGCGCCGTGTCGATGCTGGGGGTGAGCGCGATGATGGGCGCCTCGGGCCGTTCGCGCGCCGCGCGCAGAGCGGTCGAACCCGATTTCGTCCAGCAGACGATCGCGCGCGCGTGGATCGTATGCGTCACCTGATGCACGGCCGCCATGATGGCATCGGCCGTCGTCTCCTCCGGCGCGCTGCGCTGCGCATCCATGAGGGCCTGGAACAGCGGGCCCGACTCGGCGGCCATGGCGATCTTGTCCATCATGGCCACCGCTTCCACGGGATGCTTCCCCGAAGCGGTCTCGGCCGACAGCATCACCGCATCCGCGCCATCGAACACGGCCGTGGCCACGTCGGACACTTCCGCACGCGTCGGCGCGGCTGCTTCGATCATGGATTCGAGCATCTGGGTTGCGACCACCACCGGCTTGCCGGCACGGCGCGCCAGCCGCGTGATTTCCTTCTGATGCACGGGCACGGTTTCCACCGGCAATTCCACGCCCAGATCGCCGCGCGCCACCATGAGCGCGTCGGTGAGGTCGAGAATCTCCGCCAGCCATTCGACGGCTTTGGGCTTTTCGATCTTGGCGAGCACCGCTGCCTCGCCGCGCACGAGTTTTTTGAGTTCCGCCACATCGTCGGGCCGCTGCACGAAGGAGAGTGCGATCCAGTCGACGCCCAGATGGAGTGCCGCATCGAGGTCGCTGCGATCCTTGGGCGTCATGGCCGGGATGGGCAGAACCGTGTCCGGCAGGTTGACGCCCTTGCGATCCTTGATCTCGCCACCGACGATGACGATGGCTTCCGCCGCATCACCCCCCACGCTTTCGATCCTCAGCCGGACCTTGCCGTCGTCGATCAAAAGCGAGTCGCCCGCGCGCAGCGCCGCGAACACTTCCGGATGCGGCACGGGAATCATGTCGCTGCGGTCCGACACGCTGGCCCGGACGAGGCCGACGCGTGCGCCGCTTTCAAGTCGCAATACGCCGCCGGGCAACTGACCCAATCTGATCTTTGGCCCCTGCAGATCGACCAATATGCCGATCGGCCGTCCTTCTTCCCGCTCGAGCGCGCGGACGCGGCCGTGCAGCTCGGTCAAACGTTCATGCGACGTATGACTCATATTGATGCGGAAGATGTCGGCGCCGGCTTCGAACAAAGCCTTCATCTGCTCCGGGGTGGAGGAGGCCGGCCCCAGCGTTGCGACGATCTTGGTTTTGCGTGTCCGCCGCATCGCCGTCACTCCGAAAGCGATTGCGTGAAATCGCGTGCCTGGCCGGTATCCACCTGGAAGAAACCCTTTCGTTCAAACCCGCGCGCCGAACAATTCGCTCGGCCGACAATGCGGAACGAATCCGCAGGCGCGGTACAGAAGCCCCACCCGCCGTCCCAGCCGCCGAGCGCGCTGTCGCTGGCGTAGAGATAGTAGTAGCGCGCATCGAGCGGACCAGGCAGGAGCGTGGCGCAGGCATGGGCTGCGATCGCCCACCAGCCCTGGCTCAGCCAGTCATGGCCCTCGAAACGACCGAGGGCGATTTTCGTGGGGCGCTCGGTTTTGTTGCAGACGATGAGGGCCGCCCGGGCCGAGGCGGTTGTCGAACAGAGCATGAGGAAGGTCAGGGCGAACCGCATGAGACGGGGGCGGGTGTCGCGCAGGCGCTGCTGCAAGTCAACGCCGGCCTGCCGGATGCGCCGCGATTGCGCTATGCTGTCGCCGACATGACGGAAATCCTTCACGCGGAGTCCTCTTCGCCTCTCATTTTCGTGTGCGATCACGCCTCGAACGCGCTGCCTGACGCCTATGGCACATTGGGGCTCGAACAAGGCGCTTTTGCGACGCATATTGCCTACGACATTGGTGCCGCCGACGTGACGCGGGCGCTGGCTCGCGCCTATCGCGCCCCGGCCCTGTTGGCGCGCTGGTCCCGGCTTTTGATCGACCTCAATCGTGGCGTCGACGATCCGACCCTCGTCATGAAACTGTCGGACGGCCGCATTGTCGCCGGCAACAGGAATGCCGATGCGGCGGAAATTGCGTTTCGCCTGGCCGAATTTCACGCGCCCTATCACGCAGCGATTGCTCGGGCGATCGTGCAGGCGCGCGCCCAGGGCATCTTGCCGGTTCTCGTTTCCATCCACAGTTTCACGCCGAACTGGAAAGGCGAGCGCCGCCCCTGGCAGACGGGGGTGCTGTGGGATCGCGACCATCGCCTCGCGCGTCCCCTGCTGGCGGCGCTGGCACGCGCGGGCTTTGTCGTGGGCGACAATGAGCCCTATTCGGGAGAACTCGAAGGCGATTGCATGTATGTGCATGGTACGATGAACGGATTGCCGCATGTGCTGATCGAAATCCGCCAGGATTTGATCGCAACGCCTGAAGCAGCGAGGGATTTCGCGTTGCGTCTGAAGCCCGCGCTTGACGAAGCCCTGGCGGAAATGGGCGAACCCGAGATCCGGTTTTCGCGGCCTCTGGCCTTGAATCAGGGAGTTTCGAACATGGATGACGAGATGCGAACCGAACTCGAAGCCGCCGCATTCCGCCGTCTGGTCGCGCATCTGCGGACACGGACCGACGTGCAGAATATCGACCTCATGACCCTTGCGGGTTTCTGCCGCAACTGCCTGGGCGACTGGTATCGCGAAGCCGCGGCGGAAAAGGGCATCGCGCTCGGAAAAGACGAAGCGCGCGAAATCGTCTACGGCATGGCGCCTGCGGCATGGAAGGCGCGCTACCAGAAGGAAGCGACGCAGGAGCAACTCGCGGCTTTTGGTCAGGCACAGAAAAACCACAGCTAGGCTCGTGGCCGGGCGTTGCGCGAGCAAGGCCGGGCGAGCTAGGTTCCGCGCCCTTCAACTCTGGGACGGCGCGTGACATGGCGAAAAGCGGCTTTGCGAAGGACCAACTCAAATCCCTTGTCGAGCGCATCGAGCGGCTCGAAGAGGAAAAGGCTGCGCTGACCGCCGACATCCGCGAAGTCTATTCCGAAGCGAAGGGGCAGGGCTTCGACACCAAGATCATGCGCCAGGTGGTGCGGCTCAGGAAACTCGATCGCGCCGACCGCCAGGAACAGGAAGCCATTCTCGATCTCTATCTGGCCGCGCTCGGCATGGCCAGCTGAGCGTTCCTGACCGGCGTTCACCCAAGCGGAGGTCGACGCAAGATTCACAGATAGGGGCAAACAAAACCGGCGCCTGTTTCCGGGCGCCGGGCGCACAATGCTGCTATGACGAAATTGTCAGTGTGTTTGATCAAACGCGCCGAGCATTTTATCAGTATACAGAACGTTCGGTGTTTTTGCCAGGGTTTCCGCGGCGTTCTCGAGATTTGCTTTTGGCGATGGATTCTCCGGTCCAGACCGCCGGCGAGAAGCCGCTTTGCACGCCCGATATCGTCGGGCCGCCGCCCGGCGGCGGATTGGCGATGAGATAGGGCAACCCGCCATTGATGTTCGCGCTTTCAGCCCAGATGGAAGGGTCAAATCCAGGGGGCAGACCAGCCTGGAATTGCGCCGTCGTGAGACCGGTGATGCCGGGATCGTTCGGAATGTTGCCGGCGCCCTGACTCAGATTCGTGATCCCACTGGTGTCCGTGTCCCAATAGGAGAATGTAATGCCGCTCCCATCGCTATCGTCGGCGCCGACAAAACCTCCTATCGTGCTTTTGGTACGCCCTGTAACCGCGCCTGTGGCGTAGGATTGCGAGATCGTTGCGTCAGTGTTGGCGCCAGCAAAACCGCCGACATCGGCACGTTGCCCACCCACGACCGCACCAGTGGCATAAGATTGGTCGATCGTGCCGTAGACGTCGCCCACGAACCCGCCGACACTCGCGTTTTTCCCACCCGTTACTGCGCCAGTGGCAAAAGATTCCGAGATAGTCCCACCGTTAAAGAAGCCTATGAAGCCGCCGATCTGTGTCCCCCCTCCGCCCGTTACCTTACCAGTCGCATAAGACTGCGAGATGGTGGCGGCCTCTCCTGCACCTACGAGACCGCCGACTGGTACCCCCTCCGTGTCCATCACTGCCCCGGTCGCGAAGGATTGCGAGATCGTCGCGTCAAAAAGAAAGCCGACAAGACCGCCTGCGGCCCCGATAGATTTCCGGACTGCGTCGCTTATTACGTCACCTGTCGCATACGACTGCGAGATCGTTGCGTCTTGCGCGAAACCCACAAGACCGCCGACTGCCTCCGCGTGGTATCCCCCAGTCGCTACTCCCGTCGCGTAGGAATTGCTGATCGTGCCTTCGTCTATACCCACAAGCCCGCCAATGTCGGCCATGTATATGCCTGTCACTGCTCCGCTTGCGTAGGAGTTATCGATCGCTCCGCCAGACAGGCCAACCAACCCGCCAAAACAGGAAAAATAGCCAAGGTCGCCACCACCCATGACGGTCCCAGTAGCAAAGGAATCGCTGAGTGTTCCTTCATTGAGACCAACCAGACCGCCGACAGCTGCATCATGGCCTCTTACTTTGCCGGTTGCATAGGATTGCGAGACAATCCCACCGTCAATTTCCCCTACGAGACCGCCAACACCGAAAGCCTCACCTCCCCCGTTTTGCTGCACCCAGACCCTCGCGTGGGACTGCGAGATCATTCCATTGTCAACGGAACCAACTAGCCCACCAATGGCATACCCGTATTCTTTATACGCCAAGGCCATAGTCACTCTACCGGTCGCGTAGGACGCGTCGACCGCGCCGCCATTGACCAAGCCCGCCAACCCGCCAATCGATGAATCCCCTCCGGCGACGTTGATGTCGATGAGACCGATGTCGCGCAGCACGCCGCCGGGTCCTACTGTCGAGAACAGGCCGACATCATCGCCCACGGTCAGGTCGTCGATTGAGAGATTTCGAATCGCGTTGCCGAGCCCTTCGAATCTGCCGAAGAAGGTCGCGGCAATCGGCGAAGATGTGTAAGTGCCGTCCACACTTGCGTCGTAACTGTTGGCGAGCGCGTAGTTGCCGTTTGCGTTGGCGGCGATGTCGCTCGCCAGCATTGCGATGTTATCAACCAGCGTGTAGGGCGCGCCGTTGATCGTGAGGCTGCTTGCAAGGCTCGCGAAGGTAACATTCCCGTGCTTGCTGAAATATAGGTCGCCGCCCGTGCCGCCATCATCGGTGATCAGATCGAGGCCGCCTGCACCCATGATGGATACGGGCCTGTTGATTATTATGGAATGATACGCGTCGAGCGTAAGCGTGTTCGCGCTCGACCAGGTGAGCGGCCCTCCAACTGTGATGTCACCCGTTTGTGAACCGGAGCCGCCGGTTGTCACCTCTACGCTCGAAGTTGCGAGCAAACTCTCCAACATTTTTGAGTTGAGGATCGAATTACCCCCCGTCGGTGTGCAGATTCCGTCGGAGCAGGTTTCATTCTCGGTCTTGAGCCACGAGATGGTGACGTTCTCTGGATCGAGCAGCAGCGTGCCGGTCTTGCCGAACGCGGCCGTCAGATCGACCTGGCCGGTGAAGCCGAGGAGATCGCGGCTCGACACTTCCGTGAAGCCGCCCGCCGTGCCGCCGCGCGCTGAGACCGAGCCTGCGAAGTTCGTATGATCGTTGGACCACACGACGACGGAGCCGCCTTTCTCCTGCGAGCCGTTCGCGTCGATCCGCGCGCCTCTGGCGACGCTCGTCGTGGTCGCAGTCGCGACCTGCTGCGCGACGAGATTGTCTTTGGCGATCTTGCCGCCATGAATGTCGCCGCCGATGAGGATGATGCCGCCTTGCGTGCCGCTCGCGCTGAGATTGGCCTTCTCACCCACGACAACGGATTTGCCGGTGGCGATAATCGTGCCGCCGGAGCCATTGGCGTTCTTGGCACTCACACTCCCCGAGATCGTGGTCGTGCCGCCCGCCGTAAGCCAGACGTGGCCGGCGATGTTCGCCGTTCCTGTCGCGCGAATGACGCCGCCATGGTTGCCCGCCAAGGCATAGACATTGCCGCCGGCCGCGTTGAGCCGCACCTGGGCGGCTGCGATATTGCCGCCATTGATCACATTGCCATGGCTGTCCGAGATGAGACTCACCTGGCCGTTGGGCGAAGAGATGCTGCCCTCGTTCGTGACATTGGCCGAGGAACTCGCCGCGAAATTCCCTTGCGTGAACACCTTGCCCGTCGGTGTGACGATCACGCCATTGGGATTGACGAGAAAAACCGAGCCCGTCGCCTTCAACGACCCCGCGATCTGCGAGAGGTTCTGTCCCGTCACTTCGTTGAGCGTGGCGCCCTTGCCATTGTCGAACTGGACGGTCTTGCCCTTCGCAATCGAGAAGCTCTGCCAGTCGATGATCCCGCGCGTCGAGCTTTGATCGATGGTCATGCCGTTCGCGCCGCTCTGGATCGCCCCCGAACCCGAGACGTATTTCCCGTCCGCCGGCAGTGAGCCGGCGAAAGCAGCTGTCGGCAGCGCCAGTATGGCAAGCACGCTCGCGCTGCCACGCAGCAAACTCATTCGAGACGTCATCATGTCCTCCCACTGCGAGCTACGCGCCGGACTGCATCAAATCGTGTCACGACGGGGGGCGATTGGCGAGCGGAAAGAGCGGACGCTCAGAGCACCGGCGCGTCCGGCTTCACGAAAGGCTTGAGCGCCGTATAGGGGATTTGCACTTCGTATGGCGCATCGGGCATGCCGGAATTCATCGAGATCGTGAACATCGCGATCGCGCTGTCCTTGCTCCACAGCCAGTTGCCGTCCTTCGCGACAGCCGCGCCGATATCGGAAATATCGAAATCGGTCGGCATATTGTCGTCCGCGACCTGCCGGCGCAGATCCTTGTTGCAGTAACCGGCCGCGAATTTCTTCCAGTCCCTGCCGCCGGAGAATATGTCCGCGAGCGAAATGGGCGACGATCTGGTGGCATTGTTACAGTTTGCGTTTCTGCCCTTGGGGTCCCTCGGGCATTGGGTTAGCATCTCTTGCTGACCAAGGGGAAAGAAATGGCACGGATTACGGCATTTGGTGGAGTATTTTTCCATAGCGCAAACCCACAGACACTTTGCGCGTGGTATCGCGACACGCTCGGACTGAGTATTGAGGATTGGGGCGGCGCAATGATACGCGCGGAAGGCGCCGGTCCCTCGTATGGAGTATGGGCGCCTTTCAACAAGGACACGGGCCATTTCAAGCCCTCGTCACGCGAGTTCATGATCAATTTCGCGGTTGACGACCTGGACGGATTCCTTGCCGGGCTTGAGGCCAAAGGCGTTGAGGTAAACGGCCGTCAGCAGATGGATGGCATGGGCAAGTTCGCGTGGATACTCGATCCTGACGGAACGAAGATCGAGCTTTGGCAGCCGGAGCGGGAGCCGCCCTCAAATTAGGTATTACCCAATCTTCGGCAGACCCCTAACTGTAACAGCGCCTTCATCCCGCTGGCCCTTTTCGGTCCGGCGGTGATCGACTATATTCCGCTTCGGCAACAACAGCGGAAGGAGGTGATCCAGTGTCTCATTGTCATCGTCAGCGCAGGTGCGCGTACTGGATCGTTCGATCTTCGGAGGTCCGCGCGGCCTGAACCGCGGAAGCGGTTTGCGAAAGCCGCCGACAGACAGTGGAAGGGCCGTCCGCGCCGGCGTGGGCGGCCCTTCTTTTTTAGCGCGGGTTTGGGGGAAGGATGTCATGGCTGGAAAAATCCGGGTGGGGATCGGCGGCTGGACCTATGAGCCGTGGCGCGGGGTCTTCTATCCCGAAAAGCTGCCGCAGAAGCGCGAACTGGAATATGCCAGCCGGCAACTCACCTCCATCGAGATCAACGGGACCTATTATTCGACCTTCAAGCCGGACAGCTGGGCCAGATGGCGCGCGGAGACACCGGACGGGTTTGTGTTCGCGGCGAAAGCTTCGCGGTTCTGCACGAATCGCAAGGTGCTGTCGGAGGCGGGCGAGTCCGTCGCGCGGTTCATCGCACAGGGTCTCGGCGAACTCGGCGACCGGCTGGGGCCGATCAACTGGCAATTCGCGGCAACGAAGCGGTTCGAGCCGGAGGATTTCGAGGGGTTTCTCGAGCTCTTACCGCCCAAAGTGGACGGGGTCAGGCTGCGTCACGCGCTGGAGGTTCGCCACGAGACCTTCCAGGACCTGCGGTTCTATGAGCTGGCGCGCCGTTACAACGCCGCCATCGTCTTTGCCGACGACGACAAATTTCCCGCGATAGACGAAGCGACGGCCGATTTTTCCTATGCGCGGCTGATGCGCACGCAGGACGAGGTCGAGACCGGCTACAAACCCGCCGAGCTGGACGGCTGGGCCAAACGTGCCAAAGCCTGGGCGAAGCGGGGCGACGTGTTCGTCTATTTCATTTCCGGCGCCAAGCACCGCGCGCCCGCTGCTGCGCAGGCACTCATCTCGCGGGTGGGATGAGTCTATTCTCCGCGCGGAGTGCGGCGTTACTCTTGCTGAGTTTCGGGTTCCGCTTTAATCTCCGCAGAAAATGCGGTGATCATGGCCAGCTACATTCACGAACGAAAGGATTGGCCGCGCTTCAGCTGGAGCCGGAAGCGGCTCATCGACCGGCTCGCGGCAGTTCGCCATCGGCAGGGGTGCCTGCTGGGCCGGATGGACGCGCTCAATCCCATCCTGCGCGCCGAGGCGGTCATCGGTGCCCTGACCGACGACGTCGTTGCATCGGGTGCGATCGACGGTGTGGAATTCGACCGGGAACGGGTGCGTGCTGCATTCGCCTATCGCCTCAGCCCTGCGGGAGGCGTTCCTGCCGACGACCGAACCGCGGGCGCCGTTGGCATGGCGCTGGACGCGACGTGGAATTTCGACGTTCCCCTGAGCGAGCAAAGACTGTTTGCCTGGCATGCGGGTCTGTTTCCGGCCGGATCGGGTGAGAGTATCGCCAGCGCCTGGCGCGACGACCGGCCGGGTCCCATGCGGATTGTCTCGGGCACGCCCGGCCGCGAACGCATCCATTATGAAGCGCCGCCCGCCCGGCGGTTGCCGAAGGAGATGCGGGCTTTCTTCGCTTGGTTCGATGACGGCGTAACGACGCCCGACCCCGTGCTGAAGGCCGGCGTCGCATATCTGTGGTTTGTCGCTCTGCATCCCTTCGATCGCGGGAATGGACAAATCGCGCGCGCGATCGCCGATCTGGCTCTGGCCCGCTCGGAGCGGAGCGCACAGCGCTGCTACAGCCTGTCGACACAGCTTTGCGCGGACCAGGCGACCTATCACGAGATTCTCGACGAAACGCAGAGAGGCGATCTGGACATCACTCCCTGGCTCGACTGGTTTCTCGGTTGCCTCGACCGCGCCCTCCACGCCGCGGAAAAGACACTCTCGGGCATCCGCGGAAAAGCGCGCCTGTTGGAAATGCCTGCTGGGGCGTCTTTCAACAGCCGTCAACGCACCATGCTTGAACGCCTGCAAGGAGGGTTCGAAGGCGGGCTTACCTCGTCGCAGTGGGCCGCGCTTGCGGGCTGCTCGCAGGACACAGCACTACGGGACATCGACGATCTCATCGGGCGCGGCCTGCTGACGAAAGACGCCGGCGGCGGACGCAGCACGAGCTATTCGCTGGCACCGCTCAATTCGCGTTGAACGTCGCCGCGTCGATGGGCTGCGGCTGGAAATTGCCGTTGGGTACCGGATAGAGCCTGAAGCTCAATTCCTGATAGTGAAACCCGGTATCGTTGGCCTGGGTCGCGAAGGTTTCGGGGTGCGGGTCTTCGGCGGACTCTCGGATCGACAGGAACGTTGTGCAACTCCGGTTCAGCCGGCCGCCGAAGGCGTATTGGATGTTGTAACGCCCGTCGGGAATTTTTGCATAGGTCACCGTGCTGTTGGGCGCCACGAAAAAAGACACGACCACTCTGTTGGTCGTCGCGTCGCGCACCTTGACGATGGCGTTTCTGCCGCGCCCGTTTGCGATCACCAGCCGGTTCTGGTCCTCACCCGACATCGTGCCGCCCTGAAGAACGTCGCCGTTTTGCGGCGGCGTCGCGCAATGCGCGGTTCCGGGCGCGGGATCGTGCATAGCGACATTGCCTGAGCCCAGGCTCACGATTTCATCGGCGGGTATCGCATCCGTCGCGTCCGACGATACGACGCTGGCATTCGCGGCCCAATGATCCTGCATGAAGAGCGTCGCGGCGAATGCGATCGCCAACGGCACAATCGCCGCCAGGCCCAGTTGCAACGCGGCCGTGAGCGGCGAGATCGGCCAAGCCGGCTTCAGGCGGGCGGTCTCCGGATCGACGCCGCGTTGTCTGAGCGCTTCCATGAGCCGGGTGGCGCCATGGGCGATCGTGTCGTCCTGCGCGGCGCGAAGAATGCGCGCCAGGCCATAGGCCAACTCGCTCTTGCCGCGCGCGGCGAAGGCGAGCGCATTCTGCCACAACAATTTCTCCCGCGAGCCGGGCAGTTCGATGCCCCCGAACGCGTTACAGACGATGTCTACCAACGTGTATATCGGACCGAACGGAACACCCCACCAGCCGGCGGCGGCCGAAATCGCCGAGGCTCGAAGCGCGGTGCTGCGGGCGCAGTCCGCACAAAATATGCCCTCATAAGACGTGCGCTTCGTGAACACGATGAAACTCTTGACCGAATGGAACGCAGTGTGGCGCGGTTGCGCCGTTATCTTTCCACATCTCGAACAGGTGACGGGGTCGATGGCTTCCGGTTCAATCGCCCAATGCTCCGGCGCGGGCGCGTCGTCGCGGCGCGCGCGAAGTTCGGCATTTGCGAGCGCGTGATACGCTTCGGTAAGAGCGCGAAATTGCGCCGGCGCGTCCGGCTCGGAATTGCGATCGGGATGGAGTTCCTTCGCCAGACGGCGAAAAGCCGCCCTTATCTCGTCAGCCGTGGCTGACGGAGCAACGCCCAGGCGGGCGTAGTATTCCTTTGTCTCGTTCGACAGAATTTGCGTTGCGCTCCCTGGATTCGCGAACCGGCGCGATGCCGTGCCCTAATGTTTCCCGGTTTTCGCCTTTGTCAGCAACTCGTCCGGCCGGCGCAGCATCTTCCGCACTTCACCAGCATGCATCTCTTCGGCATAGATCATCTGCCGTGCATATTCCTCGAGCAGCACGGACCGGCCCTGAACTTCTTTGAGCAGCTCTTTGTAAAGTTCGAGGGCACGCGCCTCGGTGTCGAGCGACTCACGCAAAATTCCGGCAATATCGGATTGCGGCTTGTCGAGCAGGGGGCCGATGGCGAGCGACGGATAGGCGTCCATATTCGTGATCATCTCGCCCGCCTGATGCGCGTGGGTCAGGCCTTCATCCGCCTGGCTTCGGAGCCAGGAGACGATCGGGATGCGGCTGTGGCCGAACACGAGCAGCGAGTAATGCGTGTAACGCACAACGCCTGCGAGCTCTTCTTCCAGGATGCGGTTAAGCAGGCCGACGACTTTGTCGTGATCGAAATCCTTCATGGGGGGGTCCTCCCTTGGGGCAGGGAGCATCCTATCGCGGCGCGAGGCTCAGGGCTAACGGCCCTACATCTGTGTGACCCAGCCCTCGACGCCCATGGCGGCCTGACGCACGGCTTCGCTGAAGGTGGGATGCGCATGGCTGGTGTGCGCAATATCTTCCGACGACGCCCCGAACTCGATGGCAAGCGTCGCCTCGGCGATCAGATTGCCGGCTTCGGAGGCCAGGATGTGCACGCCCAGCACCCGATCGGTCTTGGCGTCGGCGAGAACCTTCACGAACCCGTCCGTCGCGGCCACGGTTTTGGCGCGCGCATTGGCTGTGAAGGGGAACTTGCCCGTCTTGTACACTATGCCCGCCGCTTTCAATTCCTCTTCCGTCTTCCCCACGCTCGCAACTTCCGGATGGGTATAAACGACGGCCGGAATCGCGTCGTAATTCACATGCCCCGCGCGACCCGCGATACGCTCGATGCAGGCGACCGCTTCGTCTTCGCCCTTATGCGCGAGCATCGGTCCTTCGCGGCAATCGCCGATCGCCCAGACGCCTTCCACATTTGTCTTGTAATGCACATCGGTGATCACGCGGCCGCGCGCGTCGCGTTTGACACCTGCTTCGTCGAGACCCAGGCCATCCGTGTAAGGTTTGCGCCCGATCGCGACGAGCACGACATCGGCTTCGAGCACCTGTTGCTTGCCGTCTGCGCTTTCCACGGTCGTCCGCAGCCCGTCGCCGGTTTTCTCGGTGCCCGTGACTTTCGTCGACAGCAGAAACCGCATCCCCTGACGCTGCAGGATGCGCTGGAACTGTTTGGCGACCTCGCCGTCGAGGCCGGGCGTGATGCGGTCGAGAAATTCGACCACCGTGACGTCGCTACCGAGCCGGCGCCATACCGAGCCCAGCTCCAGGCCGATATAGCCCGCACCCACCACCAGTAGTCGCTTCGGCACGGATTTGAGCGCGAGTGCGCCCGTCGAGGACACGATCGTCTCCTCGTCGATGGTCACTCCCGGCAGCGGCGCCACGTCGGAACCCGTGGCGATCACAATATGCCGGGCTGTCAATGCGCGCACGGAGCCGTCGGCGCGTTTCACATCGATCTTGCCCACGCCCGCGATGCGCGCTTCGCCGACAATGGCTTCGGATTTGTTCTTCTTGAGCAGGAAATCGACACCGCGCGTAAGCTCGCCTACGACTTTCGTTTTGTGCGCCATCATGGTGGGAAGATCGAGCGTCACGCTCGTCTGGACACCGAGCTTCGGCAGATCCTTGACCGCTTCCTCATAAAGCTCGCTCGTATAGAGCAGCGCCTTCGACGGGATGCAGCCGATATTGAGGCAGGTGCCGCCGAATGTGCCCCGCTTGTCGATGGTGGCGGAGGAAAGCCCCAGCTGTCCCGCGCGTATCGCGGCGTTGTAGCCGGCGGGTCCCCCACCGATGATGACGACGTCGAATTGATCGGCCATGCGGCCCTCCTCAGATATCGAGCAAGAGCCGCTGCGGGTCTTCCAGATTTTCCTTCACGCGCACAAGAAACGTCACGGCCTCGCGGCCATCGACGAGGCGGTGGTCGTAGGACAGCGCGAGATACATCATCGGACGGATCACGACTTTGTCGTCGATCGCCACCGGCCGCGGCTGGATCTTGTGCATGCCGAGAATGCCCGATTGTGGCGTATTGAGGATCGGCGTGGACATCAGCGAACCGAATACACCGCCATTCGTGATGGTGAATGTACCGCCCTGCAATTCCGCGAGCTTGAGCTTGTTGTCGCGCGCGCGCGCGCCGTAGTCGGCGATTGCCGCTTCGATCTGCGCCAGGCTGAGCTTATCGGCATCGCGCACCACGGGAACGACCAGTCCGCGCTCGGTCGAGACCGCTACGCCGATGTCGTAGTAGTTCTTGTAGACGATGTCGTCGCCCTCGATCTCGCCATTGACGTTGGGCAATTCCTTGAGCGCCGCAATGCAGGCCTTGACGAAGAAGCCCATGAAGCCCAACCGCACGCCGTGCTTCTTCTCGAAGCTTTCTTTGTATTCCGTGCGCAGCGCCATCACATGACTCATATCCACCTCGTTGAAGGTGGTGAGCTGCGCGGCCGTGTTCTGCGAAGCCTTGAGACGCAGCGCCACGGTCTTGCGCAGGCGCGTCATCGCCACGCGTTCTTCGCGGTCCGCGTTGGGCCTGGGGCCCGCTGGCGGTAGCGCCACCGGCTGTGTCGCGCTCGCCGTCGTGCGGGCTTCGAGCGCCGCCAGCATGTCGCCTTTGGTCACGCGGCCATCCTTGCCCGTGGCAGAAACCTGCGATGGATCGAGCCCCGATTCCTCCGCGATGCGGCGCACAGAGGGCATCACCGGCGCGGGATTGGCGGCTGCGGGCTGTACCGGTGCGGGTGCGGGCGGCGGCGCTGCGGGTTTGGGAGCGGGTGTTGCCTGCACGGGTTTGGGTTTTGCGGCCATCGTTGCGGCAGGGCCTTCCGCGATGGCGCCCAAAACTGTTCCCACCTGGACCGTGGCGCCCGATTGGACGGCAATGGATTCGATCGAGCCGTCGGCGGGGGCGGGCACTTCGACCGTCACTTTATCGGTTTCGAGTTCGCAAAGCGGCTCGTCGCGGGCGACGGTGTCGCCTTCTTTCTTGAACCAGCGGGCCACCGTCGCTTCGGTGACGGATTCGCCCATCGCCGGAACCTTGATCTCGATGCTCATTGGGGCCTCGTTCTGATCGCGTGCGAGCGGTTCATAGCGTCAATGCCTCGCCAAGAAACGCACGAAGTTCTGCGGTGTGCTGGCTCATCAGGCCTGCGGCGGTGGACGCATATTCGGGACGGCCGACATAACGCGGCGCGGCTTTGCCACCCAGTTCCTCGACGGTCGCCTCTATGCGCGGCGTGATGAAGCTCCAGGCGCCCTGGTTTTTGGGCTCTTCCTGGCACCACACAAGTTCCGCCTTGGGAAAACGTACGAGTTCCTTGGCCAGGGCATTTTCCGGGAACGGGTAGAGCTGCTCGATGCGAAGGAGCTGGACGCGGTCTTGCCCCAGCTTCTCGCGCTCTTCGAGCAAATCGTAATAGACCTTGCCCGAACACAGCACGACGCGCGCAATCTTGTCGTCGGGCACCAGTGCGAGTGTGGAGCCGGGGTGCGACTGCGCGTCGTCCCACAGAACGCGGTGGAAGCAGGAGCCTGTCGCCATCTGGTCGAGACCGGAAACAACGCGCTTGTGGCGCAACAACGATTTCGGCGTCATCAGCACGAGCGGCTTGCGGAATGGGCGATGCATCTGACGCCGGAGGATGTGAAAATAGTTGGCCGGCGTCGAACAATTGGCGACCTGCATGTTGTCCTGCGCGCAAAGCTGCAGGTAACGCTCAAGCCGCGCGGAAGAATGTTCCGGCCCCTGGCCTTCATAGCCGTGCGGCAACAACATCACGAGGCCGCACATCCGCAACCATTTCATCTCGCCCGACGCAATGAACTGATCGATCACGACCTGAGCACCATTGGCGAAATCGCCGAACTGCGCTTCCCACAACACGAGCGCGCGCGGCTCCGCGGAACTGTAGCCATACTCGAAGCCCAAGACCGCTTCCTCCGACAGAAGCGAATCGACGGCTTCGAATGCGGCTTGCCCGTCGCGAATGTGGTTGAGGGGGACGTAGCGCTCTTCGCTCTCCTGATCCACGAGCACGGAATGCCGCTGCGAAAACGTGCCGCGCGACGTGTCCTGTCCCGACAAGCGCACGGGAAAGCCTTCGTCGAGCAGCGTGCCGAAGGCGAGTGCTTCGGCCGTCGCCCAATCGAACCCTTGACCCGTCTCGAACATCTGCGCCTTGGCCTGCAACTGGCGCGCGATCGTTTTGTGCACATGGAAAGATCCCGGCACAGTCGAAAGCGCGTGACCGACAGTTTTGAGCGTTTCCGCGGGAACGGCTGTTTCGCCGCGGCGGTCGCCATCCGGCGCGATCGCAAATCCCGTCCAGCGTCCATCCAGCCAATCCGCCCGGTTGGGGAGATGCGATTTCGCCGCATCCAGTTCTGCGTCGAGCCGCTGGTTGAATTCGGCGATCATCTGGCGCACGTCGTCTTCCGCTAGCGAGCCTTCCGCAACGAGCTTCGCCGCGTAAAGTTCAAGCGTCGTGGGATGTCCCTTGATCGCGCGATACATCTGAGGCTGTGTGAAAGATGGTTCGTCAGTCTCGTTATGGCCGAAGCGCCGGTAGCAGAACATGTCGATCACGACGTCCTTGTGGAACAGCTGGCGGAATTCCGTCGCCACCCGTGCGCAATGGACGACAGCTTCCGGATCATCACCATTCACATGGAAGATGGGCGCCTGCACCATCAGCGCCACGTCGGACGGATAGGGTGATGAACGGGCATAGGCCGGCGCCGTCGTGAAACCGATCTGATTGTTGACAATGAAATGAATCGTGCCGCCGGTACGGAAATCCCGGATCCCGGACATGGCGAAACATTCCGCCACCACCCCCTGGCCCGCAAAGGCCGCATCGCCATGGATAAGAAGAGGCATCACGGCGGCGCCCGTTTCGTCGTGCAGTTGAAATTGCTTGGCGCGCGCCTTGCCGAGCACGACAGGATCGACAGCTTCCAGATGCGAAGGATTGGCGGAAAGCGAGAGATGCACCCGTTTGTTGTCGAACTCGCGGTCCGACGACGCGCCCAGATGATATTTCACATCGCCCGATCCTTCGACTTCGCTTGGATTGACGCTGCCGCCCTGGAACTCGTGGAAAATCTGACGATAGGGTTTCGACATCACATTGGCGAGCACGTTGAGCCGCCCGCGATGCGACATGCCCAGAACCATCTCCTGCACGCCCAGCTGTCCGCCGCGCTTGATGATCTGCTCAAGCGCGGGAATCATCGCCTCGCCGCCGTCAAGACCGAAACGTTTCGTACCCAGGAAGCGCATGGCCGCGAATTTCTCGAAACCTTCGGCTTCGACAAGCTTGTAGAGGATCGCGCGCTTGCCTTCCTTCGTGAAGGAAATCTCTTTGTCCGGCCCTTCGATGCGGCGCTGCAGCCAGTCCTTCTGCTCGGCGTCATTGATATGCATGAATTCATAGCCGATGCGTCCGCAATAGGTGCGTTTGAGGATGTCGACCATCTGGCGCGGCGTGGCTGTTCCCAATCCCAGCACGCCATTGATGAAAACAGGCCGATCGAGATCGGCGGAGTGGAAGCCGTAGAAATTGGGATCGAGCTGCGGCAGAGGCGGTTTCGGCGACAGCTTCAGTGGATCGAGGTCTGCGGCAAAGTGTCCGATCACGCGGTAGGCGCGGACAAGCTGGATAGCGCGGATCGATTCCTGTGCCGCGGCGCGCAGGGCCGTTTCGTCGATGGGACCTCGTGCGTCGCGCGGCCATTGCCCGGTCAACGCGCCCAGAAGTTCGCTGTTCGCGGTTTCGGCGCGCGCATCGCGCCGCCAGCTCGGGCCGCGACCGAGTTGCGCCGGCGCCAGGTTGCGCTCGCCAAGCTCTGCAAAGAACGCCTGCCAGTCCGGATCGACGGTGTCCGGGTTCTCCAGATATTGCGCATACAGGGCTTCGACGAAGGCAGCGTTCGTGCCGAACAGAAAGGAGGTCGATTCCATGAGCTCGTTGGACGCACGGCCCAGACGATCTGACGGGGATTGTTCTGACATCTCAATAGCTTGGGTGGCTTGTTGGGCCGAACCCGTTTCCCTGCCGGAACGCAACCGACGCTTCAGCCGCAAAAGGAGGCGTGCCTCTAGCGCATACGCCTCTGAAAAATCAATCGGTCATGCGATACGATGAGCCCGCGCGCTAATATGGGGCGCATTCATGACGATTCCGAGGCCGAATTGGAATTTCGCCCCGCGCAAATGTCCGCGCAGATAAATACTCCCTTGCCGGAAAAACGCCTTTACTCCCTCGATGCGTTGCGTGGCATTGCGGCGCTGTCCGTCGTGGTCTGGCATTGGCAGCATTTCTACGCCATCGGCGGCACCTGGCCGGTCGGCTGGCAGCGCAGTGCGGAACCCTTCTATCCATTGCTCAAGCCGCTTTACGATCAGGGCTGGGTGGCTGTCGATCTGTTTTTCGCTATTTCCGGCTATGTCTTTTTTTGGCTTTACGCGGATGCGATCGCAAATCGCCGGATCGGTCCCGGAAAATTTGCGCTTCTGCGGTTCTCGCGCCTCTATCCCCTGCATTTCGTGACGCTCGTCGCGGTGGCGGCGATGCAGCTTCTCTTCCGGCAGCAGACGGGCAAGTTCTTCATTTTCGCCGCCAATGATTGGCGGCATTTCGCCTCCAGCCTCGTTCTGGCACAGCAATGGCTGCCGCCGGACGAGTTGCAATCGTTCAACGGGCCGGCCTGGTCGATTTCGATCGAGGCGTTGCTCTATGCGATTTTCTTCGCCGGCGTGCGGCTGGGGTTGCGCAACCCAGGCGGCACATTCGCGCTCGCCGTCGCCTCCGGCGTGCTGCTCTACTGGGACGGCCAGATCGCGCGCGGCCTGATGGGGTTCTTCATGGGCGGCACGGTCTACTATATCGCGCGCGAGCTGGCCGCCCATCGCCGCGCCCGGGAGATCGCGGCATGTCTCGTGGCGGCGGCGCTTCTCGTTTGCACGATTGTCATTCTGGAGATCTATCTTGGTCCCATCCAATGGCTCATGCAGCGCGCGCCCGCGCCGCTGGCCCACGCTTTCGCCGCCAAAGAATACGATGTCTTCCTGCTGGCCTTCATCTTCGTCGTCAGCCCGCTCGTGTTGGGCGCTCTGGCGTTGCACGAGCAGGTGTTGGGCGGCCGCTACAAGCGGCTCTCGTTCCTCGGCGACATCAGCTATTCGACCTATATGCTGCATTTTCCGATGCAGCTGGCGCTGGCGCTCATCGCGCTGCGTTTTGGTCTGACCTCGGCAGTCTTTGAAACGGGATTCGCGATGATCGCGTTCTACGCGGCGTTGATCTTGCTGGGCGCGCTCTCCTACAATCATTTCGAGCGGCCGCTGCAGGCGGGCATTCGGGACACGGCGAAGACCGTTTTATCTCCCGCTCAATAGTTCCACCAGCGTGGTTCCGAGCGCCGCCGGATTTGGCGAAACGCGAATGCCGGCCTGCTTCATCGCGTCGATCTTGGAATCCGCGCCGCCTTTGCCGCCGGAGATGATGGCGCCGGCATGGCCCATGCGGCGGCCGGGAGGCGCGGTGACGCCGGCGATGAACCCGACCGTGGGTTTCTTTGTTTTGGCATGGGCGTAGAAATCCGCTGCGTCTTCTTCCGCAGCGCCGCCGATCTCGCCGATCATGATGATCGCCTCCGTCTCCGGATCAGCGAGGAACATTTCGAGTATTTCGATATGCTCGGTGCCTTTCACGGGATCGCCGCCGATGCCAACGCAGCTCGACTGGCCGAGGCCCACCGCGGTTGTCTGCGCCACCGCTTCATAGGTGAGCGTCCCGGAGCGCGACAGGATGCCCACTTTGCCGCGGCGATGGATGTGACCCGGCATGATGCCGATCTTGCATTCGTCGGGCGTGATGACGCCAGGACAATTGGGTCCGATGAGCCGCGTTTTCGAGCCCGAAAGCGCCCGCTTCACTTTCACCATGTCGAGTACGGGAATGCCCTCGGTGATGCAAACCACAAGCGGAATCTCCGCGTCGATCGCTTCGAGAATCGCGTCGGCCGCAAAGGGCGGCGGCACATAGATCACGCTGGCGGTGCAATCCGTTGCGGCTTTCGCTTCGCGCACCGTGTCGAACACGGGTAGGCCCAGATGTGTGGAACCGCCTTTGCCCGGCGACGTGCCGCCCACCATCTTCGTGCCATAGGCGATCGCCTGCTCGGAGTGAAACGTGCCTTGGTTGCCGGTGAAGCCCTGGCAGATGACGCGCGTGTTCTTGTCGACGAGGATGGACATTGCGATTCCTGTTTTCCGCTTATTGCGCAAGCGCCAGTGTCGCTCGCCCGCGCTGGATTTCGTCTAGCCTATTTGCCGCATCAAGGTCGAACGTCACGCCAGCTTGGGTTCCAGCTTTTTGCAGGCTTCGATAAGACCCTGCACGGACTCGGACGATTTGACGAGCGCCGCACGTTCCTCCGGCGTGAGCTCGAGCTCCACGATGCGCTCCACGCCCTTCTCGCCGATCACGACCGGCACGCCGACATAAAGATCCTTGATGCCATAAGGTCCGTGCACATAGGCGGCGCAGGGCAGCACGCGCTTCTTGTCCTTCAGATAGCTTTCTGCCATCGCGATCGCAGCGGTCGCCGGCGCGTAGAAGGCCGAACCCGTCTTGAGCAGGCCTACGATCTCGGCGCCGCCGTCGCGCGTGCGTTGCACGATCTCGTCGAGACGCTTTTGCTGGATCCAGCCCATCTTGACAAGCTCCGGCAGGGGAACGCCCGCCACGGTCGAAAACCGCGGCATGGGCACCATCGTGTCGCCATGCCCGCCCAGCACGAAGGCGGTGACATCTTCCACGCTGACATCGAGTTCCGCGGCGAGGAAATGACGGAAGCGTGCGCTGTCGAGCACGCCCGCCATGCCGATCACCTTGTGATGCGGCAGGCCCGACAATTGGCGCAGCGCCCACACCATGGCGTCGAGCGGATTGGTGATGCAGATGACGAAGGCATCGGGGGCGTGGGTCTTGATGCCGTCGCCGACCGCGGCCATCACCTTGAGATTGATGCCGAGCAGATCGTCGCGGCTCATGCCGGGCTTGCGCGGAACGCCGGCCGTCACGATCACCACATCGGCGCCGGCAATGTCGGCGTAGGAATTCGTCCCCTTGAAATGGGCGTCGAAGCCTTCGATGGGCCCGGCTTGCGCGATGTCGAGGGTCTTGCCCTGCGGCAGGCCTTCCACGATGTCGAACAGCACCACATCGCCCAGCTCCTTGAGCGCCACCAGATGGGCGAGCGTGCCGCCGATCTGTCCGCCGCCGATAAGCGCGATTTTCTTGCGGGACATGGGAGTTCCTTTCTGGATGGCAGGCGTGGTTCCTAGCGCGGAGCCCCGGCGCTCGCAAGGCGGCTGGTGGAACGGAGCCATACGCAATCGTCGGCATGGCATTCAGCCGATGGCCAGTGCGTATGCGCCTGCTCAGAGAAGATTGAAGCCGATGGTTTATATCGAGACTTAGGCTGCCGGGGTCGGCGCCGCTTCGCTCTCGCGTTCGACGCGCTCGCTGATGCGGGCCGACTTGCCGCGGCGTCCGCGCAGGTAATAAAGCTTCGCGCGGCGCACCTTGCCTTTGCGTACCACCTGCACGGAATCGACGAGCGGGCTGTAGATCGGAAACACCCGCTCGACGCCTTCGCCATAGGAAATCTTGCGCACCGTGAAGCTCTCGTTGAGCCCGTCGCCGGCGCGGGAAATGCACACGCCCTCGAAGGCCTGCAGGCGCTCGCGCGTCTTCATCTGCTTGGTCTTCTCGTCGAAGCTCGCATCGACGACTTTGACGTTCACCTTCACCGTGTCGCCGGGGCGGAATTCGGGCAAAGCCTTCTTGCCGCGCAACGCAGTCATCTGCTCGGCTTCAAGCTGTTTCAGAAGATTCATGTCCGTACTCCGTCAGGCGAGATAAAAACGAGGCAAAAGAAGGCGCGCCGTATAGCCTACCCTTTGCGCTTTTCATAGAGGGTCCACAGATCCGGCCGCCGGGCACGGGTGAGGCGTTCGGCTTCCGCCTGCCGCCAGCGGGCGATCTCGGCATGATTGCCCGATGTCAGCACCGCCGGGATTTCGCGGCCTTCGAAGTCTTGCGGCCTCGTATAGTGGGGGTACTCCAGGAGCCCGCCCTCGAAACTTTCCTGCGCCGGCGAGGCGTCATTGCCCAAAACCCCCGGCAGGAGCCGCACGCAGGCTTCAAGGAGCGCCATGGCCGCCACTTCGCTGCCGGCCAGCACGAAATCCCCCAGCGACACCTCTTCGAGCCCGCGGGCTTCAATGGCCCGCTGATCGAGTCCCTCAAACCGGCCGCAAAACAGCAACACGCCCGGCCCTTCGCTGAGGCTGCGCACCCGGGCCTGAGTGAGCGGCACGCCCCGCGGCGTGAGATAGAGCGATGGGCGTTCGGGCCGTTCCCGGCGAGCGGCATCGATGGAAGCGGCTGCGACATCGGCGCGCATCACCATGCCGGGGCCGCCGCCGGCGGGCGTGTCGTCGACACTGCGGTGCCTGCCGATGCCGTGATCGCGTATATCCTGAACCTCGAGCGACCAGGCGCCAGTTGCGAGCGCCTTGCCGATCAGCGAGCCCGCGAGCGGCCCGGGAAACAGATCGGGGAACAGCGTCAAAACGGTCGCCGGCCAGCTCATTCGACGCCCCGCTGCGCGAGGGCTTCGTCATCCTGAGGTTCGACGATCACGATGCGGTCGTTCGCCAGATCGACATTGGGGACGGTCTCGCGCGTGAACGGCAGGAACATGGCTCCGCCATCCTCGCGCGCCAGTTCAATCACGTCGCCGGCGCCGAAATTGTGGATTGCGCGCACCTCGCCCAGGCGCCGCCCCTCGACGTCTTCCGCCCGCAGGCCGACCAGATCGGTGTGATAGAATTCATCCTCTCCGGCGGCGGGCAGCCTGTCGCGCGGGAGGCAAAGCTCGGTGCCGACCAGCGCCTCCGCCGCTGTGCGGTCGGAAATTCCCCGCAGGCGCACAATCGCCAGACCAGGCTTGGTCGTGCGTGTGCCGACGACTTCAAACTCCCGGCCATCCCGCGCCTGCAACGGGCCGTACCGACCAATATTCTCCGGCTGTTCGGTGAAGGTTTTGACCTTCATTTCGCCGGACAATCCCTGCGCGCCGATGACGACGCCCAACACCACTTCGCGAGGCATTTGCGCGCTCGCGCGACCTAGGCCTGGGGAGCGGTTGCGGCAGCTTCAGCCGCAGCGCGTTCCTGCGCCTTCTTCTTCGGCTTCGCCTTGTCGGGATTGTTCTTCGTGAGCGGCTTCAGGACACCCGCATCCGAAAGAAAACGATGCACGCGATCGCTGGGCGTGGCGCCCTTGGCGATCCAGGCTTTCGCCTTTTCGAGGTCGAGCTTGAGACGATCGGCATGGTCGCGCGGCAGCAGCGGGCTGTAGAAGCCGATTTTCTCGATGAAGCGGCCGTCGCGCGGCGAATGCGAATCCGCGATGACGATGGAATAATGCGGGCGCTTCTTGGTGCCGCCCCGCGCAAGCCTGATCTTGAGTGACATGTCTGTTCCTTTCTCCGTTTACGAATCGATTTACCTGCGTCCGCCGGGCATCATTCCCGGCGGCAATTGGGGCATGCCGCCCCCGAGTCCGCCCATGCCGAACGGCATACGGCCTCCCTTGCCCATCTTCTTCATCATGTCCGCCATCTGGCGGTGCATTTTGAGGAGCTTGTTGACTTCCGACACTTCGACGCCGGCGCCGCCCGCGATGCGTTTGCGGCGCGAGCCGTTGACGATCTCGGGCTTGACGCGTTCGCGTTTCGTCATCGACTGGATGATCGCTTCCTGGCGCTTGAGCAATTTGTCGTCGAGCCCTGCCGCCGCCAGCTGATCCTTCACCTTGCCAACGCCGGGCAGCATCGACAGCACACCCTGCATGCCGCCCAATTTCCGCATCTGCCGCAATTGTTCGGCGAGATCGTCCATGTCGAACTCGCCCTTCTTCATCTTGCGGGCGATCTTCTCGGCTTTTTCCTTGTCGAGCGTCTCCGCCGCCCGCTCGACCAGGCTCACCACATCGCCCATGTCGAGAATGCGGTTCGCGACGCGCGAGGGATGGAACGCTTCGAGCGCGTCGAGCTTTTCGCCGACGCCGAGGAATTTGATCGGCGCGCCGGTGATCGCGCGCATCGAGAGCGCCGCCCCGCCGCGTGCGTCGCCATCGGCGCGGGTGAGGATGATGCCGGAAATGCCCACGCGGTCCTGGAATGCTTTGGCGATGTTGACCGCGTCCTGGCCGGTCAGGCTGTCGGCGACGAGGATGGTCTCATGCGGCTTCACCGCGTCGCGCACCTGCGCCACTTCCAGCATCAATCCTTCGTCGATGTGCTGGCGGCCGGCGGTGTCGAGGATCACGGCGTCGTAGCCGCCCACGCGGGCCGCGGCCATCGCGCGCCGGGCGATATCGACGGGCATCTGGTTCGCGACGATAGGCAGCGTCGGCACGCCTGCCTGTTCGCCCAGGATCTTGAGCTGTTCCATGGCGGCGGGCCGGCGCACGTCGAGCGACGCCATCAGCACGCGTTTCTTGTCGCGGGTCTGCAGCATCAGGCCCAATTTGGCCGATGTGGTCGTCTTGCCGGAGCCCTGCAGGCCCACCATCAGGATGGGCGCGGGCGGACTGCCCAGATCGAGGCCCGCGTTCTCCGCCCCCAGCGTTTCGACCAGCGTGTCATGGACGATCTTGACGACCTGCTGGCCGGGCGTGACGGACCGGATGACCTCTTCGCCCACCGCGCGCGGCCGCACCTTGGCCACGAAATCGTCGGCGACGGCGAGCGCCACATCGGCGTCGACGAGGGCCGCGCGCACCTCGCGCAAGGCTTCGTCCACGTCCGCTTCGCCGAGCGCGCCGCGGCCGCGGAGCCCGTCGAACACGCCCGTCAGGCGGGTTTGCAATGCGTCGAACATGGTTCTTCTTTTCCCTGGGCCTCGAACCCAAAACACGAACACCCCAGGGGGCGCACCTGCGCTGCCTGGGGGCGATCCCGGGCCGGGCCCGGGACCGGAAGGTTCTCACCATTCCGGATTGGCGGTGGATTTAGGCTCTGGGGGCCGGCAAGTCAAACGTGGCCAGATAACAGGGTCGGATAGCAGGGAAAATTGCGGCCCGAATTCACCGGTACTAAAGGGCAACGAATTCCCTGCTAGCAGGGAAATTAGCAGGGAATAAATTTAACAGGGAATAACAGGAGCGGGTTTCCGCCGCCGCTTTTCGTATCCCGACCGGGCAGTACTCCACCTTCCTCCGCGCGGAGGTCGACGCACAATTCACCCGGACAAACAAAAACCCGGCCGCCTGTTGTCGGGCGCCGGGCACACAAATCCATTATGACGAAATTTGTAGTGCGTTTGATCAAACACGTCAAGCGAATTTATTCGTACACGGAACGTACCGTGTACTCTTCAGGGATTCCGCGGGGTTTCACTTCGGCGGCGGATTGGCGATGAGATAGGGCAGGCCATTGTTGATCGCCGGATTTTCGGCCCAGACCGTGGGATCGAAATGTGCCGGCAGACCGGATTGCAGCTGCGCCGTGGTTAAACCTTTCAGGCCCGGCGCGTCCTTGACCTGCCCCTCTCCGTGTTTCCGGAGCCCGCTGGTTTCGGTATCCCAATAGTCATGGAAAAAAGTTGGCCCGATCATTCCTCCGTTTCCACCAGCAAACCCGCCTGCGTTTTTGCGAACCGCAACGTTCACTTTTCCGGTGGAATAGGACTCGACAAAAATCGAAAGTTGGGGTGCACCCAGGAACCCGCCTCCGATCGTCGTCGCCGATACATTGCCCGTCGCATATGAATTATCAACGAGCCCGCCCACTCCGACGAAGCCGCCCGCGGCGATGCCGGAAACGTCGCCGGTCGCAAAAGAATTTTCGGTATAGAAATAACCTGTCAAAGCGCCAACAAGGCCTCCCGCAGTGATACCCGATACGGAACCCGAAGCACCGGAATTCAGGATCTGACCGTAGCTTGCGCCCACCAGGCCGCCGGCAAATCCGTAGGCCGCCCGAGAGGCCGTGACGTTCGCGGCGGAAAATGAATTTGTGATCGAACCGATTCCACCGTTTGCTCCCACCAGGCCGCCGACATTGACCCCTTGCGCGGTGCTGTCGCTCATGACTTTCCCGGACACGTAGCAATTGATGATTAGGCCTCCGTCGAGACCGACCAGCCCCCCGACATTGACGCCCTGCGACACGTTACCCGCAACATGAACATTACGAAGCCTGAGATCGCGCAACGCGGCGGCCGAGTTTTCCGAACCGGTCTGTGCAAACAGGCCGACATTTCCGTCCATGCTGTCTTCGATCGACAAATGAGAAATGGAATTGCCGAGCCCTTCGAATGTTCCACCGAAAACCGTGGGGATCGGAACCGAGCTGTAGACGCCGTCCTGTGTCGCATCGTAGTCCCCCGCCAGCGCATAGGCTCCCCCAGGATTGGCTGCAATCGCGCCGGCGAGCGATTTGATGTTGTTCTCCAGCGTGTAGGGCACGCCATCGATGGTGAGCGCGCTCGCGAGGTTCGCGAACGTGACATGCGCTGCCCGCCCCAAAGACAAGGAATCGTTTTGGCCCGACCCTGTCGAAAGCGAAAGACCGCCGGAACCGGAGATCGCGATAGACCGATTAATGGTGACGGAGTCGTGGGCAGCGAGAGAAAGGGCTGCCGTGCTCGACCAGGAAAGCGGCACCCGCAAATCGATATTTTGAGCCTCTACGCCCGCGCCCGTCGTCGTGACCGTGACATTGCCGGAGGCGAGCAGGGTTTCGAGGTCGCCCGCGTTAAGCACGGCATCTTTCGCTGTCGGCGCGCATGTGCCGCCGGTGCAGCTCATATTCGCCGTCGCGCCGGACGAGATGATGATCGCTGCTTGAGCCGAAATCGGCGCGAGCAACGCTGCCGCCAATATCCCGAAACTCGCGCTGCTGCGCAAAGAGGCAAGTTGCATCGTAACCCCCGCCGCTTTTTTGCCTTTTATCACTTCGGCGGCGGATCGACAAAGTGATAATTAGATGGGGGAATTTGGGGGCGGAATTGAATTTTCCTATGTCACCCCGGTCGGCCGCGAACTCATCCACGAGATGGAATATTTTTCGCCAAGCGTCGTTATAAAGACGTCCTCAAAGCAATTGCGCGTCATGCGCTTTCCGCCTTTGACACTGGTTTCAAATGCTACAACCCTAACTGATGATCTTGTCCCTCGCTGAGGATGATGCATGATAAGAGTGTTTACCGACTTTCAAGCTATCGAATCCGATGGATCCTGCTTCATATTGACATATGAGGACGGGGAATTGGCGGAACGCGTACAGGAGCTTGGTCTTGCCATAGGTGATAGAGTTGTGCTGGACGCACACGAAGATTTTGAAGTGACCGGAACATTGGACTTCAAGTTTGTGCAGGCTTTGGGTAAAGAAACCTGGGTAGCACATCCAGATTGGTCAACACGCACTGAAAAATACTGAAAAATAGGGAATTTGGGGTCAGTGTTGAACTTCCTGCCATAAGCATATGTCACCTGGGTGGCCCGCTCTCGGCGGGCCATGACAAGAGAGGAGGTTTGGGCGCCAGTGCTTACTCCCCCAACCCCAGCTTCCGCCTGAGATACACGAACGACAGCGCCCACATCTCCGCCGCCTGCTTGTGATCGGCCGCCGCGGCGTGGCCGCCATCGGTGTTCTCGTAGAACAGCACGTCGTGACCTTGCGCGACCATCTTCGCCGCCATCTTGCGGGCATGGACGGGCGTCACCCGATCGTCCGACGTCGCGGTGACGAACAAAACCGGCGGATATTTCACCCCGGCTTTCACATTCTGGTACGGCGAATAGGCGAGGATCGCGTCACGCATCACCGGATCGGCGGGATCGCCATATTCGCCGATCCAGGAGGCGCCGGCTCCGATCTGCGTGTAGCGGAGCATGTCGATCAGCGGCACCTGGCAGACGACGGCGCCCAGCAATTCCGGATGCTGCGTCATCACCGTGCTCACCAGCAACCCGCCATTCGAGCCGCCCATGATGCCCAGATGTTTGGGCGTGGTGAGCCCGCGCTTTTCGAGATCGGCCGCCACCGCGGCAAAGTCGTCGAAGGCAAGCTGGCGATGCATCTTGAGCGCCGCGTCGTGCCAGGCTGGGCCGAACTCGCCGCCGCCGCGGATATTGGCGACCGCGATCGCGCCGCCATGTGCGAGCCACAGCCTTCCCGCCGTCGCCCAGTACCAGGGCGTCTGCGACACTTCGAACCCGCCATAGCCATAGAGCAGCGTCGGCGCCGGGCCGTTCCGGTTCGCGCCGTGTACGACGAAATAGGGAATCTTCGTGCCGTCCGTGGAGACCGCTTCGTATTGGACGGTCTTCAGGCCGCCCGCGTCGAACCGCGACGGCAGCGATTTGACCGCTTTGACGGCATCGTCGCCGCCATCGGCATAGAGCGTGGTGGGCACGAGGAAACTCTCGAAGCGGAACAGCGCCTCGGGCCCGTAATCATTGGTGGAAACGATATGCGTGGCGCCGCCTGCCGGCAGGTCGAGCTTCTTGTCCCGCCACTTGCCGTCTTCAAAGCGGAACGCGTGGATGCTGCCGATCACATTGTCGTAGATCGCGGCATAGACCGCATCGCGTCCGGCCGAGACTTCTTCCACCGAGGCACGCGGCCCCGGCGTATAGAGGACGGAAACGGCAGGCGGTTTGCCGCCTGCGGCCAAGCCGTCGAGCGGCAGCGAAACGAGCGAGCCTTTGGCGATCGTCGGCGCACCCGGCGACGCCCAATCCTCGCGCAAGGTGAAGACGAGCTGGCCCCGCGAGAGGCCCTGCAATTGCGCCGACAGCGGCACCGGCAATGTCGTCCAGCTGCCGTCGGCACGGGCAAGATGATATTCCGTTTCGAAGAAGCTCGGCGCGCGCATGACAAGCGCCACGGAACCTTCCGGCCGACGCAAGGCCACCGGCGATACGGAAACATCCTCGGGTTTTCCCGCCAGAATCTCCTTCGCCGCGTCGATTTTTTCGCCGCGCTTCCAGAGTTTGACGAGGCGCGGATAGCCGGAAGTGGTCAACGAACCCGGACCGAAATCCGTGCCGAACAGCACCGTATCGTCGTCGACCAGGGCGACATTGGATTTCGCTTCCGGCAGCGCGAATCCGTCCTTCACGAAGCTTTTCGTGGCGAGGTCGAATTCCCGCACCACTACCGCGTCGCCGCCGCCGCGCGACAGGCTCAGGAGGCAGCGCTTCTGCGAGGGCGCGCAATCCGCACCCGCGAACACCCAGTTCTCATGTTCGTCGCGGGCCAGCCTGTCCACATCGAGCAGGATTTCCCAATGCGGCGAAGACGTCTCGTAACCCGCGATCGTCGTGCGGCGCCAGATGCCCTTGGGATTGTGACCGTCCTGCCAGAAATTGAACACATAGCCATGGTTGAGGCTGCCGAACGGAATGCGGTCGGTCGCGTCGAGCAGCGCCAGGATGGAGTCGTAGTCGGATTTGTAGGCCGGATCGGCGGCGAGGATTCCGAGCGCCCGCGCATTCTGGTCCTTGACCCAGGCGAGAGGCTTTTCGCCGTGAATGTCTTCCAGCCACAGATAGGGATCGTTCACGCTCTGGATGTCCTTCGTTTGACCTCTCGCCGCCCAACCGCCGCAGAGGCTGGCGGCCGCAAAACCTATCGCGGCGGCTAGCCGGATGCCTGGATGCATTTCTGTTCCTTTGAATCGGGCCGCGGTCTTTTCGGGAGTGTCGTGGCGAAGGTCAATGGTAGGGCTCAGGGGCATGGCTGAGCATGGCT
>Ga0302324_100003358_pt1 | contig 36189 bp, 35 predicted proteins | sample Palsa_T0_1_FD_201949 | JGI IMG/M metagenome (GOLD analysis project Ga0302324, IMG submission 201949) | Peat permafrost microbial communities from Stordalen Mire near Abisko, Sweden - Palsa_T0_1 | ecosystem: Environmental > Terrestrial > Soil > Palsa > Peat permafrost | place: Sweden: Abisko... | reverse complement strand
AGGGCAGCGGAAGTATTATGGTTGCTTACCTGCGCAGGGAAGAACTACGGGCAGAGGGCAAGTCCGAGGAGGAGGTCAAGGAGGACATCGCGCAGGGATATAAGGATGGCCGCTTCAAAGTGCCCGGCCCCGGCTTTCTTTACATGATGTCGAACGAAAACTTTGTCTACAACAACGTATCCGGGAAAAGCGGATTCGTGGCCCCGCACTTGATGTTCTATGCGCCTAATAAGACCGCCAAAGACGTGGGATATGAATCTGTATCGCCCACAATGTTGCCTTATCTGACGGGGAGCGGGATTGGGCCGGAAAATCTGTTGGTCGTAGCCGCGGAAAAGCCGTCGCAGGGTGACTCCGCTGGCGAATCGCACAAGCATTAAAGGAGGGCTTGGTGGAGATGTAGCGAGTCTAAAAAGCGCGGGTTCTCATCCAGAATGATCGAGATCTATCGGTGCCGTGACACGTGAGGTTCTATGCGCCCTATGTCGTTTCCTAAAACGCGCTTTGTTAACCAATGACACAGAGAAAACTGCTCGAAAGACGGGGGCGCAAATCAGGGCGCACTTAACGAGCCGATTCTGTATCTTACAGATTCTAAAGGGTGCTTGGGTATCATCCGCGCCGCCCTAAGTCTTTTGGAATCAGTTTCTAGCGGCCCTCATAAGCGAAAGGACGCTGGTTCAAACCCAGCCTTCGCAACCCGTAAACATTTTCAAATCAATCCATCTTCGTAACCATCGCCCACCATTCCTTTTCCGGCATAGGGATCATAGACCGTTGCTGTTGCACAGCAAAAATGTCTGCTAGAAACCGCTGAATTGCCGCAATTGAGGGTGCTCAAAAGAGTGCTGCAATGAGGTCTCGACACTACCTGCGGAGAAGGTTGTCAAACCGAACCGCCGTATCTGGAATTGAAGCTTGCACTGACAACCATGTCTAACATCATTGACGAATCGAATTGACAGTCATGAATTGAAAGAGGATAGATCAAGCAGTTCGAAGGTAACAGAAGGCATGTCGGGCGATCACCCCGACCGACCAGTGGCTGGCCTGCACATGCTCCCAGAGTCCAGTTATGCGTCGCATCAAGGTCACGATGGACGGGCAGATTGCCGTTCTCGCGGTGGCAGAGAAGGGCTCGTTTGAAGCAGCTGGGAAATACCTCGGCGTCGGGAAATCCGCGGTCCGCAAACGAGTGCGCAGTATCGACAGTGAACTCGGAACGCCAGTGTTCCGCTCCGCTGGAAAGGGAATGGTGCCCACGGACGCTGGCAATATCTACTTGCCCGTTGCGCGCGAGTCCGTTAGGCAGGCCTCTTTGGGTGTTGATCGCGTCCGGGCATTCGTGAGGGTGCAGACCAATGATCTGCGTATTGGGTACTCCAGCCATCTCAATGCGAGGCTTTTGGCCATCATCGCCCAGCTCCGGCTGCGACTCTTTGACTCTCTTCAAATCAGGACTGAGAGTCTATTGACCCGCCAGGTGATTTTTAGGGTTCTTCAAGGCGAACTGAACGTTGGCTTTTTGCCGGTCGAAGAGCCTGACCTCTTCGCGCGACAACTCATGGAAGAGCCTCTGATTGTGTGCTTACAATCAGGCCACCGGCTTGGCGTCAAGCGCGAAATTCAGCCCGAAGAATTGGAGAATGAACCAATGATCGCCGTGGGTCGCAAGGCCCTCCCAGGGAAACATGAAGAAATGGTCGCGCATTTTGAGAGCCTGGGGGTGTCTCTGAGGTTCGTAGCGGATGCTTATTTGCCGAGGGAAGCTCTTTGGCAGGTGGGTCAGGGTAACGGACTTGCCCTGATGACTCGCTCTTCTGCCGATACATCGCGATCAGACATTGTGCTGAGGCCGTTGACGGACCGTTTGATTACGGTGAAGAGCGGCGTGTTCATTCGGGCGAGAACACGATCAGACTGATACCTCCATCAGATAATTCGCCGAGCGAGTATGGGCCGAGCCCTCAGTTCTGCGGACGCGTCCACATTGATCTGGTCGTCGCCAGGGCAACAGTTTCAATCAATCTGTCGTGGAGGGTGATTCATGCGCAGCTTATATCTCGTTCCCATCGCGGGGCTGCTCTTCCTCGCTGCTTGCAGCGACGTAAAGAGACCGAGCGATGCAGATTTTGCAAAGGCAATCAATGACTACCTGACGAAACATGGAGCAGCCTGCACGGTGATCGGTCGCCAGTTCCCAATCGATGTTCCTCGCTCAGAACAAGGCGAACGACATGGGATCGGGCCAAAGCTGGCGGCTCTCGAGTTGGCCGGTCTGGTGCACGCGAGCGATACAACAGCGGCCGTTCACGGGGTGGTCGATTCACTGCGAGGTTCAAGTCCCCCACAACCGGTGAAGAGATACGAACTGACAACTTACGGCAAGAAGTACTTTCAGCAGATCCCCGGCACGCTCGGACAAACCAGTGGCTTCTGTTACGGGCAGAAAGGCGTCGATTCCATTGTCAAATGGACGGAGCCGGCGACGGTAGGAACATCCTCGCAAACCGAGGCCACCTACACCTACAGGATTGTGGACTCCGCACACTGGGCCGAACGCCCGGAGGTGCAACAGGCGTTTTCGGACATCCGAACGACCATCAACGGAGCATTGAAAACAACCGAGGTCGCTGGCTTGCAGTTGACCAGCGAGGGCTGGGAAGTTCTGGAGCTATGACCGCAAATCCCTCGCAGGCCGGTTACCACACGAACGGAATTAAGCGAAACCTAACCTTTCCCCGATACTCCGCATAACCCGACAAATTCTTGAGGAGGAATCTTTCCTCGTCGAGAAGCCTCCAGATGATCATGAGCGTAATCGGGATGGACTCGAGTAGCCCCCACCATGAGCCGAGTGCAAGGGGTATGCCGATAAACAGGACTAGGGCCCCCATGTACATCGGATGGCGCACGAGCGCGTATGGCCCCGTCGAGACGACCTTCTGCTCGGCGTCAACTTCAACGACCCTTGAAGTGAAAGTGTTTTCCTTGAACACAAGGAATATGATGAAAAGGCTTAATGCAACGAGGACATCTCCAATTATCGCCACATGCGGTGGCATCGTAGACCATCCGAAGCGATGGTCGAGTGAAGGAATGATAATCAATACGAGAAACGCTATGTTTAGTAAGAGTTGGATGATCTTCTGACCCGTTTCCTGCTCGGAACCGCTCGCTCGCCGCTCCAAGAGCTTCGGGTCGTTTTTCATAAGGTAGCCGGAAATGGCCGACACGGATGCAAAGAATGTGGCAAGAAATACCCACGCTCGCCAGTAGTTGAAAGTCCATGCGGGGATGAACAGCATCGCCGCAAGGACGACGAATAGGAAAAGGAGACCACCGAAGGCTTTGCCGTACAAGTTTTTCATAGTGATATTTTATTGAATATCCTTGGTTCATATCTCTCCACTCTTGGTGCTTTGGTCCGCGCGATCGCTTTCACGCCACGCGCCGACTGGTTCTCCCATCTTCCGTATCCAATAGAAGCTCTTGCGGGCTGTCGGGTCACTGGTGCTGCGACTGACTTCGGCATAGAAGCCTTCAGGCAAAGTCGGACTCACAGCGCCTTTCCATGACTGCTATCCGGTTCTGCTTTCATCTGTAATCCGTGAATATATGGCATCGCCATCCGCGCACGTTTACATTCAGTGCGCGCAGCGAGAATCTGCTGAACCATACCAATGTCACCGCCGTAAACACCATCCTCTCCTCCGGAGCGATCGGACAGCCCGTTACAGCCGACATCGCGCGGCGTATCGAGTTGGGTGTACAATTCACCTTTTGATCGGAACCGGCGGTATTGGACGAGTGTTCTCTTGCCGTGTCGTGTGCACGATTGGAACTTCCCCTTCCATCGCAAGCTTAGCGAATAACTCCAATAGGCTACTCAAAGCATTCTGGAATGAGATGCTCCAACCCCTCGGCCTCGACATCCCTTATCAACGCTTTTGTCGTCGGAGAGCATATTCGATTCGAGACGAGAGCGGGCGGATCAAATCTGAAATTTGCGAGAAGGTCCCGAGGCCGCCAGCGTTATAGTCCAAAGGCCGCTGCTTCAAATCCAACCCCCGCAACCATCCGAATTTGCTATCGATTCCCCTCCGCGCACGGCTGGTCTAGTCGAGGGCATAAGGTCTTTCTCTAAAGCTTCGCGCGGGGTCGGATCACTATCCGAGCGGTTCGATCTACCTCTGGCCACAGTCAGAAGTCGGAGTACGGAAGCACCAAGGAGCCAGCGAGAGTTTTTCCTTGTAAGTCGATGCGGCTCAGCTGGTTGGTCTGTGTCTGCAGGATCTCGTCGTAGGTAATGACCTTGGCATTCAGTTCTGAGCGACGCAGTTCCGCAGTCTCCTTTCCGGCGTGATCCTGTGGCTCTCTGTCGATGAGAACAGCCAGAATTGAGGCAGTCGGCAGGTACCCGAATTGTTTGATCAAGCTCTCGAAGTTCCTCGAGTCCTTCATATAGCGCGAATAGTCACGCACCTGGTCAACGGCTCTGTGAACTTTGGACGAGAAACCGCGGTGACGTTTGTCGGTATTCACCAACTGCTCCTGCTGCCCCTTCAGTTCCAGCATCTCGACACCGTTCCCATCCACCGGGCCAAGGACCGGTGTGACCGCAAAGTCGGCAGCATAGTGCCTGGGAACGCTGTAAAGCCGATGAGGGATGGGAATGCCGAGCCGAGACTGCATCAAGAACAGCGGATGCTCCTCAAAAAAGTGCTGCACCTGAGTCTCATTGACGTTGCTGTCCAAAAAGCTCTTGGAAAAGCTCCACATATGTCTGTAGGCCCTGATTGTAGCGCACGACTGTGAGCCAGCGCCGGTTCCGCCGACGATCGGCGGGCGCGTAGCAATAGCTGCTTTCCGCGTCGGGCGATTTCTTCCTCAACGCTGGGCCAATCTGCGCGTGGCCGCGCTTGAACTGGACAATCATGCCGAGATTCTGGTAATCGTCCAGCATCCGGCTTGCCGCTTCACACCGTTTGAAGCGCGTCTCGCGACATGTCGCCACCGCTGGCTGGCAAAGATCAGTAGCCTAGTCGATGAGGGAGACGCGATGGCTGTATCGCTGATGCTGAATGGCAAACGCTTTGAGCTAGACCTGGAGCCTGATGTCCCACTCCTTTGGGCCATTCGTGAGGCTGCCGGATTGACGGGGACGAAATATGGCTGTGGGATGGCTCTGTGCGGAGCATGCACGGTGCACCTGAATGGTCGAGCGATTCGCTCCTGTACTACGCCGGTTCGCTCTGTCGTCGACAAGCCGATCACCACAATTGAAGGCGTCTCCGGGCCATTGGCTCAGGCTGTGCTTCAATCCTGGAAAGAGCTCGACGTTCCTCAATGCGGCTATTGCCAGCCAGGACAGATCATGTCCGCCATCGCACTGCTAAAGCGGACCCCTGTCCCTACCGACGACCAGATCGACACGGCGATGAGCGGGAACATTTGCCGTTGCGGCACGTATGCGCGCATCCGGGCAGCAATTCATGAAGCTGCCTCGACTCACAGAGGGTAAACCATGCCCACCAGCACTCAGTCGGCGGCTCTCGACCGGCGCCAGTTTCTCAAGGCCGGCACTTCGACAGCTGCCGGTTTGGTCCTCGGCTTCTGGCATCCCCAGCGCAGAGGCCGCTTTGCCGAAGCACAGACTGGAGCTGGACGGCACGCCATGGTTCCCAACGCCTTTGTGAGGATCGCGCCAGATAACATTGTGACGATTATTTCCAAGCACTGCGAGGCCGGGCAAGGCATCCACACAGGCCTCGCGACCATGCTGGCGGAGGAACTCGACGCCGACTGGGCACAGGTACGCGTCGAACCTGCGCCTGCGGATCGAGCCTTATACAAGAACCTGCAATTCGGCTCTCAGACGACCGGCGGAAGCAATTCCACTCCTAATTCTTGGGAGCAGTATCGCCGCGCGGGAGCAACAGCACGGGCCATGTTGATGAGCGCCGCTGCGAAGCAGTGGAACGTTCCGGAGAGCGAACTGAAGGCCGATCGCGGGACGATCGTGCATGAGTTATCGTCACGGCAGGCGACCTTCGGCGAATTGGCGGAAACGGCAGCGTTCCTGCCTCTACCCGCTGAGGTATCGCTTAAGAATCCAAAGAATTTCAAATTGATTGGAGCGTTGCGACTGCCCCGCATCGATTGCAAGCCCAAGACTCTTGGGACTGCTGTCTTTGCGAGTGACTTTTCGCTTCCGGGTATGCTCACAGTCGTGGTAGCGCGCCCACCCCGCTTTGGTGCTGTGGTGCGCAGTTTCGACCCGGCCGCTACAAAGGCTTTGCCCGGTGTGACAGATGTGGTGCAGATCTCGGTCGGCGCAGCGGTGGTCGCCAACTCGTTTATTGCGGCCCGGCGCGGACGCGACCTGCTGCACATTGAATGGGACGAAAGCAAAGCTGAAATGCGCGGCACTCCTGAGCTCATCGCGGAGTACCGAGCCCTCTTAGATCAACCAGGCGCCATTGCTCGACGCGACGGGGATTGCGCGCAGGCGCTTGCTCGAGCCGCCCGGACGATTACGGCCGATTTCGAATACCCATATTTAGCCCATGCCCCCATGGAACCTTTGAGCGCTGTGGTTCGCCTTTCCGCAAACCAGTGCGACATCTGGACGGGAGATTGGGACATCTCGGATATTCAGGATGACGCAGTTCGAATCACAGGCCTGAAGCAGGAGCAGATATTTATCCACTCCCTTTACGGGGGTGGCAGCTTCGGACGCCGGGGAGGTGACGCGTCACAAGCTGTGGAGATCGCGAAGGGCATCGGCGGGCGGGCGCCGGTGAAGTTGCTGTGGACACGCGAGGAAGATATTCAGACTGGGCCGTTCCGACCCATGTATCTCCACAGGCTTGTGGCGGGACTCGACGAACAAGGGAACCTCATTGCATGGCAGCATCGTATCGTTGGACAATCGGTCCTCGGCGACGATCCCGGCTTCATTATTGATGGAATCGACATCACCTCAGTCGCGGGCGCGAGCAACGTTCCCTACGATATTCCGAACATCTTGGTCGACCTTCATACGACTACTCTCCCCATTCCCGTGGATCAATGGCGCTCGGTAGGGGACAGCCACACGGCGTTCTCTGTTGAAACGTTTCTGGACGATGTCGCCCATGCTGCTGGAAAAGATCCTTACGAGTTCCGTCTCGAACTTCTCTCGAAGGATCCACGCAATAAGGAGATCCTGCAACTGATCGCGCCGGCGCCAATGCGTCAGTCGCTGTTTGCAAAGTTTCCCCGCGACCGGCAGGTTATGCAACTTGCCGCAGAGAAAGCTGGATGGGGAACTCCTCTTCCACCAGGCAGGGGGCGCGGCCTTGCGGTTCATTATTCCTTTCATGCCTCGCTTGCGTATGTCGCCGAGGTGACTGTCTCTTCGGATGGCAGCGTCAAGGTGGATCGAGTCGTCTGCGCGGTCGATTGCGGCGTTGCCATCAATCCCGACGTGATCCGCGCACAAGTCGAGGGCGGCGTGGCGTTTGGTCTGGGTGCGATTCTCTCGAGCACAATCACGCTGAAGCAAGGAAGGGTTGAGCAATCGAATTTCAACGGCTATCGTGTGTTGCGCATGAACGAGATGCCGAAGGTGGAAGTTTACATAGTGAACTCCGCAGAGCCGCCCTCGGGAATCGGCGAGCCCACCGTGCCTCCCATCGGGCCGGCGGTCTCCAACGCAATTTTTGCCGCCACTGGAAGACGAGTTCGGACATTGCCGCTAAGCTCCACGGCTTAATTTTTGAGGCGACTGTGGTCAGGAGCAGGTTGTCAGTATTACTCTTCAGTCAGGACGGGGCCTGACTATGCGAAATCTCGTGCGAATGCGATTTGTGCTTGCAGGCTGGGCGCTCGCATCATTCATTTTCACTGGGGTTCTTCTAGTTGGAAATATAGGCGATCATAAGCCTCCCACGTTCGCCCTTTATGCGAACGCCGTACATTTTGCTTTATGGACACTTTCATTGCCCTTTCTGTCTCGATGCACTCGAAGTTTTCCACTGGACGGACCACGCAGGAGCCGAAACGCCGCAGCGTTATTGCTGATTGTAGCTGCTCTTGCAGTGCCGGTGATGGTCACTCAGTGGGCGATCCTGTTCTACACTTATTTCCCTTATCACTCAGCCGACCTAACGCTTTGGACGTTCCTGAGGTCGGAATCAGGCAGGTTTTTCCCTGTTGATGTTCTAATTGGCATAGTTCTCGTTGTCGCGTTGGAGGGATTGAGAATCTGGCAAAGCCTCCAGACCGAGCGGACACGAGCAGCAGAACTGGAGAGGCAGCTTGCCGTTTCGCGACTCGACGCGTTGCGAATGCAACTGCATCCCCATTTCTTGTTCAACACCCTGCACACCATCGCCGGCTTGATCGTAGAGCAACCGCCTTCGGCCCGCCGTATGGTCATTGCACTCGGAGAACTTCTCCGGCTCACTTTGGAGGACAACGGCCGTCCGCTGCGCAGTCTCGCAGAGGAACTGGAATTCGCGGATCTTTATCTCGGCATTGAGAAGTTGCGGCTAGGAGAGCGTCTTGTGCTTGACTATGATATTGAGCCAGAAGCAACGCGCGCCGAAGTTCCCCAATTGCTGTTGCAGCCGCTCTTTGAGAATGCCATTCGACACGGCGCAGCGCGCATTACGGGCGTTTGCGAAGTCCGCTTCAGAGCACACCGAGAGCGAGAATGGCTTCGTCTGATGATCTCAAATGATGGCCCGCCGCACCTTTGCGCATCGAGGTCTTCCCGGTCCGGAGTGGGGCTCACCAACGCCAAAGACCGTCTCCGCCTGCACTACAACGATTCGTTCACGTTTCAATACGTTGATCGGCCGCAAGGAGGTGTTCAGATCGATATCTCGATTCCATATAAGAGCGCCGAGAAAAAGAACGGCGATGGCGGGTCAACTTTACGTCTCGAAGGATTAGTGGACACTGAAATCGATTTTGCCCCCGAGAGAACACCGTCCAACAATCACATTGTTCACTAGCTCGAATAGACTGGGCGGATCGAGGAATTCCGGACCGATGGCACAAACACCAATGCGCGCATTGATCGTCGATGACGAGCCTCACGCGCGCCGTTATTTGACCGAACTTCTGGAAGGCGAAATTAATGTCCTCGTCGTAGGTGAGGCATCGTGCGGTGCTGAAGGCATGGACCAGATCGGACAGCTCTTGCCTGACATTGTGTTCCTTGACATCCAGATGCCCGATTTGGGTGGACTTGACATGGTCGAAAGGCTCGAATCGCCGAATCTGCCGCTCTTCATTTTTGTGACCGGCTATAGCGAATACGCGGTGCGCGCCTTTGAAGTCGAGGCGGTCGATTATCTCCGCAAGCCTTTCGACAAGGATAGGCTTGTGACGGCCCTGGACCGCGCGCACCGGAGGTTAAATCTTACGGACGGGGAGATCGAAAGGGATGCGAGCCGCTGGCTCACCCGGCTCTCAATTCGAGTTGAGAGTGGCTTTGTCTTCGTGCCGGTTGACCAGATACTCTGGATCGAAGCTGCCAACAAATACGTTGTGGTTCACACAATAGCCGGGACCCACATTGCGCGGCAAACGATTCAGAGTTTGCAGGGCAAACTTGACCCGAACCAGTTTGTTCGCATTCATCGATCGACAGTTGTCCGTAAATCCGCTGTCCGGGGACTGCACCCGCTTTTTCATGGCGATTACATCGTTAAGCTGGTTAACGGTGCTGAGGTGACGCTGAGCCGAAATTTCCGTGCATCGTTCTTCCACGAAATGGGCGGATGATCTCCCTTCCCTCCGTGCTTAGATTGTCCATCCCGCACCCATAAAAGAGCGCTTTACGCCAAATCGGTGGAGTAGAAGAACTCATCACGGATAGCCTGCATGTACACAGCTTGGGAAATGACCTCCAAGCAAGAAATCTCTTGGGAGGTTCCAACACTGATGGTCCCATTGAGGAGGAAGGCCGGGTGAGAGCGAAATGGTATGGAATTCGATTCGTGCTGATTGTTCTAGCAACCTTTACGGTGTATTCGGCAACTGGTCTTCGGCTCTTCGCGGCCGCCGCAGCCGACTACCATCTATTGACTCGTTTGACCCTTGGCGGAGAGGGTTTCTGGGATTATCTTGCAATCGATCACCAGGCCAGGAGAATTTATATCTCCCGCTGGTCCCATGTGATGGTCGTAGATGCGGACAGCTATCAGGTGGTCGGAGACATTCCGGGAATTCAGGGCGTTCACGGAATCGCAATTGCGCCAGAATTTGGCCGAGGCTTCATCACCGAGGATGAAGCGAATCGGATTACGATCTTCGATCTCCGAACTCTGAATAAGATCGCAACGGCCAAGACAGGGAACAGCCCCGACGGGATCATCTACGACTCGAGTTCAAAGAGAGTCTTTGCCTTCAGCGGCGACGGAAAAGTCACAGCAGCGAATGCGGCGACAGGAGAGGTCGTGGGAAGCGCCGAACTGGGCGGCAGCCCAGAGTTCGCAGCATCCGATGGTCGCGGTCACATCTACAATAACCTTGAAGACAAGAACGAAGTAGTGCAGATCGACTCAAGAAGCCTTCGCATTCTGAACCGCTGGCCGCTAGCGCCCGGCGAGAGCCCGTCCGGGATGGCAATCGATCCCGTGCATCATCGTCTATTCGTCGGTTGCCGCAATCGAAAATTGGTAGTGATGAACTCCGATACCGGCAAAGTTGTGACAACCCTCCCAATCGGCGAAGGCGTGGATGCAAATCGATTCGACGCAGAAACGAAGTTGGTATTCTGCTCGAATGGGGATGGCAGCCTGACGGTTGTCCATGAAGACTCCGCAGACATGTACTCCGTTATCGGCAACGTGCCTACACAGCGTGGAGCGCGGACGATGGAACTCGATCCCAAGACTCACCGCGTCTATTTGGTAACCGCTCAACTTGGCTCTCAGCCGACGCAACCGCATACGCCACCAGAAATGGTGCCCGGAACGTTTGAGTTGTTGGTGTTCGGTCGAGTGCCGGATCGAGCTTCGTCGTCGAATCGGTGAGATCCAAAGCAGACCCGCCATTTGCGAAAATCGCGTGGCAAAGGAGCGACGTCATGTCCAGACACGGAGCCGCTTTGCGTTATCGCACGGTTGGACGGTTCTCGGTTTGCATCATTTGTGCGTGGATTTGCGCGTTCGTGTCGGTTGCGCAAGCTCCACGATTCACTGTCAATCCTCAAGCTGCTGCAGGTAAGAAGCTCTTCGCTCAATCTTGCGCGTCGTGTCATGAGGTGGACAATCGGAACCAATTTGTTGGTCCCGGCTTGAAGAGCTATTACACCGAACACCAACCTTCGCCCAATGATGCTGCAATCCGTGGGCTCATTCTTCGAGGCAAAGGAACGATGCCCGGCTTTAATAGCCTCACGGACACTGAGCTGGCTGAGCTGATTGCTTATCTCAAGACGCTTTAGCGCCACCTGCCTGTTTAGATCGCGCGCGATCCGATCTCGAAGATCGCAGCGAGCTCGCTAACGAACAGCCTGCATGGCGGAATGTCAAGCCAACGTGAAAGGAGCTATGCCTGTATGAGTCGACTCTGGAAACTTCTATTACCGATACATTTTTCAATGGCGCTATCGCTTTCAGCCCAGGCAGATGTTCATCAGCAACTCGGCGCTGCGGCGCAGCTGGTTTTGCTGGGTCACTATCAAGAAGCTATTGAGCGAGCCAGACCGGCACTTGAGTCGAAACAAATAACTGAAACCGAGCGTGGTAGAGGGTGGACTGTGCTCGGTTCGGCTTACGAGTTTCAAGGGAAGTATCAGGAGGCAACAACCGCCTACGAGAATGCCTTGCACATTCTTCGAAGGCGCGACGAAGACGCAGCGGAATATGCATCAACCTTGAGCGCCTTCGGAACGCTCTACCGCGATATGCTTCAGTTCGATGCTGCTGTTCAAATGGATTTGCTCGCACTCCATGTGGACCAGCAAAATAACAATCATGCGGGGGTTGCAGTTGACTGCGCGAGCCTTGCGGATCTTGAACTCGGCCTAAAACACACCAAGAAAGCTCAGGCATGGCTGGATAAGGCGATTCAGGAGTCAAATGTGGCGCCCACACTAGGTGATCACTTCTATGCATTTGTCACTTCTTCCCAGGCCTGGCTCGCAGATCTGGAGGGCAACAAACGCGCCACAATAGCCGGCTACCGAATGGAAATCGACTTCCTGACGCACCCTCCAGGCGAACAAAATCCTACTCTCGGCTGGGCCTACATGCTCTTAGGAAAAGCATATCTGAAGAATGGCAATATCGGAGACGCATTGAGCAATATGCGTATAGGTTGCTCCATTCTGCTGCATACCGTCGGCGTGGGTAACCCGCGCTATCTGCTGGCACAGGTTGCATATGCTGAAGCACTGGATTCCGCCGGTATGCATGCCGAGTCTGTTCAGACGAGGACTGACGCTGAACAAAAGTTGAGAGTCATGTACAAGCAACAATGCACGCAGTGCCGGATCACCGCCGTGGCTCTCCACTGATCTCGCTTACCAAATGTTCACCATCCTGTATCTCATGTTGAAAACGCGGCTAATGCCCAACTGTCGCCAGGTTACCCGATCACGAAACTATGATCCCAAAAGGGGATACAGAGATATGAGAATTCTTGTTGCGCCAAGCTCGATAATTGGCCGAGGACTCTATGGATAGATCAGGAATCTCGATTCAGAATGTCCAGGTAGCTTTCGTAGAGAAACAGACGGCCTCTTCGTTTTCCACTGGACTCTCGCAGGATGCCGACTTCGATCATGCGATCCACCGCGGCGGACGCGGTTGGAAAGCTCACCTTCATCTCGCGTGCGGCATTCCTGATCGAGAAGAGTGGATTGGCCTGGGCGTGCCTGTAGACCAGAAGCGCGGAAGCCGCACCGCGGCCGAAACGCTCAATTTTTTCCTTGTCTGCGTTGAACAGTCTGTCGATGTTGCCGGCAGTCCGGGCCGCCTGATTTGCGGTGTCCCGCACACCTTGCAGGAAGAAGTCCAGCCACGCCGTCCAGCCTTCGCTTTCTCGGGTTTCATTGAGCCGGTCGTAGTACAGGCGCCGATGTTTTGTGAAGAAGAGGCTGAGATAGAGAACGGGTTCGCGCAGTACCTCCTCGGCACAGAGCATGAAGGTAATCAGTAGCCTCCCGACCCTGCCATTGCCATCGAGGAAAGGATGGATTGATTCGAACTGGGCATGGACAAGGCCGGCCTTTATCAGCAGAGGTAATGCTGTGCCCTCTTGATGGATGAAAGTTTCCAATTGGCCCATGCAGTCGGCTACATATTCGGGGGGAGGCGGAACATAGGCCGCGTTACCGGGCCGGCTGCCGCCGATCCAGTTCTGGCTTTTTCTGAACTGCCCCGGCTGTGCGTGACTGCCGCGCCCCGTCGCCAACAGAACTTCATGAATTTCCCGGATGAGGCGAAGGGAAAGAGGAAACCCGTCCCTCATGCGCTTCAGACCATGATTCAGGGCCGCCACATAGTTGGAGACTTCTTGTACATCGTCCAGCGGTACGCCAGGCGTCTCTGCGTTTTCGTAAAGCAACAGGTCGGAGAGCGAAGATTGCGTCCCTTCGATCTGAGACGAAAGGACTGCCTCCTTACGAACGTAGGAATAGAGGAAGAGCTTGAGGTCAGGGAGAGTGGAGGTCGTGCCATCAAGCCGACCGATGGCCTGATTAGCTTCGGCAAGGATGGCTTGAAGCGAAGCCAGATCGAGTGCCCGCGGATCGGGGGGCAGGGGCGGCGGAACGAAGGCCCGGACTTTCTCACCGGAGAGAGTTGAAGTCACATAACGGCTTCGGGGCGCGGCATTGTGAACGTTGGGCATGCTTTCATTAGCTCGCTTACTATTAAAGCATATATCGCTTTACTTTAATAATGAAATCCACTATTCAAGGGCGCCGCAGAGGGTACAACCTGAAGAGTTCCACCGATGGCTTCAACCTTGCAATTGTGAGATTGGTTGGCAGGATTGCAAGGTTCAAGCGCTGTAGGGTTCCCCTTTACGTAGCCGCTCGGCACGTTCGATGAATTCCCCTTCATCGAAAATATCGACATGGTTCCGTGGGTCGTCAGTGTGGAGGCTACGTTCATCGACGACGACCTGATAAATTTCAGCTCCGTCGCGTCCGACGATTCGAGTCCGAAGCTTGCGATACGCAGCTACTGCTCCGAATCCTCTGTGATAACGGCAGAGCGTATGAGCACAGATGTCCGCAAGCTGTAGTCCGGAGTGCTCGTGCGATAGGAAGAAGCCAGTGTCGTCAAGCAGGAGCTTGTTGAAGTTCAAAATGCCGGGATGGATTTCATAGGCTTGGATGAATGGATGGTTGCGCGGCCTCCAAGTGTTCGGGATCATCATCGGCGGACGTGACGATTTGGAAAGACCATTGCGCAACCACTCACGCCAGAAGTTGATGTGCTGTTCGCGCTGAATGAAGCTCCGGTCGATAAAAACGCTGATCGGCAGATATTCCGCGTCATCCGCTGGCTCCATAAAGCGCATGATCGAATGCTGGAGGCTGTCCATGATGGTGTGCTCCAGCCCGACTATCCAGAGCATGTTCTCAGCGCTACGTGCCTTAAGCCAGCCAGTTTGCTGTCTGTAGAACTCCGTCAACCATGCGTTGCTATGTTCGGCTGCAAGTTCCGAAGACCTTTCGGCCATGACCCATGCTTGACGTCTCAGCTCTTCGATGTGCTCAAGTTTGGTCCTGGTCATGTCGAGTCCGACGACAGTGAGCCAGAAATCGCGGCCTTGTGTCCCCAGTACATTATTCGTAAACTGCTCCAGTTGCGTATCGGTGAGTTCGGCACCTTTGATCTCTCGCTTGCTATCCCCGGCTATCGTCCTCTTCCAAGCCGCAAACCGTGCAAACAGCGCGTCGCAGTCCCGGTTAGCGACGGTGACCCCACAAAAAAGCGAAATGTCCGGTTGCTTGCCCCAGGTAAATGCGCCCGATTCGTCGATGTAGATTCTCATGCGTTCTTCCGTTCAATGCGCCTCGATACATCATATGTTTACTCGCAATGCTGACCGGTGAACACTATCCTAGATTGAAGACACGCTCGAAGAGAACACGCCGAGGGTGGTCTATCATCAAATCAAACCATCTTTACCCCACGCGCCGCTGGAGTGATACATGCTCGGTTCGCAAAAGAAGAAACTCGAAAAAAAGCGCGAAGACGCGTTATCCAGCATCACCGGGGATAGGGTCAATATCGAGTTGATGGCGCAACGTGCTCGCCCTGCCGATGACCCAATAGACCGTGATCTACTTCAGACGGTATTGAACAACATCGCCGCGATCGAAACGGCAGCAAGAAATGCGAGTTCCATAACTGAGCTAGACGACCTGATTGCGGATGGCGAGTCGCAAGGAATTGCAAGCGCCTACTTCTGTCCGGTGGGCGAGATACGAGATGAAGGAAGCCGCGCCATCGACAACATGGAACTTTGGGGCATTCCTGCCCCGTCCATCAGGAAACTCCGTGAGAGCTTTGCTGGAGGCGCAGACCAGTCTCCCCTATCCTCATACGTCGCGCGCGCCGCACTCCATGCGATTTTCATCGAACTAGATGAGTGGACGGACTACATCGACGAATACGAAGGCACGATGCGACGGTATACCCGGTGGATGTTTGGGGCAACCGCAGCATTACTCGTGATAGCGGGATTGTGCTTCTATTTGGCACACATGTTCCCCTTTGCGATGTGGTTCGGCCTGATCGCTGCAGGGGCCGCAGGCAGCTCTGTAAGCGTCATGGCAAAGATGCCATCACTAGACGTAAGCTTGTCCGGAGAGCTGAACGCCTATGGCCGGAGAATCAGGAGCCGAATTGCCACCGGCACAATTGGAAGCCTGATCGGGGTTGGGCTCTTGGGCTGGGGAGTGTTGCCTCTGACAATCAAAGACTCCGGCTTTGCTGACGCGCTCTCTGCTTGTACCTCGTATGGACTTGCGCCTTGTCCCATTACAAAGATGCTTCTCGTCCTAGGCGTTGCGATGCTTCTTGGCGTGAGTGAACGCACGCTGACATCATTCGAACAGCGATTATTGGGAGAAGGCTCAAATCAACAGACCCCTCGCCTTCGGTGAAAAGGGTCAAAGCCGGGAGCCGCTGCGTATGCAGGTACAGAACAGGAGTTGCTAGGCGGCGAGTGAGATGGGCGATTCGGACTTCGACCCGAATGTGGCCGCCGGAGAGATCGTAAAGGAGGCGCTGGACTCTGAACTGGTGAAGAATTTGCTCGGCCCAATGGCACACAACATCGGTTTGATTTTAGGGAAAATCAGCGACATTGCTCGCTTTTACACTGAAGAGAACCTAGCCAAAATCTTCAAGAAGTGGGCACGCCATAGGAAGGGCAAACCCCTCGATGCAGAGGCCTTTAGGCGGGTGCTCCCGATGCTTAGAGATGCCGCGATGCAAAGCGACGACGAACTGCAAGAACGATGGGCGTCGCTTCTGGAAAACGTTGCGACCGCTGCGAATGGTGTTCTGCCTTCGTTCGGTCAAGCGCTCTCGCAACTAACACCGCTAGAGGCCCGCTACCTAGATCGAATCTGGGAGCGCGTATCGGCGCCCACCGGCTACAACTCCGGGAAACGCGAGGGCAGAGACGAACTGAGCTTCGTCAATCTCATTGATATCTATAACCCGAAATTGCGGGCGCCGAGTCCGGCTGAAATGCGCGTGTTCAAGGATCGCATGTCCCCCGAGCAGATTGCAGCGTTTGACGAAATGACAAATTTCGAGCTGATGCTGCACGATCTGGAACGGTTGAGCCTTCTCGAAAAGAAAGTGGCATACATACCTGGGAAGATGGGCTGGGCAGAAATCGATGGAGCGGAAGTACCCACCGGCCATTCTGAAGGCGGTATGAAAACCAGGTACGCACTCACGCAATACGGTGTGAGCTTTATCTCGGCAGTTCGTCGAAAACAGCCTTAAGACAAGACCACCGAAGAAGAGAGCCTGATGTCTCAGACGGAAATCGCAAAAGTGGAATCATTCTGTTTTCTTCCTCCCACCTTCGGCCGGGGAAGAGTGTTGTTTCTGCCAGCCCTTCCATGCCTCCCGGCGACAGATGCGGCAGCGCTTGAAGAGGCGGCCATTGCGGTTTTCGGTCGCCACGTTGTCCCCGGTAAGAGGATGGCCGAGCTTGCAGAATTCGAGCTCTGTGACGGCGAGCAGCCCCTGTACCCGGTGATGCGCCGGGTTGCAGCAAGCTTTCCCAACGCATCCTGGCACCTTGCGGGACAGAATGCGTTGATTGGGAGGAATAATCCCGACGAACGAGTTCCAGAACAGATGCGGGGCAGGGGGCTGGCCGTCGAATAAGACCTCATCAAGCGAAGGCGATCTGTATTGGAGATGGCATCTAGCCGTGAGGACCTAAGCCGGAAATTTGTCCGCAATTCACTGTGGGGGATTTTGTGGGGGGACTCCTTCAAAATAGTGGGTAATTGTGGGTAGTCCCCACAATTTGGCTGGGACGACGAACTCCTGCAAGTTGCTGAAAGTAAGCAATATATAGCAATAATGAGCAACCCTGAAAAGGGCAAATATCTAGCTGTTAACCGAAGGGTTGTAGGTTCGAGTCCTACCTGAGGAGCTGGGTAATTCTGTGGCATTCCAATTTATGACGCAGATTTTGGAAAAACCCCAACACCGCTGCGAAATGTCCGAGTGCCGCGCTCACTTCCATTTACAATATTTTGCTACTGTATCGTCGTCGTTTTGGCTTCAGTTAAAGCACCCTTTCCAATCGAATGCCAAAAGAAGGATCCAAAACCAATGTCAATTGGCGAATCGCCATTCCTTGATTCCGAAGCTTTCGAGGAGTTGCAAGAAAGCGTGCGAACTCGCGTACGAACAAGCCAGGGTGGGATTCTGACGTACTTCGACAAGTGGCTACTTGATCAAACCTTTGGTCCGGAAGGCGGAGCTGCGGGCCCATGGAACGAGACACCGTGCGTCAAGATGCTCGCGCACCGAGCGGTCAAGGGCAGGTTCGTGCGATTCGCAGACAGAACTGCCGAGAACCTGGGGGAGGTTCGAGGAAACAGCAGAGTGGAGACCGACATTCCTGATTACACCATGAGGATGAGCCAGGGAACGCAGGGGCCAGTCCGGTGGAGAGGATTGCCTCTTTTCAAATGCGCCTTCGACTTGGCGCTGTACACGCATTTGCTTGACGGGATGCGTCCGGGTAGCATCTTCGAAATTGGATCGGGGACCTGGCTCAGCACCGTATCGCCTGCAGCTAAAGAGATGATTTCAGGTCCCGGACGACGGAGACGACGTTTTCGCCTATGACGCCGAGCCAAACGAGTGGTTGGCTATCGCTGACCCCCTTTGATTGGCGACCTGCTGGAGTTCACTGAAAACGGCAAGGCGACGCCGCAATCCCTAATCAGAGAGATGCTGCCCCTAAGATAATTACTGCGCGACAAAGCCTTATTGGAGAGCGAAGACAAGCTTCCGCAGAGAATCGTGTCAAACTTGTGATGATCCATCCGCACCGATGAGTTGCGCGAGCTGAGCGAAGGTCATCGTCCCGTTGAACGTTGCCGGAGCAACGTCGACACCGAATGCGTTCTGGATGGCTGCGGATAACAGGCTTTGTACATTGATATCGAAGGGGCCTCCAGGACCGAATTGAGCCCAGAGCATGCTGAGTTGATCCGTCGAATTGATGAGGAGTGGATCAGCGGACTTAAGCCAGTCAACCTTCAGTACGTCTTGAAGGTTCCGCCCCACCGTAACAAGTGGACCTCCGTGAACAGGACACGTCTTTCCCGACCAGACGCGCCCGCACATGGAACAATAACCCATGGGCATAGGACTTATCTGTTTTCCTTTCTGCCGGATCCGCCAACACGTCTTGCCTGTCTTTTCGCTACGGACTTGCCAGCTTCGTTCTTCTCGGTGATGTCCGCCTTCTGAACCAGAAAGACGATTCTTCCTTTATGTTTGGCCTTGGCACCAGCAATCTTGACAAAATCTCCGGATCGCAAGCCGCGCTCATTCAGGAATTCGATGGCCTTAGAATACGGGTCGTCACCGCCGCCCCTGGCGAGCTTCCTGCCCGCAAGTGATGCGGTTCCCTTGTCGATCAGGAGTTTTCCGGATATCAGCTGCTCAATGGGTCCGATGCTTTGCAACGGGGTGCCATCCACTGGACATGGTTTCCCCGGTGCTTTCGGCCAGGTACGCCCACAGCTGGGACAATATGCAGTCGGCATAGTTAACAGCTGGCCTCCTCAATCAAAACCTTCAGTTCGCCCATATCATCCTTGAAGGCGTCCAGCGACTCATTTCTGGTGAGGAACAACGGGCCGCTATCGTCCTTTGTCATCGCAATGACGCAATAGGTTCCAACGGCAAACACCTTTTTGGTCCCGTAAGGTGGCGAGCTCGGGGTAGTATCGGGGTTGTCCGCGGAACTGCCGCCCAATTTTCCGATCAAAGCGCCGTACGGTGCCTGCGAGCAGAGCAGCAGCACATTTCGAGGAGGATTTGCGGGCGCGCCATCAGGCCTGCAGATGGAGCCAGCTTTGCCCCAAGTCGGCCAGTCGGCTGCTCCAGCGTTCATTTCCGGCTTGCCATCCGCGTTGAGCACAGGATTGCCTTTGGAATTCAGAACGCGAATCCTCAGCAGGCGTGGCCCTTGAACGAATTCGAGCGCTAGCCTCCAGAGCGGTCCGGCATTCATTTGGACGTCAACGCGTTTTACCTCACGCCAGGTAATCTCAGTCATGAAGGTTCTCCTATGGCAACTTGCGAATTAACAGGACGGGCGCGGCGTCGCCTTCGGTGACGGCCGGCATGTCGGCGTTCTGGATGCCGACGACAACATAAGTGCAGTCTTTTGCCCCGCACAAGACGGTCAGGACGGGCACGTTCGTTGCTGCAACCTTTTTATTGCGATAGATGTCCACGATCGCTCCAGCGTTCAACGGTCCGGCGGGCACGCTCAGTACGACAGGGTTTGCTCCCTTTGATTCGATGTTTGGAGCCGCAAGGACGTCGGCGGCGCAGATCTCGCAGTTCGGTAGATAGTGCCGGCTGGTGTACTTGCCGGCGATGGAGGGGGAGTCCGCCGTGATCGCGGACCAGTCTCCATCGCCCAGATGAAAGCCGGCGGGGAGCTCGCGATGGGCGACGTATTGGCACTGACGGACGTCGGACCATAGTTTACAAGCACGGGTGCCGACGATCGCAGACCCGACGACGAGCAAGACAATCCATATGGAAACCAGTGTTCTCATGGCGCCTTGTGCTGGTAGATAACGCCTGAGCTCGGCGAGTCGTATCCGACCCACGACGCCAGATTCTCCCAGAGTTGCTCTTCCTCATCGGAGCCAACGGGGAGCGGGAGATGATACGCGGAGATCAGCTGAAAGCGATTGAGATCGATGGCGCCGCGTACGACTTCAGCAAACGTCAGGTAACTTTGACATCCCAGGAGGTAGCAGACGATGGAGGTGGCGACGCCGCCGGCACAGACACCGAGGAAGAGAAAGATGCGAGCGCTGCAACCCATCAGTACGATGCTCCAGATGAACGAGAACAGGGCACTGAGCCACGCCATTGAGACGAAGAAATCAAGCTGGATTTTTGCATCCTGCAGCGTGTTGAAGCTCTTATCATCGGCTTGTATCAACTTTTGCAACCGAGTCCAGAAGACGTCGAGCGAGATGCCGTATCTGCTTTGAGCGTAGTAGCGCACCGTGCCTGCAATGTTGCCCATGCGTGTGGGGGCGACGTCGTCAGGAAACGCGGCGGAATCCCAGAAAGCCTTGATGCGTTCTCTTTGCAGCCGCCCGATCTCATATTGGATGTCCTGCACGAGCTCGATGTGCGCATCACTGAGGGTCTTCGCATTGGCATCGCCTGCCTTGTCTGCGTTCGCGCTTCTCAAATAGGGTTCAAGGGACTTAACCGCCTTCTCCAGTTCGACGTGATTGAGGGGCTGCAGCGAATTCTTGGCACGCGTGAGATTGTTGTGCGCCTGCTTAGTGATGGGGTGCACCGGATTGGGCGGCGGACCCTTTTTGCTTCCTTCCTGGCGGGCTTGCCGTAGAGTGTCAATCCATTTCGCATGGCTAATGGTGTAGTAGGCGGACTGATACTCCTCGAATCGCCGGCGCGCATTCTCAGCAATCGCCATTTGATGGCGAATGAAGTTTTCTTGCCAGTTCTTGGGCAGGTATTTGCCTTCCAGCACCTGCCGCAAGAGAGTGTTCAGGCTGGAGAACATATAGGCAGCAACGAGAATCAGCAGGAGGACGCAACTAGTTGTGAAACCAGGCTTGTCCTGAATCAGGTCCTCGGCCCAGACCGCGTGTTGGGGGGTAATGGCCGTGTCAAGAAAGAAGCACCCGATGGCAAACATAACGATGGGCAAGAGACTAGTGAGCAGAAAACCGCGCGAACCTAGGAGCGTGGTTTGAACGGTATTGAGGAGAGCAGAGATCATTCGAAGCTCACCTGTGCATTAAGAATGTGGTATCGGGCGCACTCATTATAGGTAACAGCCGCGCGCGAGAACAAGGGGAAACTTGCGCACTTTTTGGAAGATGTCTCTTGTATACCTTGACGCTGCGGCGTTTGTCAGTGTCGACGGGAAACGCCCTATTCTCCTATGCGCTCGCAATACATCTTCTTGCAGAGGATCAGCACTGGGCGCTTAATGAAGTCCAATGGATAACCTGAAGGTAATACTCTTGTCGAAGTTGCAAGAATTTCTAAAAAACTTGCCTTCTGTAGTTCAACTCCCAATGTCCAGAGCCAAGCGATGTGCATAAAACGACGACTGCCTAGACTTGAATGAATATTAAACGGAAGATATCTGGAATCGATCGGAATTTCACTCGTAGTTCGCTTGTGTTCGAGATTCAGACGCAATACAAATCGGGCTAATTCGGGAGCTGGATTCAGGGCTGTGTGAGCCTCAGCTCCTGGCTCGATCTTGGCGATGCGTCTCCTTCACGGAATTGGGGTCAACGCTGAATCACCTTCAAGCCGTCAAGTCTGCGTCTCAGGCTAGAGAACGTATCAGTCGCGATATATATGAAGTAATTAATATCAGCCTGCACCGTTATCTAATAGGTAACTTCTCTCCATGCGCCTGCGACGATTGCATCATCGTCATCTCAGACGATTCTGATCTGACATTGACAAAATTGAGTTGCTATTTGTCTTAAAACGTGTCATATTCGTTGGCACCTTCCCCGTCACCATCAATTGGTTTGCACGGAAACAGCTGGCCGAATTCTTTCACGAGGCTGCTGACGATTTTATGGATGATTCAACGCCGATGCATAAGGAAACTTCAGCATGACGTGTGGCGCCTTCGCATATTGCAGATTTCTCATCTGTTTTTGCCTATTTCTGCCTACCTTGACTTCGCTTTCACAAAGTGCCCCCACGTTCGATGCAGGAACGGCTACAGCCGGGTTTTCCGTGACGCAAATACAGAGGCACAAAGTAGTCAAGACCGATCTGTTGTTCAGGGTCGCAGCAAAGGAAGACGTTCCTCAGCTAGACCTCTCTCTTTCTGGCGTCTTGAAAGATTTGCATCCAACCGAGGCCAAACCGGGCATATTTCGCTCTTCGGGATTGCCATTTCACCAGATCTCACGAAAAAGGATGTTGTAGCAGATCTCCTCTATGAAACCAAGGGGAGCCGGTTTGTGAGCCAGCGAGTTGCAGGCTTGCGGGATGAATTGCTTTCCTGGTTTCCAGTTGTTTGATGCGCAGGGTCTACTCTCTCCAAACGACCCTCATTCTTCCGGTTTCAATCGATTCCTGGCGATGCCGGGCGCGCATCTGAGCGCACGCCCAAAACTTTTAACAGTTGTCTTCAGGAAAAGGAGATAGTGATGGCGAGGGTCAAAAAGTCGACGAACACAAGTGACGACCCGGTTACGGTGACTAAGTCGGCTCCGGAGCCAGGTCATCTCCAGGTCACAGTCAGTGGTCCGGCAGAACATGTGATGGCGGCACTGACCAACATGAATTTCCAGCCGCGCGTGGCTGCAGCCGCGCCCCAGCTTACCACGGATGATGTGCTTCATCAGTGGCTAAGCGGGAATCCCGTAGGATTACCCGTTCCCAATCAGGACCAACTCCAGGTTGCATGGGCTAACTTTGGCTCTGGAGGAGGGTTCACCGTCCAAGTCCAGCAGAATCTCGCGGGGTTGTTGAATCAAGCCTTCTTCCCAGGCACAAATTTCGTTACTCCTGCGGACCTTGGGGCCACACTGACTGTCGGACAGCTCAAGCTGAATCTGCGCCTGCCATAACGAGTCACCTTTGTTGAGGTAAAAGTTCATGCGGATGCGACTCCTTTTTTTGCGAAATATTCCGGTAGCGATCGGAATCGTATTGATGGGCTTCGCCACGGCAACCCTGCGGGCCCAACAACAATACATGGTACTGAACGACCGCGAAGTTTTTCTTGTGAACATAAACGGGACTGTGAGCAATGCGCAATTGATCGATCCCGTGTCCAAAGCTTTTATAAGTGCTAACCCGGTGATTCCTCCGAGCGGCGGTTCTGTGTGGTGGGACATTACGTTTCCCGGGAAGGTCTTCACGCTGGCCCTGAACCCTTCCACGTATGTCCTCGCCTATCAAGTGGACGGCAAGACGACAACACTGCCGATCTCGCCGTCCACGAAGCTGACCATTACGGCGAGCAGCGCTGCTAACGGAGTCAGAGGCTATTGGCTCGGTTCGAATGTCGCTCTAACCTATAACGGCAGCTACCTTCTAGATCCCGAAGGTCAATGTCCTGCTCTAGGCGCGGGAGGTGACTGGCAGGCCGTTAGTTTCACCAACAAGGCAAAAACAACGACCATAAGCGGCGAAAGACAGCTGACCATCGGGACAATCACGGACGTTCACAACAATCCTGAGAGACTTGGCGCCGTTCATCTCTGCCTGGGCTACAACTTGCTTCGAACAATGAATAATTTCGCGATCGACCCGGCTTCTTCAGCATCTGCTCTTGCAGGCATTAGCGTGGATGCGAGTCTTCAACCCGCGCCAGCCATCCCGATCCAATATGCGGATGCCGCCGCCTTTAATCTACGTGCAGCGCCAACCTCGAAGGACGCAGCACAGTTCTACGCCAATCTGCAGATCGCGGCAGGCACCAAAGCCTCCGGTGCATGGGGCCTCGATGGCAAGGTCGCAATGTATTCTGTTCCCTTTCTCTATCGCAGTTGGCTGACTCTGGTCTCTGCGACGGCGAACACCGGAAATAATACGTCCAACATTACGGGATCGACCTACACTGACACCATCGATTGGACACTACCGGCGAGCCGTCTGTTTTCCCTCTGGAGCCGGAAAGCTCCCACAAGCCTCACCGTGACTGCATCCCCTCTGTACGAAACGGACCGGGAGTTCGATAAAAAGAACTTTACCTTCAGCGGCGACACGCTATGGTCGGCTAAGAAGCTTTATCAGCCGCAAAACTATCGGACGGTTTCCAAGTCGGGGGTGATGCCCAAACAAGGCGATCCGGGCTACGCGAAGTTTGGTTATGAGCTGGAGTTTCATGCCGGAGTGGAAAGCGGCGGCACTCTGCTTGTGACAACAGCGCAGAACACGAAGAAGACCCAGAGTATCGAGGTGCCAAAGTACCAGATCGAACGAATTGTGCCGCAGATCCATGGCCAGTTTCAGCGAGCCATTGGTTCTCAGGGTTCTCTCGGCAACCTGACGATCGATTCGCTTTTAAAGTCACGATATTTGTTCACAGGCGAAAACACCGTGCGGCAATCGACGAGTGGAGTGCTTTCGCTTAAAGAGGTATCGGGTTGGAAAGCCCTGGAGACGCTCTCGGGTACATGGGCTCCTCCGCAGAGCAGCTACGTTGGAATCGTCGCAACGTATAAGACCGGCTTCGATGCGCCGAAATTCTCACGGGTCAATAGTGTCTTGATCGGAGTGGTGATTCAATTCTGAACTGTCGGAAGCTGATCGATTCCTTCTCCGTATTCCGAACGATGGGGATGATGCCATGAACTGCTTCACCTATGCCAGACCGCTGCTTCTGCTCGCATTCCTCCTGACATATTTGCCGATCGCGTCAGCGCAGCCTGTTCCTCTGCCAACGGCCTCCAACGGAGTGGCTCCCCGAGTGACGCAACCCGTCGACGAGACGAAGATGGCGGTTCTCAGTGGGAACGTCCATCCCTTGGCATTGCCCGACTTCGATCGCGGAGCCGCTCCGGACAACTATCCTTTCGAGACAATTTATCTCGTGCTCCGGCGCAGCAACGAACAGGAAGCGGAGTTGCAGCAGGCAATCGCGAACCTGCACAACCCAGGTTCCCCGAGCTTTCATCAATGGATGACGCCGACGCAGTTCGGAAGCCGCTTCGGTCCAGCCGACTCTGACGTGCAAGCAGTGACTGCGTGGCTCTCCAGCCATGGCCTGCATGTTGCAGGCGTCAACCAGGCGCGGACATTTGTGAAGTTCTCGGGAACCGCGGGACAACTTGCTGCGTCTTTTCACTCTTCGATACACGAATACATGGTGGACGGTGAGACTCACCATGCGAATACCTCCGATCCGCAGGTGCCTGCTGCGTTGCTGCCGGTCATTGCCGGCGTATCCGGGCTTAATGACTTTCAACCTCATCCCGGCAACGTCAGAAAAGGTTCCGCGCTTTACAACCCGAAGACCGACCAGGTGGACCCGGCGTGGACAGACCCATCCGCTCCTGGCCGTTTCTATCTGCTTCTCGCCCCTGCTGATTTCGCTGGGCAATACAGCATACCTTCCACGATGAATGGCGCGGGTATCACAATTGGCATTATCGGCCTGTCTGATGTGGATATGAGCCTGGTTGCAGCGTATCGCAGCTTGTTCAACCTGGACACTTCGAACCTGCCGACCGTGGTGGTCGATGGCACCGATCCCGGATTCGTCAACGGGGCGGACGGAAAGAACTATGAGAATGAAGCCTATCTCGATCTTGAGGTATCCGGATCGGTGGCTCCAGCCAGCAAGATCCTTTTTTACGTGAGTGGCAGTCTGATTGAATCAGCGACCCGCGCGGTTGATGACAACGCCGCAGCGGTGATGAGTATCAGTTTTCTGAATTGCGAGAACAACCTCGGCGCGTCGAACAATGCGGCGTGGAACCTGATCATGGAGCAGGCTGCAGCGCAGGGACAGACGGTCATGGTTTCGTCGGGAGACTCCGGGCCGGCCGGATGTGACGATCACAACTCTTCCGCACCGGCCTCCCATGGGCTCGGGATCAACGGCATCGCATCCTCTCCGTACAACATCGCGGTTGGAGGAACAGACTTTTACTACACTACTTACGCAACCGACATGCCGGGCAACACCAGCCCGCAGACAAACACGGAGCTGAAACAGTACTGGGACCTGACAACGACCAAAACTCCCTCGACCAGTCTTCTTGCCACGATTCCTGAACAACCCTGGAATGTGCCCTTCGGGTTGAATTTAGAGGATGGCGGCAACTATAGCCTCTACACCACCGCGCCGGATATTGAAGCGAGTGGAGGCGGCGTCAGCTCCTGCGCAGTCAACTACGCTCCCGGTCCCTGCTCCGGCTATCCCAAACCGTCGTGGCAGACAGGCTTTGGTCCGGCGAACACTCCATATCGCACGATTCCGGATGTCTCTCTGTACGCATCCGGGGGGAGTAACTATTCGTCCTACCCCACCTGCTCGGTTGCAGGAGATTGCACAACGAACACGACGGAGGCCAACGGTGGAGGGATGCAGATCAGCCGTTCCGGTGGCACTTCAGCGTCTTCTCCGGCCTTTGCGGGAATTATGGCCTTGGTGAACCAGGCGACCGGAAGCCGGCAAGGGCAAGCCAACTATGTTCTTTACGCTCTCGCGATGCAGCACCCTGAGGTCTTCCGCGCGATTACGGTTGGAAGTAACAATGTTCCTTGTGTACAGGGTTCGCCGAACTGCTCGCTCACTACAACGAATTCCGCAGACCCGGCCAATGGCATGTATTCCTTCGGCGAATACAACGCTTCCGCTGGTTATAACTTGGCCACAGGGCTTGGATCAATCAACGTTGCCAAGCTGCTTGCCGACTGGGACAGTATTGCCTTTGCGGCAACGAGTACCTCACTCAGCAGCAGCACAACCAGCTTTCAACATGGCACCGGCGTGACGCTGAACGTTGCCACCACCAGTGCGAGTGGAACCCCGGCGGGGCAGATTGCCATCCTCAACAACACGGGAACTGCGGGACAGGAAGGTCTCGATCAACTCACGCTCGGCAGCAACGGAACAGTTTCTAGCAGCATCAACAGTCTTCCGGGTGGAAGCTACAACGTCGTCGCCCGCTATGGTGGAAATGGCGAGTTTTCGCCGAGTACATCGAATCCCGTCAGCTTCAATGTGACGCAGGAGAATAGCCAGACTCAGGCCTGTGTCACCGCAAACGGCGGAACACTATGTGGAAGCTCTAATCCAACTTATTCCTATGGAACGGCAACAGTCATCAGCGCAACTCCGGCAAGTGCGGCTGGCAAGGCAGATGGGACACCGACGGGGACAGTGGTCTTCACCGATTCATTCCAACCGACGAAGTCCAATAGCACCTATACGAACGTGTCAGCGTCGATACCGCTCTCGAGTTTTGGGTCCGCATCGTGGCAAAGCTCGGCAGGCTCGGTTGTCGGAACGCATTCTCTGACTGCGGCATACTCGGGAGATAGCAGCTTCTACGCATCTGCTTCGCAGCCTCTCGCTTTTACGACCTCCCAGGCAACGTCGACGATCGCAATCACAACAAGCTCCAGCTACAGCGGCTCGAGCGGTTCGATTGCTCTCTCAGCTCTTGTATCCGGAACATCCATCTACAGCGCCCCGACAGGCTCCGTTACGTTTTCTGTGAATGGAACGGTCATGGGAACCGCCACATTGTCGAGCACCACGAGCCCATCCAGTGGCGTACTTGCGGAGTCAGCTCAATTGACCGTGCCCGAGCCCACTGGCGTCTACATCGTGAGCGCGACCTATAGCGGAGATACCAACTTCGCGATTGCATCGGCTAGTCCGGTCTCGGTCACCGTTGCCAAGCCGGGCTTTCAACTGCAAGCCACCCCAGTCACCATCGCCACCTCAGGCGGCAGTGGTTCTTCCACGATCCTCATCACGCCTGTCGGCAGCTTTACGGGGCAGGTAAATCTGACTTGCGCGCTCGCTTCCACTCCAGCGAGTGACTGGAGTTCGGACAATCCAATATGCACATTGGTCTCCTCCTCTGTCACCATCGGCAGCAATCCTGCATCGATAACAGCCACCTTCTCGAGCACGGCGGCGCAGAGTTTGCTCTTACATCCACAGAGGTCCTCTGACCCTCTAAGCCCGGCGACCTGCGGCTTTGGCCTGTTCACTCTCTGGCTGGCGGCTGGGCCCAGAAGAGGGTCTAAATTTCTGCGTCTGCTGTTGATCTTGCTGCTATCAGCCGCAGCTATTGGGCTGAGCAGTTGCAGCAGCAAAAATCCAGGGACTACCCAAGGAACCTATACATACACGATCTCCGGCTCTGACCAAGCGACAGGTCATATCACCAACACTACGACCATCACCCTCACGATGAAATGACAGCCCACTCTGGTGGTGTCTTACTTTTGAAGTCCGCAGTCGCTTGCTCCGTTGGGATGCGCACGTAACAACAGCTCTTCCTGAAACCAACTCGGCATGTTCGCGGTATCCGCTTGAATTATAGAATTATAGAGTCACGATAGGGGATCAGTAGAACTGCGCCTTGCTCTGAATCGTGAGGTCCTACTCAGGTTCCGGCTCTACCTCGAATCACTCGGATTGGCCGCAGGAACTAATCAATCAGCGCTTGCGGCAGTGAGGCGGCTCGCGTATGAAGCCGCAGACTCCGGTCTGCTGAGCCTGGAACTTGCAGCTGGCACTCGCCGCGTGAGAGGTCAAAAGCAGTTGAGATCAATGAGCGTGTTATCGCCAAACCCCTCATCGTTCCGCGATTTTGAGCCCCCCCAATGCGGTCACATGTCCGTAAAACGGCCTTCGCGGACAACTTCCAGCCGGAATTCGTTATGGCACACCGAAGCTCACTGCCAAGTTATAGTTTCGAGTCCTACCTAAGGGGCCTTTTCTGGATACGAATTTCGACAGCATAAGTCTTCAGAATCGGCCGAAGGTACTCGGAAGCAGCTCGGAAGTCGATAGCTTCCGAGTCCAACTCCTCGTCCTTCCGATCTCGACTTTCCTGTCTTCGAATTTGCTATTGCGTCGGACGTCACTCCGCCCCTCAATAGCGCATTCCGGGCGAGGCAATTCAGGCCGTCGCGTCCGGTAGAACGCGAGTCCCAAAGATTGGGCGCAAGAAGCCGGTCTTGGGGATCCTGATGTTGCCTCGTTGAAGCGTCGGTGCCCTGATTCGCAAGTGGACTTGGCTGAAATCGGATTCGAGGCAAAGTGTTCAGTGCTCCCAGCCGAATTCCGCTCAGTGCGAACAATTGGGGTGAGACCACTGATACCTAATTCGGGTAGAATGGGCTCCACAGCATAGATTCCATAGACACCAGGGAATTGTATGGAAGAATTGGAACTTGCTGAATTCAAACCGAATACGGCTAAAGCGGTTCAGTTCCAATGAGTTGAAAATGGTCGGGGCGGAGGGATTCGAACCCTAAGCCCCGAACGGATCAGAGTAAGTCGGAGCGACTCACATTCCGCGCCGGGATCCTCATCGCCTCAATTTCAATGAGGCCACTATTGTCATCGTCGAAATGTCCGGAGGGACGTTCCGAACCGGCGAAGGATTTTGGGCTGACCCTCCACGCTCAGTCCAATCGGCACTTCGGTTATTTGTTGGACGGCTTTGTGCAATTTCCCATCGATGTGAAGAAATGCAGGTAATCGGCAAAGCCATCGAATTCACCACAGCAAAAGCCTAAGACCTGAAATTCTTCGGTACTCCTTTTTCGATTGACAAGTCGTACGAGGCATCGGTCGAAAGAAAATGCCTGCCAAGTTGGATGATTTTGGCGAGAAGGTCCCTCTCACGCCTGGCCGGATCTGTCACTTCTATGGGGCCAGCCTTTGTCCGACTGAGGAAACCAACTCGGGAATCTTCTTCCGAGAACTGTGAATGCGCATGCTCTGGGATCTGGCGTAGCATAGTTCCATGAATGCGACCGCTTCGATACCTACTATGGAAGCGCCACATCACGGCAATTTGGTTGCTCCGTTCCTAGGTTGTACATGCAAGGGGCCGGGAACTGAAGGAGAATTGCGAGGATTCGAAGTGAGTTTCTGGACTTCCAGGGACTGCTTCGGACCAGCGGATCCTTCGAACCCGTGGCACCTGGGGAACCGGGTGGGGAACCATTCGATGTGGCAAGCTGCAAACCTTGTAGAAACAGAGGGACGGGCAGGGAATTCGGTAGCCGTTAGCGCTACCAGAACAATTTGTCGCATCTCAAAATTCTCAGCAGCTTTGATTCCTGTGCGCCTAACGGTGTAGGCTCGCAGCCATGAACTGGCGGCGAGGACTTCTGCTGGCTGGAATCCATGTTGGAGTGGCAGGCTCGCTGCTCGCCTGGCAGGAATCGGGATACTGGCGTGACTTAAAAAGCAAGCAACTTGGACCGTCACCGTCGCGTCTGGAGTTGGCCGCATTCCAAGAAGATTCGGCTATCACTTTCAACCCATGCGCCGATGACGGCGTCTGGGATGGCGAGATTTCGCCGCAGGAAAGGGTCAGCGGAATGGCGAATTTGCCGGTTGTGCTGCTCACTGGATGGCATGAACCATGCAAATCTCCGCGTTTCTTGGATTCGAAGGTTGAGAGTTTCTTAGGCTCGATGGATAAAATGCGGTTCCACAGAACCCGAGGCTCTGAGATCTTAATTCTTGTCATTCTCTGCGTGCTTGTTGCGGTGGAGTGGCTGTTGGTGGGCGGGTTCCCGCTGATACAGCCCCGGCGTTGGTGGCTGGAACCGGGGGCGTTCATCACGACCTGCACGTTGTTGGGAACCGCTCTCGCCACCATCCCTCATGTCTCTCACCTGTCTGTAATTCCCGCGCTGATGGCTGCAATCGCCTGGCTCTTATGGTTCGGTTTGCTGCTATGGAAGATCCTGCGCGCGGGCTGGAGTCTTGTTGTGAGGAGGCCGGCGCAGGCTACTTGAGGCGCTGGGTCAACGGCGCGCCGTCCCCCTCGTCTAACGGAATGAAAGTGTGTACTCTTCTTAACGCTATGCAAAATCGATCTTTCTCCACCATTGCTCTTGGTCTGGCCGCCATGTTCAGCATTTCTGCTGCAGGTGTTGCCCAACAGTCTGCGGCTCAACAACCGGCCTCTGAGCAATCGGCGGCGACGCTGAAGATTCAGGCCCGGGAAGTCGTGCTTCCGGTAACAGTCCGCGACAAGCACGGGGCGCTGGTGACGACTCTAAAGGCCGGCGACTTTACGCTGACCGAGGACGGCCGGCCGCAGGTTATCAAGAGCTTTACGCGGGAGAGCAACCTACCCTTCCGGCTCGGCCTGCTGGTGGATACCAGCCGCAGTGTCTCCGGAGCGCTGGACAACGAGCGCAAGGCCGCCGGCAAGTTTGTGGATCAGATGCTGCCTGCCGACCCCAAGGCTGGAACAGCGGGGGACGAGGCGTTCCTCATCCACTTCGACCACGAGGTTGAGCTGCTGGAGGACTTTACCAATTCACGTGAAAAGCTGCACCACGAGCTGGATGACATGGGGCCCACGCACGCCTCCAATTCAAGCCAGGGGCCGGAAACCAGCGACAGCGGTAGCAGCGGCGATTCGCGCCGGCGCGGGGGTACGCAGCTTTACGACGCCATCTATCTCGCCAGCCACGACCTGATGGAATCGAAGGACGGGCGCAAGGCACTGATCGTCTTTTCCGATGGCGCGGACCGCGGCAGCAAGGAGACGCTGAACGACGCCATAGATGCGGCCGACCACGCCAATGTGATGATCTACACCGTCTTCTTCAAGGGCGAGCAGGAGCAGAACGGATTCGGCAATCAGCGGCAGGGCGGGCGCCAGGGCGGCGGTGGCTATCCGGGTGGGGGTGGCGGTTACCCCGGGGGTGGTGGAGGCTACCCAGGTGGTGGGGGCGGCTATCCTGGCGGAGGCGGCGGACGGCGCGGCCCTGACACCACCAGCGCCAACGGGCAGGACGGCAAGAAAAACATGGAGAAGATTGCTGCGCGCACCGGCGGACGCTTCTTCGAAGCCAAGAAGAAAGACAACCTGGACGAGATCTACGGGCAAATTGCCGAGGAACTGCGCGGCCAGTACCTGCTGACCTACACTCCGGACAAGGTGGATACCGATGGCGGCTACCACAAGATCGCGCTCAAGGCCAGCAAGGACGATCTGCAGGTGGTGACGCGCGAGGGCTACTACGCTCCGGGCGGGGACGCAAAGTAGGGAAGGCCGAACGTAGGGTCGAGCTGCGGCTCGGCTTCATGATCGAGGGGCGCGGGGATTTCTTCCTCGGTGACGACAAAGAAGTAGCGTAGGTCGGCCTGGCCGAAGGAAGTGGTCAAGGCTACATCGGCGGCATCGCGGCCGGTGGCCATGAGGATGCGGCCGATGCGGGGCATGTTATTGCGGGCGTCAAAGGCCCACCAGCGTCCATCGAGCCACACCTCGAACCAGGCGCTGAAGTCCATGGGCAGCACGACGGGCACGCCGATGTCGCCCAGGTAGCCGGTGGCGTAGCGTGCGGGAATGTTGAGCGCACGGCAGAAGGTGATGGCCAGATGCTGGAAGTCGCGGCATACGCCGATGGGCTCGGTGTATACATCCATCGCCGTCTTGGTGGGCCGGGCCTGCTGGTAGTCGAACGCGATATGGTTGTGCACCCAATCGCAGATGGACTGCACGCGGGGCCAGCCGGGCGCGGTCTGGCCAAAGAGCTGAAATGCGGTGTGGGCGAAGAGGTCCACTTCGCAGTAGCGGCTGCTGAGCAGGAAGCGGAGCATGTCGTTGGGCAGGTCGGCTATGGGGGTCTCGCGAGCTGACGGGCTCACCGGATCGGGCAGGCCGGAGTCCCGAATCAGCGTGGAACTGCTAAGACGGAGATGGCCTCTGGGCGCTACGAAGCGGGTGCAGCGATTGCCGAATGTATCGAGATAGCTGGTTACATTGAGCTTCGGCTCCGTCTGCAGTTCGTCCGGCTCCAGCAGGTCCTGGACGCGTGAAGGGTGGACGTGCAGAAGCGCAACCATGGCTGTGTCGGCAGGCAGGTCGAATTGAATGTCGTATGCCAGGCGGATGAGCATTGGTTGCCGGATCCCTCGTGTCTTGGGTTGCAAGGATAGACTGGATAATTGGCCAGCTGCGCGCAGACCGCAGGCCTTTTATTAGCTCAGATGCAGCAAACGCGACGGGCGTTGTTGTTTGCCGAGCGGCGACGTGCGGGGCGCGGCACTTTTGTGTGGATTCAGTCTACGCCCAAGTCCAATGCGAAGTCGGCTTCGGGGACGACATCTTCGGGATCGATCTGCAACTGGTCGGTGAAGATGTAGACTATGCGCTCCCAAACAAATTCGCGCGAAAGCGGTTGGGTGCTGCCCGAAGCAGGCGCAAAAGCGGCGTAGTTCATGGTGAGAACCATGCGCGCCAGGTCGCCTGCGGTCTGAACGGGAAGCTCGAAGTCAACCTTCAGGAAAAAGGTCTCTGGTCGGCGCCTCCGACGCAGCCTCGGAAAGTCGAGGTTGATGGCGGCCCCGATTTCATTCCACCGCTGAATGCGCAGCCCGGGAAGCAGCAAGGTCTCCAAAGGCGTTGATGGCCGAACGGAGCGGCGCGGGAGACTGAGCACGTCCATCATTGCGCGGCGGGTTCGGTAGAAGGCTTTGCTGGTGAGGCAGGAAGGTTTTGTACCCAGATTGCTCAAAACCAGCGCGTACAGATCGCCGACAGTGCGAATGCACGAGAGTTTTTCGTTGGGAAGGTCGATGGAGAATTCTTCTTCGATCCGCATGACGAGTTCGACGACATCGAGTCCCATGCTGGAGGCTCCATGCGGACTATCTTAGCAGTCGGATTATTTCCCAAGCGTACACGCGCGCGTCGTTGCTCAAAATCCTAGCGCTCCGTTGATAAACACAGCGGTCGGGCCGCCACTTGCCTGCGCGGCGGCCACGATGACTTTCTCACCTTTGCGGGGATCGAACTTGATCCCTTCCGTGGCTCCCTCATCCGTTTCGGCGATTGTGCTGGAGGCGACATTGAAGGATTGGGTGGCGCCGGACTGGTCTTTGATGGTGAGCGAATGCTCCTTCTTATCGAATTTGACAACGGTTCCGCTGGTGGCCGTGAAGGGACCCGCGCCCACGTCCTTGAGCGCCACAACTGTCCGTCCACCTCCGGCGCCGAAGTAGTATACAACCACGTGCGCGCCTTGAGTCTTGAAGTCGCCGGCAGCGGTTGCATCGTTGCGGATACCCCTGTCGAATTTGAGCGGCGTGTGGGGATCAGCCATAAAGTGGAAAGTGCCGTCGGAACCGTCGTCGGTGGCGATTTCGATTGTCTTTGCTCCTGCATCGATGCTGCTGACGGTTCCGGTGAGGGCATGAACAATCTCCTGCGCTGTTGCCACACGAGAGGCCAAAGCAAGACATCCAACGAGCATTAAGATTTTTACTAACGATTTCAGCATGAGCTTTCTCCGTCAATCCTTCCGGCCGCAAATCGATGAACAGGCCAGAGTGTCATTTTCTTTCTTGGACGCACCGATTATAACGCCGGCTTCGAGGGCGTGAAACGTTACCGGCGCTCCCCGGGGATTCATCAGGCGCGCCCGCTCAAGCGGGCGCCCCGGGTGTGTCCGTCAAAATTCGGTTCCTTACTTGTTGGTATGCACGATCCCGCCTTGGCGTTCTTCCAGTGCCGCCTGCGCCGCTGCCAGCCTTGCCGTCAGCAACCGGAAGGGCGAGCAGGAGACGTAGTTGAGCCCGATCTTGTGGCAGAACTTGACGGACTCGGGATCGCCGCCGTGCTCGCCGCAGATTCCCACCTTCAGGTCCGGCCGGGTGTTGCGTCCTTTGGCTGTGGCCATCTTCACCAGCAGGCCTACACCCGCCTGGTCGAGGGTGGCGAAGGGATCCTGTTTGAAGATGCCCAGCTTGATATAGGCCGGCAGGAAGTGGTTGATGTCGTCGCGGCTGATGCCGAATGTGGTCTGCGTCAGGTCGTTGGTTCCGAAGCTGAAGAACTCGGCCTCTTCGGCGATCTGGTCTGCGGTGAGTGCGGCGCGCGGCAGCTCGATCATGGTGCCGACCATGTAATCGACCGTTTCGCCTTTCTCCTTGAAAACGTCCGCGGCAATGCGGCGCACGATAGCCGCCTGGTTGCGCATTTCTTCAATGGAGCCGATGAGCGGGACCATAATTTCGAGATGCGGATCGCCGCCCTTGGACTTGACGGCGACTGCGGCCTCGAAGATGGCGCGCGACTGCATCTCGGTGATCTCGGGGAAGGCGATGCCGAGGCGGCAGCCGCGCAAGCCGAGCATGGGATTGGTCTCGTGCAACTCCTGAACACGGGCCAGCAGCGGACGCAGCTCCTTGAGGCGCGGCGAGCGGGGCTTGGTGTCTTCCAGGTGCGAGATTTCGACCAGCAGATCTTCGCGCTGGGGCAGGAACTCATGCAGCGGAGGATCGAGCAGGCGAATGGTGACGGGGAGCGATTCCATGGTCTTGAAGAGGCCCACAAAATCGGCGCGCTGCATGGGCAGCAGCTTGTGCAGGGCTTCGCGGCGATCTTTTTCCGTCTCCGCGAGAATCATGGTGCGCATGTGTCCAATGCGGTCTTCGGCAAAGAACATGTGCTCGGTGCGGCACAGGCCAATGCCTTCCGCTCCGAAGAGGCGGGCCTGCTTGGCGTCGCGGGGCACGTCGGCGTTGGCGCGGATTTTCAGACGCCGTTCGGGGTCGACCCAGCTCATGAACTTGACCAGATCCGGATCGTCGGGCTGAGCGGGCAAAGTCTTGAGCTGGCCGGCGATGACGCGGCCGGTGGTGCCGTCAAGCGAGAGCCAGTCGCCCTGCTTGAAGACGCGGCCCTTCACGCGGAGCTCCTTGTTTTCGAGATCGACGGTGCAGTCGCCTGCG
>Ga0302324_100003357_pt1 | contig 36193 bp, 33 predicted proteins | sample Palsa_T0_1_FD_201949 | JGI IMG/M metagenome (GOLD analysis project Ga0302324, IMG submission 201949) | Peat permafrost microbial communities from Stordalen Mire near Abisko, Sweden - Palsa_T0_1 | ecosystem: Environmental > Terrestrial > Soil > Palsa > Peat permafrost | place: Sweden: Abisko... | reverse complement strand
GGCGGCTGTGTCTGTTTCCCCCGCCTGGCCCATCCGCAGCATGGAAATATAGACCGGTTTTATCGTATCCTGCTGGAAGAATACGGTACCTATGCCGGTCCGGGACACTGGTTCGGAATGCCCCGCCATTATATGCGGATAGGATTTGGCTGGCCGTCGGCAGCATCCTTACAGGAAGGACTGGCGGCCCTTACCCGCAGCTGGCAGGCGACGGTTACCCATTAGCAGGCCCGCAGTTACCCATTAGAAGACGACGGCTACCCGTTATTAAACCGCTCCAGCCGGGCTTTTTCGGTTTCAATGAGAGGTCTTACGCTTAAAAAACCCGCTTTCAGTAGATTAAAATCGGCCGCCAAAGCGGTTGGATCGGCCCGCAGACAGGTGTTTTCAAAATCCTGGCATTGTGCCTGGAGAGAAAGCAAACCGATAAACCCAAATAACGGCTTGATCTTATGCACCGCGCTTTTCAGGGCAATCCTATCCCCCTCTTCATAACCGGAATAGATCTGCTGAGCGAAATCGTCGTAATCCTGCAAAACGTCCGCAAAAGTCTCCCCGATCATAACATAATCGCCTGCGTATAAATCGATTAGATACTGACTATCGATTGGAGGGCTGAAGGTAAAAATAGTATTGGACAGCGGGTTATTCATTCATAACTAATGAGATAGTTAACGACCGCTAAAATAATTTATTGTTTTCATGCGTTCAGTCTGGGGGAAACCCCATAAACTCCAGTTTACCTTTGAGCAACCCGATTGCCTCTCTGTGCAGGTCCTTTTACGAGGATATTGTCTATTCCGGGATCCGGGACGAATATTCCCCTTCCAAGCGAAAGAAGACGATTCGTTTCAACCAGTTCATCTTGTTGATCCTTATCGCACATTTCGTATGCGTCATCTCCTATTTCTTTTTTGGACTTTATATCAGCGCATTGATCAACCTGAGTGCTGCCTATATCTTTATCGTAGCCTATCATCTGAACCTGCGGCGTAAATACCTGCTTGCGCGGATGGTGTCCGTCCTAAACCTGAACCTGTACCTGGTCATCATGAATTATATGGAAGGGATAAGGGCCGGGGAATACCTGTTTTATTTTCCCTATTTCCTGATCATGACCTTTATCATCAGCTTCAGAAGAAAATACTCGGAGCTGACCGCCGCCTATTTCATCACCATCGTTTCTCTCCTGTTTTGCTACTACCAATGCCCGCAGGAGAACTACTACCAGGTCCATATCGCCCACATGTTCGACCGGCTGTACGAAAGCAACCTCGTCCTATCGCTGTTGCTGACTACCTTCTTTTCCTATGCCATTGTCCGGATCAACCGGAATAACGAATATACCATCCTGAAGGAAAAACAATTCGTGGATACCATCTTTAATACCTCCCTGGACGGTGTCTTCATCCTGAACGCAGAAGCCCTCATCATTACCGATTGCAATAACAGGGCGGTGGAACTGCTCGAAATAGAGGACAAATCACAAATCGTCGGCGCGCCGGCGGACAGCCTCTTCACCAAAGAACAGCTCCGGCTCTTTAACAGCGTCGGCGAGAACCCGGCCGATGGACAGACCAACAGCTGGCAGGGAGAACTGGCGCTTGCTTCCCTGAAGGACAATACCATATTCGCATTTGTGAATGTGGTCGCTTTCTTCGACAACGACCGGCGTTTTTGGAAGATCAGCGTACTGGACATCTCCGAGATCAAAATGACCCAGTTCGAGCTGATGAAGGCCAAACAAAAAGCGGAAACGGCGTCCCGCGCCAAATCGCGGTTCCTGTCGAATATGAGCCATGAACTAAGGACCCCGCTGAACGGGATCATCGGCGCATCCAACCTCCTGCTGCAGGAACAAGGCCTTCCCGAACAGCGCCCGCACCTGGAGATCCTGAAGTATTCCTCGGAACACATGATGATCCTGATCAACGAGATCCTGGATTTTAATAAGATCGAATCGGGTAGGTTCGAACTGGAGAACCTTCCGGTCAATATGCGGGCTTTTTTGAAGAAGCTGGAGGCCCAATTCTCCGTACAGGCCCACAGCAAGGGGCTGCTGTTCCTCGTAGACATAGACGACAACCTGGAAGCAGAGTTTCTAACGGACGAGACCCGGCTCAACCAGATATTCAGCAACCTGCTGTCAAACGCCATCAAATTCACTCAAACGGGCGGCATCACCCTGGGCGCCAGAAGGGTCTCTTCCACCAGCAAAAAATCGGCTATCCAATTCATGGTCCAGGATACCGGCATCGGCATTCCGGCGCATAAGCAACAAGAGGTATTCGAAAGCTTTACCCAGGCCGATACGAATACCACCCGCAAATATGGCGGCACCGGTCTGGGCCTCGCCATCAGCAGGAAGCTGGTCGGTCTTTTCGCCGGCGATCTCAAATTGCAAAGCGAAGAAGGAAAAGGCAGCACCTTCTATTTTACGATCGAGCTGGAGATCAACGAAAACGCCAAGCTCTATATCAACGACCGGAAAGTCAAACAGCTGCCCATCTTCGACCGCCTGAAAGTGCTTATTGCAGAAGATAACGCCGTGAATATGTCCGTGGCCCGGAGGTTCCTGGTCAAATGGGGGATCGAGGTACACGAAGCGTCGAATGGGCTGGAGGCAGTAGAAAAATGCAGCCGGGAGAATTTCGACCTGGTCCTGATCGACCTGGAAATGCCGGAGATGGATGGCATTACCGCCCTGGCGGAAATAAGAAAGCTGCATCCCTATGTCCCCGCCATCGCCTTTACGGCAGCGGTGTACGAGGATATGAAGATCGACCTGATGAAAAAGGGGTTTATGGACGTGGTGCCAAAACCTTTCCGGCCCGAAGACCTGCATAATAAAATTCAAAAGCTGATCTCCAACCGGGCATAGAGCGACATGGGGCAGCTGCCTTTGCCGTCCTATCGGTTTTTATAGTTAGTTTTGCGCCCGGTCAGACCCAAGACCTGTTCGCAAAATGACACGACTTGAACATTATAAACCCCTTGACGGAGTAAGGGGAATGGCAGCATTGATGGTGATGTGGTTTCACTTTGGCTGGGCCGGAGACAGCACGTTGATAAAACTCATAAAGAAAACAGCCGTTTTCGGCCAGACAGGCGTTGCGCTGTTCTTTGTTTTGTCAGGGTTCCTGATCACCCGTATCCTTCTTTTCAATAAGCCCAACCCCCACCATTATTTTTATAATTTCTATATCCGGAGAAGTCTCCGGATCTTCCCATTGTATTTTTTATTTCTTTTTATCTATTATTTCGTCGTCCCCTGGGCATATCATACCCCTATAATCCCCTTCAGCCGGCAGGTCTATTATTGGACGTATCTGCAAAACTTTTCCACGACTTTTGGCTGGGCGGGCAAAGGTCCCGACCACTACTGGTCCTTGTCAGTCGAAGAACATTTCTATCTTTTCTGGCCCTTTGTCATCTATTTTATGAGCTGGAAGAACATAAAAAGAACCATTCTTTTTATCCTGTTCCTTTCAATGCTCCTGAGGATCATATTGGTTCATGCCGGATACCCCGTATTTTATTGGACGTTCACCAACCTGGACGCGCTGGCAGTGGGAGGTTTGATGGCCATCTTCGAAGCTGAAAACGCCTTGGCGGGAAAAACCAATAAAGGCTATGTAAAATTTATCGCCTATGGACTCCTGCCGCTCCTGATACCCCTATGGGGCTTTTATGGAGGAGCAGAAAATCCGACGATACAGGTTATAAAACCATTCCTGATCTTTTCCATTTACTATTTGCTGATCTTTTCCCTTATTCGCCCCGAGCGGAATAAAAGGCTGAAAGGGTTTTTTTCAAACAGGTTTCTGGTATTCACCGGGAAGATCAGCTATGGTCTTTATGTATTCCATCCGTTGTGCTTTTGGATCCTGTCCCAGACCTTTTTGGCGGACCATCTGTTGCTCAATTTCGCCGTTTCATTTGCGTTCAGTTATGCGATTGCGTTTACCAGCTTCCATTTATTTGAAAAGCAGTTCCTTACCCTAAAGAAAAAATTCGAATAAACGGGTTTAAAATTGAACCGGGAAGAATGCCTGTTTTTTTCTATCTTAACAGACTGAAAATCGTCAATAAACATGGAACCTCCCTCGTGGTCCGTCCGTTTTAGCCGTCTTCGACAACTATTCTGGCTATTTTTTTTGTTGACCATCGCCTATATGATCTGGGTAAGAAATTACCTGTCCCCGCTTGGCTCCGATGACATCGTTCAGTTCGAGATCGCCAAAACCGCCCGCCATGCAGAGGCTATCATCGGAAACTGGAAGACCAGCGGCAAATATGAAAAAGGAGTAACCAGCACCTATTTCGCTTATGTATTTATGGTCTTGTATACGATAGTTATCGCCCTGGGATGCCGCTTTATTTCCGCCTGCACCGGGAATGAGATCATGATCAAAGGAGGCAGAGGCTTTGCCTGGCTCATCGTTGGCGCGACCCTCTGCGACCTGGTGGAAAACAGCGCGATTTCCCAGACGATCCGGGGGCCTGTTTCCCAATGGAATGTTTCCATCGCCTATGAGCTGGCCAGGGTAAAGTTTTCTATCGTGATCATCTGCATCCTGTTTATGCTTTCCTGTTTCCTCTATTGGGCGATCGGCCGGCTGGCGGGAGAAAAATGAGATCCGTCTATCAAGGATCGTTTATATCTTTTCCCGGAATTTTTTCGTTATTTCACCTATGAGATCATCGTCAAGAATTCCAAGCCTGGATGGTTGGAGGGCTCTTTCCATCCTATTGGTTTTAATCGGGCATGAAATAAAAAGCGGCGGCGCATTCGGTTTCAGCGCCCATAGGAACGCGCTTGATTATTTTGCCTGGCACTTTTACGGGGTCCAGGTCTTTTTTGTGATCAGCGGATTTATTATCACCCATTTGTTGTTGCAAGAGCAAAAGGCAACCGGGACCATAGATTTCCGTGGTTTCTACCTGCGGAGATTTTTTAGGATCATCCCTGCCCTGGTCACTTATTTAACTTTTCTTTTCCTTTTGAATATATTTTTCCACGGCGAGACCATTGGGCCGGAAGCCTGGTTTAAATCCGTTTTCTTTTTGGGAAATTTTTCTTTTGGCGGTTCCCCCTGGAGCACACTGCATCTGTGGTCGCTTTCCGTAGAGGAACAATTTTATTTGTTCTGGCCCCTTGTCTTTTTCCATAAACGACTAAGAATCTTCCTGCCGCTATTGTTCATTTTCCTGGGACCTATATTTCGGATCATCGATTACAGATTTCCCGGTTCCATAGGGGAGTTCTCTTTTTTTACCCGGGCAGATTCCATCTTTATTGGTTCCCTGTTTGCCATCTACCGGGATAACCCTGTATTTACAAAGTGGGTAAGATTTTCGAAACCTGTTTTGATCGTTACGGCGTTCAGCCTGATCGCGGAAAAGCTGGCGCTTCCCCATACCGGTATCCTGACGGTTCCTTTTTCCTACACGTTGTTTTCCCTGTCGATAGTGATTTTGATAAACAGGTCTTTCTCCGAAAACTCGGTGTTATTCAGGATTTTGAACACCAGGGCCCTCATTTGGATCGGAGGGATCAGTTACAGCCTTTATCTTTGGCAGGAACTCTTTTATCCCGCCTCTGTCCTGGGTTATATGTTGCCTACGCTGTTCCCCCTGAATTTTATCTGTGCCTTCCTGTTTGCCTGGTTAAGCAGTCGTTTCATCGAAAAGCCGATATTGGCGTGGAGACGCCGACGGTATGACCAGCCGGCTGGCGCCGGAAAAATGGGGATCGGTTAAAACCGATCCAATCAAAGCTTTCCCGGGATTATTTCGTTAATTCGCTTATGAAATCATCTTCAAGGGTCCCCAGCCTGGATGGCTGGAGAGCCCTTTCCATTATACTGGTTCTACTTGGTCACGAAATAAAAATGGGGGGTGCATTCGGTTTCACCGAAGCCAGAGACCAGCTTAGCACCTATTTCGGGTGGCATTATTACGGCGTTCAGATCTTTTTTGTGATCAGCGGATTTATCATTACTTATTTGTTGTTGCAAGAGGAAAAGGCAACGGGTACGATCAGCTTCCGCATGTTCTATCTGCGCAGGTTTTTCAGGATCATCCCTGCTTTGGGCACTTATCTGGCCTGTGTTTTCCTTTTGAATTTAATTTTCCATGGGGAGACCATCGGGCCGGTAGCCTGGTTTAAATCTATTTTCTTCCTGGGAAATTTTTCCTTTGGCGGTTCTCCCTGGAGCACGGGGCATTTGTGGTCGCTCTCGGTAGAAGAGCAATATTACTTTTTCTGGCCCCTGGTCTTCTTCCATAAACGACTAAGAACCTTCCTGCCGGTATTGTTCATTTTACTGGGGCCCTTCTTTCGGGTCATCGATTACAGATACCTCGGTTCCATAGGCGTGTTCTCTTTTTTTACCCGGGGGGATTCCATCCTTATCGGCTCCCTGTTTGCCATATATCGTGATCATCCGGCATTTACCAAAGCGCTGAAGTTTTCCAATCCGATTTTGATCGTCACGGCATTCTGCCTGATCGCGGAAAAGCTGCTTATTCCCAATACCGCCTTCCTTACCGTTCCTTTTACCATGACCTTCTTTTCGCTCTCCGTCGTGGTTTTGATTACCCGGTCTTTTTCCCCGAACTCGGTATTATTCAGGATCTTAAACACCAGGGGGCTCATTTGGATAGGAGGGATCAGTTATAGCCTTTATCTTTGGCAACAACTCTTTTTCCCCGTATCTGTCCTGGGCCTGATGTTGCCCACGCTGTTCCCCTTTAATTTTATGTTCGCCTTCCTGTTCGCCTGGCTTAGCAGTCGTTTCATCGAAAAGCCGATACTAGCGTGGAGACGCCGCCGGTATGACCGGACCACCGGCGGGCGGGAAATGGTTGTCGGAACCTGACAGTTCATAATGCAAGGGATGCAAGGTCGTATCGCCGGCAATATGCGTGTTGAAGTTCCTATACCGGGCAATGATGTTTTCACCCAGCAAATAAGCCGGTTCGTGTACTTTCCGGTCGGTAAGCTCATGGAGATAAAAGGTCGATCCGCCGACCAGTGTTTTGTGATATTTCAGCAGAAAAGGAAGGTCATAGCAACTATGCATTTCCACTGCCGGATAACCATTGATAAAGGTATAATCTAAAAAAGACTGGCCGCTGGTATTGGAAGTAGACAGGCGGATCGTTTTGGCAGCCGTGTCGGTGGCCGTCACAAAAGTGCCGGTCGCCAGCATGGGTATATCGAGCCGTTCACCGATGACGGGAAACCGGCCCTGCACACGGGTCAGCGTATTGCTGCCCGCAGCGATATCCCCTGTAAAGGGAGCCATGGCCATGACATAGTAGTCCGCCCACATCGGCAGTCGCGCACCTTCCCGCATCCCATAAGCCAGATTGCGCAACCGGACCGTATCATGATCGATACGTTGGATAAAACCGACCGGATAAGTGGAGGCGTCCGCCCAGCCGAACTGGTCCTGGTAAGGAAGACCCGAAGTAAGAATAATATCGTCTTTTCTCAGCAGACTGGTATCGGAAGGATTGGCAAGCTTGAAATACCCCGTCCACCCGGCCTTATCGGTATGGAGGATACAAGACCCCGATAAGGCGACGGTTCTTTCATAACCGCCGTTATAGGTGTACTTATAAAGCAGATCGATCCCCGAATAAGGCTCGGTAAACAAGTAGGTATTTCCATAATAGACAGGATCGGTACCAAAAGCATTTAGCGGCGCGGGGGCGCGGGTAGTGGTTGTTACGCCATAATTGCTGCTGCCCAGGACCCCGCCGCCATAATACATAATGATATTCCTGAACAGGGGCGTAGGACACATCCCGCAGTTATTCAGATTGGCTGCTATCGGCGGCTCGTTCATCGTACCGCCTTCATAGGTATCGCTGTTGCCGGACAATACCAACCGGTAGCCCTTGCCATCCATATAGGTTCTTAAAATACAGCCATGAAAGGAGGCCCCTGAACCAAGAACATAAAAATCAGGATAAGGAAGACCCGGCTGCTGTGTTGAAAAATCCAGCTGACAGTCTTCAAAAGACAGCGATGCCGCCCCGCCGACATACCCCAGCCTGAAAAGCCCCTCGCCATAGACATTTCGGAATACACCGCTAAAAGATGGCGCCATAATGCTGCAAAGCTGCTTGACATAACCGGCGATATTTACCCCATCGACCATCGGAACGGCAGCCCCGTCTCCCTTGCGAACACCAAAATGCATATTGTCGAATACCGTGTGCGTGGCCCCCCAGACTTTCAGCCGGTCTACATGGCATTCCTTCGACTGCGCCTGCGACATGGCATAGGCTACCCGGTTGTTGCTGATATCACAGTCTATGACATCGATCAGCTCCCCATTTTGTTGACTGGAAGGAGTGATCATGACCCCGACGATAAAATTGGTAATGGAACAGCCGACTATCTGGACCGCTGTTGAACCGCTTTTGCTAAGCCCCGGAAGATAATAGCCATGGAACCCAGGATACATGCCCTTGCCGGAAGGATAGGCGGCAGAATCGGAAAAAGGATCGATGACCACCCCGGCATAGGGAGAGGTCGGGTCATCCCTCGTCGAACCATCGGTCCATTCGCTAAAGGCAAGCGTATCGATCTGAATAACGTTTAGTTTATCGGGGAAATGGAACATACCGCGGATAATAAGATCTTTTATCAGCACCCCTTTACCGAGCTGGACTCCGATGGCAAAACTATTGTTGAAGGCGGGAACGATCGTGGCAGCGCCCGTCGCCAGGTCTTTTGAGTTGGCAGGGCCCTCCAGGGTTATGCTGGCTTGCCGGTATCCTTTTCCGGTAAATTTCGCTATCAGCAGGGGCCGGGAGATCCGGTACATGGCCGACGGAAAATAAAGCGTTCTTGGGGCATTGTCGTTGGCAAGGATATAGTTGATCCCCTTCTGGATGGCCGGCCAATCATCGGGAGACGTATCGCCCCGGGCGCCAAACCAGCCCACATTCAGGCTCCGGCCGTCGACGATCCTTTTCAGTCTTGCGCCCGCGGCTGTCACCACCGTCATGGCGCTGTCATCCGCCGTGGTCCGATCATTGGGATCGCATCTGAATAGGCCCTGCCTGCCGGCATCGGTAACAAAATAAACCTGGTCCGTCCCCCGCGCCGCCTGGCTCTTTCGCAGCGCGGACATCGACAGCCGGCCAACCGGAAAGCTATCGACGCCGGCGACCGGCGTCTGAGCCCCGACGTTTCCACCATAGATAAGCATTGTGGTAAGCCAGGTGACGACGGCCTTAACCGACTTTATCCGCATAGTAAACATTCGGAGAGCAAAATGCCAATAGTTCATAATTGACTCCGGTTAGAAATTCATCGAGCCCGGATCCTTTCAGCGTACTAAGCGGCCCGTCGAACTCGGCGCAGATCACCCCGGGACGGTACTTTTCGAAATTATTGCCTTTCAGGACTTCCAGGTCATGATGCTCGACATCGACACAAAGCAAGTCTATCTTTCGGGACCCGAGGTATTTATCGAAGATCTGCTCCAGCGTGACAGAAATTACCTTCATTTCGATCAGGTTCTTGCTGTGTGCCTTCAGTTCGTTTCCCAGTGCAGGATCTACAGAAGAATATTCGTGATTCGTATCATCCTGGTAGAAAGTCATTTCCCTGCTTTGGTCCGAAACGATCGCATGAAGACAAATATCCCTTCTCCTGATCTTCCTGAATTTTTTTACCAGCGTCGCATTTCCGTCGGCGCAGATCCCATTCCAGCCTTTCAGGTACAGCTTGGAGGTATTCGATTTCTGAATGGGGTTATTACAGCCGATGTCCACATAAAACCCGGATCGTTTGTTCTTGCCGAAAATCCGCTTCAGAAATAGATCCTCGCCGCACATGGAATGCGATAATGTAAGGCCTTCCATCTCGAATTTCTCCATAAACTGGCAGAACAGGAAATGCAAATAGGAATTCCTGAACGAATTAACGATCTGATTACCAAAGGACATGATATTGGATTTTTACTGTTTTACGGGGTCGGTCAATTAATCAAACGATAAAATTACCCGGTTATTGAGTTGCCTCAGAAAGTCTCCTTCTGCCGAAACCGCCGCAATTGTTGCTCAATCGGTTGGTAAAAGCCTGTTTTTCAATCTATAATTAAAGGTTATTGAATATTAAAATCTCCTATATTTGCAGCGAACTATCAAAAGCATTTTTTCTAAGAATTTGCAATACCGTTGATACAATAATTCCGGGTCACAGACAGTTTTTTGTGCTTGTTATTCGGGGTACTCTTTAAATTTTAAAATTCCTGTGAAGAATAAGCTGGAGTCTTATTGTACAAAAATATAGGAACAGGGTATAGAGAGCATGCTAAAAGCAGTTCTTTGTACCCTTTTCTCTTTTCTGTCATCCGTCCCTTCTAAACAATCGATTAAAAATCAATTGGTTACAAAACTAAAATGTGACTGAGGGGGCGAAGCTATGTCCGGAAGCAGGAAAAACTGGTACGTTATCTATACCAAGCCCCGATGGGAGAAAAAGGTATATACCTTGTTGACAGACAAGGATATAGAAGCCTACTGCCCGTTGAACAAAGTCCGCAGGAAATGGAGCGACCGGATGCGGTTGGTGGAAGAACCTTTATTCAAATCCTATGTGTTTGTAAAGGTCTCGGAAGAAGAGCAGACACAGGTCCGGATGATCAACGGGGTGGTCAATTTTATCTACTGGCTGGGTAAGCCCGCCGTGGTAAAAAACAAGGAAATAGAGATCATCCGCAAATTCCTGAACGACTATGAAGAAGTATGGACCGAACCCATTGCTTTGCAAAAGGACGCGACCGTCATCATCCGGCAAGGGGCTTTTATGGATAAGGAGGCAAAGGTCGTCAAGGTAGTTAACAACAAAGTTCGGGTGCTCATCAAAAGCATCGGGTATTCCCTGGTAGCGGTGGTAGCCAAGTCAAACGTGGAAGTTGTTGAAAAGCATTAGCTTTACAAAATAATAATTTTAATATACGGATCGATATTTATGAAAAACCTTTTGCCAGGCTGTGTCGGTGTCGTGATTCTCTTCTCCTTTGTTTTGCCGTCCTGTGTCAGCACCCGGCCATTGACCTATATGCAGGGATCCTTCGATACAGCCCAACTGAGCCAGATAAAAATCCCCGAGGCTACCGTCCGCCAGGGAGATCTGTTGAGCATCATCGTTTATAGCGATAACCCCGAGGCCACCGCGCTTTTTAATCAATCCCTGATCATCGTCAGTAACAGTTCCGGCTCGGCCGGCGCTTCGTCCGGCGGCGCTTCTGGGACAGGCGGTTCAGGCGGCGGAAGCGGGTCCACCGCAGGGGCTATAGGTTCGGGATCTCCGACGACACCGGGGTACCAGGTAGATGAGGGTGGCAATATCCAATTCCAGGGACTCGGTCTTCTGCATGTGGAAGGCATGACCAAGGCGCAGCTAAAAGCATTGCTGGATTCCCGATTGAAACAGTACCTGAGAAATCCATATTATAATATCCGCTTTCTAAACTACCGCTTCACCATGCTCGGTGAGGTAGAGCATCCCGGCATCTTCAGCATTCCGGGTGAGCATGTCAGCCTGCTGGAGGCGATAGCGCTGGCGGGCGACCTGACCCTATACGGACGAAGGGACAATATCCTCATCATCCGGGAAAACGAGGGGAAAAGGGAATGGGCGCGTTTGGACCTGACTAAACCCCAGATCATGACCTCACCCTATTTTTATCTTCAGCAAAATGATGTGGTTTATTTCGAAGCAACCAAGAAAAAGCTGCTCGCCAACGACCAGGCTACAACACGTAATGTAACGATTGCCGCCACCATTATTTCCGCACTCGCCATCGTAATAAGTCTTTTAAGGAATTAATATACGCCTATCCATGTCTGAAAAAGCTAACGGAATAACAAGTACACCGGTTTATGTCAAGACCAACAACCCATGGGTTGCCGGGCCAAAAGACTTTATTTTTAAATATTTGCCCTATGTTCCCTTATTGCTGATCAGCATTGCCTTCTTCCTGACGATTGCTTATATAAAAGTGAGATACAGCATCCAGATCTACAAAGTGCAGTCTTCCTTGCTGATCCAGAACGACATGACGACTACCGGCGCCTCTTCCGGCGGCGGCGGTGCCAAGGACGAGCGTTTTGAGGAATTGTTCATGACGCAGGACGCCCTGAATCTCAGCAACGAGATCGAAGTGCTCCGGTCCACCCCGGTATTGCAACGCGTCGTAAAGGATCTCCATCTTCAGACATTCTATTACAGTAGGGGAAACGTGAAAGCCGGCCAGATCTATCCCATCCCCCCCTTTTCTCTGAATATTCTCGATAAGGCGGATTCTTCCAAAGGTTTCAGCTTCAGGATTACGTTGCTCAGCTCCGAACGGTATACGGTCGATGAAGGCAAAACTCCCTACCATTTTGGGGACACGATCACCCTGGGCGATGATCGTGTACAGCTCATCCGGAACCCGGGGGTAAATATCTACTCCTTTGCCAGCAGCCAATTCGAGATCGACTGGTATCCCCTGCTCAGTGCCGCCATTATGCTGCAGGGGCAAATGAAAGTAGTGCAGACCAACGAACAGTCGACGATATTGACGCTGAGCTTCGAAGGGGAGAATTATATCCTGGGCAAGGAGGTGCTGAATAACCTGATGGCGGTATACGATACCCTGATGGTAGAAGACAAAAACCGTATCGCCGCCAATACGCTCCGCTTTATCAACGACCGCATATACGAGCTCGATGACACGATCCGGGGCGTGCAGGGCGTATTGACAAACTTTATGGTGGACAACAAGGTTTTCGATATCGAAAGCCAATCCAAGGAATACCTGGACAAGATGGGCGAAGCAGCAAAGCTGAAAACCGAACAGGAAGTGAAGATCGGTATCGTGGACTTTTTGCTGCAGTACATCTCCGATAAAAAAAATGCGCATGAGCTGGTGCCTACCAATCTTGGCATCGAGGAACCAGCCCTCACCCAGTTGGTCTATGAATACAACCGGATTACACTGGAAAGAGATAAAAATGTAAAAACCACTACGGAGGTCAACCCAATGATCGTCAGCATGGACGAGACACTGGAAAAGATCCGCCGGGATATTTACCAGGCACTGCTGAATACCAAAATGGCCTACCAGATCGCCAACGGCAAGCTGGACCAGGCAGAAAATAGTGTCAATGCGCATGTCTCGGCCCTCCCGGGTAAATCCCTGGGATTACTGAATATCGAACGGCGTCAGAAGATCCTCGAAGATCTTTATTCCCTGTTATTGCAGAAAAAGCTGGAAATATCGCTTTCTTCCGCGTCGACGATCTCGAATTCAAGGGTAGTGGAACCGGCTATGGCGGGTTCGGAACCCATCAGCCCGGACAAGAAAAGCATTTATACGATGTACCTGCTGCTGGGAATGCTGTTGCCGACGGGCTTCGTAGTCCTCCGCGAGCTCCTGCAGGACAAGATCAACGGCAAGGCCGATGTGGAAAAATATACAACGGCGCCGATACTTGGGGAAATAGGTCATTCCGAAGGCACACAGACCCTGGTCGTTACGCAGAATAGCCGCCGCCTGATCTCGGAACAATTCCGGATCATCCGCACCAATTTGCAGTACATGATCAACAAAGTCCCAAAGCCGGTCATAATGGTTACCTCCTCCTTTAGCGGCGAGGGGAAATCATTTGTCAGCACCAATATGGGAGCGGTGATGGCCTTATCCGGAAAGAGGACCGTGATCATGGAATTCGATATCCGCAAACCAAAGATCGTATCCGGCCTGGATCTGAAACGCAAAATGGGCATCACCAATTATATCATCGGTAAGGCCAGTTTTAATGAATTGCTCATCAAAGTCAATGGCGTCGACGATCTTTATGTAATCCCCTGCGGCCCCATCCCGCCCAATCCATCGGAGATCCTGCTGGACAAAAAGCTGGATGAGCTCATGAAGGAAGTCATGGATCATTTCGACGTGGTGATCATGGATACGGCGCCGATAGGATTGGTCAGTGACGCCATTACCCTCAACCGGTTCTCGAACTGCACGCTGTATATTACGCGGCAGGGGTATACATTCAGAAAGCAATTGGGGCTGGTGGAAGACCTGTATATCAATAAGAAACTGCCCAGTCTCTGTCTGCTCATCAACGATGTAAAGGCAGACGGAGGATACTACGGCGGCTATTACGGGGGCGGATACGGCTACTACGGCGGCTATGGTTATGGCAAGCAATCCGATTATTTTGAAAATGAGGGCAAAAACGGCAGGTCACTCCCCGCAAAATTAAAAAACTGGATCGAACGGATATTCAGGTAACATCCAATTTCACTTATGAATAAAGCGGTAATGGAAGGGTCCGAATCCTGGGATCTGGTACTAAAGCCTCAACAATCTTTCTTCGAGCTTAATCTCAGGGACATCTGGAAATACAGGGATCTGCTCTGGCTCTTTGTCCGGCGGGACTTTGTGTCGTTCTATAAACAGACGATCCTGGGACCGCTCTGGTTTTTTATCCAACCCCTGTTCACCACCGTCATTTATACCTTTGTCTTTGGCGGTCTCGCGAATATTCCCACCGATGGGGTAAGCCAGCCGGTGTTTTATATGGCCGGCATCACCGCCTGGAACTATTTCGCCGATTGTATCACCAAGACATCCACGGTGTTTAAAGACAACGTCAATATCTTCGGGAAGGTCTATTTCCCACGGATCATCATGCCGTTAAGCCTCGTCGTATCCAACCTGATCCGGTTTGCCGTTCAGATCATCCTGTTCCTGCTGACGATGGCCTGGTTCCATTGGGCAAAGGGCGACTCCTCCTTTTATTTTACGGCCTACCTTCTTTTATTCCCTTTTATCGTTTTGCTGATGGCCTTGCAGGGTTTGGGAATCGGCATGATCGTTTCCGCGATGACCACCCGATACCGGGACCTGGCCTTACTCGTCCTCTTTGGGGTACAACTCCTGATGTATGCGACGACGGTGATCTATCCCTTGTCTGCCGTGGTCACCAAGTTTCAGAAACACCCCTGGGTCATCCGGGTTATCCGGTACAATCCGCTGACCGCCGTTATCGAGACATTCAGGCTTGGCTTCCTGGGCCATGGAACATTTACCTGGGGCCTGCTGGCGTATTCTACCGTCGTTACCCTTATCATTCTGAGCCTGGGCATCCTTACCTTTAATAAAGTAGAGAGAAGCTTCGTTGACACTATCTGATCCATCGGCAGCACTCCTATTTCAAATTATAATTTTATTATGCCCGTCGCCATAAAAGTCGAAAACCTGTCGAAAGCCTATCAGCTCGGTGAACTCAGCACAGGTACCGTATCCCGGGACATCGAAAGATGGTTTGCCAGGATAAGGGGAAAAGAAGACCCTTTTTTAAAAATCGGCGAAGTCAATGACCGGACAGTCAAGGGAACCAGCGATGTCGTCTGGAGCCTTAAGGACATAAATTTCGAGATAAAACAAGGGGATGCCGTTGGGATCATCGGCAGGAACGGCGCCGGTAAAAGCACCTTGCTAAAGATCCTGAGCCGCGTGACCACCCCGACGACGGGATTGATAAAGGCAAAAGGCCGTATCGCCAGTCTGCTGGAGGTTGGAACAGGATTCCACCCCGAGCTCACCGGCAAGGAGAATATCTATCTGAATGGCGCCATCCTGGGAATGCGGAAAAAAGAAATCGACCGGAAACTGGATCAGATCGTCGATTTCAGCGGCGTCGAACGCTATCTCGATACGCCCGTCAAACGCTATAGCAGCGGGATGTATGTCCGGCTGGCCTTTGCCGTCGCCGCACACCTCGATAGCGAGATACTCATAGTAGACGAAGTGCTGGCTGTCGGCGATGCCGAATTTCAGGCAAAATGCCTTGGGAAAATGAAAGATGTCAGCTCCTATCAGGGACGAACGGTTCTTTTTGTCAGCCACAGCATGCCCTCCGTGCAAAAATTATGTAATCACGGGATTCTGCTGAAAAACGGCACCCTGTCCTTTGAAAGCAATATGAACGCCGTCATCGACCGGTACCTGGAAAGCAATAGCAAAGAGTCTACCGTTCTGGTTAAGGAAAAGCCCTCCCTCGAAGCCTGTTTGCTGACAGCCGAGGTCAGGGATGAAAATAATATTCCCGCTTCTGAAATCCCCATCGGCGGCAAGTGGAAAATCGTCCTGAAATACAAAGTCAATCAACCGGTAAAAGGCTTCGTCTCCGGCATCGGTATCGTCAGTGGATATGATGTTGCCCTGAAGACCTCCTGGCAAAAGCCCATCGACATAGAACCGGGTGAATATGAGGCTGTCTTTGAAGAAAACGAGGTTAGCTTTTCAGTGGGGCAGTACAAGATCTGTATTGGACTATCTCAGCACCGTCGTGAAATCCAATATTTTGAAAACCTGCTGGCGTTCGATATCATCCCGGTCGTGGACGAATTGAATGAATCGGTCATTAGCTATGACGGAAGTACTGGAATTATCCTTAACCCGATGAATACGGCCACAAAAAAAATCATCTAAGATGTTTGGTGTCTCCCGAATCAGATTTTGGCTTCAACAATTGGAAACCTGGGAAAAGCAGAAGAATTTCAGACAGCAGCTGAAGACCTTCCGTGACTTGAACAGGGAGGATAACCGGATGACGGTAGCCGACCAGGACCTATGGGCTTTTCTGGATGAAGCGACGAAGGAAACGGCCTTCGATACGCACTACATCTACCATCCTGCCTGGGCGACCCGCGTTGTCAAAAAAATAAACCCGGCCACGCATGTGGATATTTCATCAACGCTGCATTTCTGTTCAACCCTATCGGCGTTTGTTCCCGTGGATTTTTACGATTATCGACCGGCCAAACTCGTATTGCCAGGTTTGTCTTGCGGGTCCGCAGACCTGACCCGGTTATTCTTCGAATCGAATTCCCTGGAAAGCGTCTCCTGCATGCATACGATCGAACATGTCGGATTGGGAAGATATGGGGATCCCCTGGATCCGGGCGGAGATCTGAAAGCGATAAGAGAGCTGCAACGCGTCACCCGGGTTAATGGCGATCTGCTGCTCGTGACGCCGGTGGGCCGGCCCAAAGTGCAATTCAACGGTCAGCGGATCTATAGCTTCGAACTGGTCAACGATCTTTTCGGCAAATTTGAATTAAAAGACTTCTCGCTGGTTACAGATACGGGCGATTTCATAGAAAACGCCGACCCCGCCCTCGTCCGGGACCAGAAGTATGGCTGCGGATGTTTTTGGTATCATAAAAAAACCAGTGAATAAACCTATATGTTGCGAGCTACCCTTACTAAATACTTCGGAAGTTCAGATAAGAGCCAGTTCAAAAAGTCCTGGTCTCAATCCGGCGAGGACCTGATCGTAAAATATATTTTCGACGTGATCGGCATTCATCAGCCCACTTATATGGATATCGGCGCCCATCATCCGTTCTACCTTAACAATACCGCGCTCTTTTATGAAAACGGGTCGAGAGGGATCAATATAGAGCCGGACCCGGTGCTTATAAAAGCCTTTATTGCCCATCGAAAGGAGGACGTCAACCTCAACATCGGTATCTCCGACCAAAAATCGGTGCTTGATTTTTATATTATCAATAATCCGGTGCTGAATACCTTTTCCAGGCAAGAGGCGGAAAACTATCATAAAGAAGGGGATTATCATATCGTCGAGCAAAAAAAGATCAGCGTGGATACGGTTAATGCCGTGCTCACGGAATACCGGCAAGGGAAATTTCCCGATTTTTTGACGATCGACGCAGAAGGGATCGATGAAATAGTGCTGAAATCCATTGATTTCAGTGCAAATTTCCCGGCTGTCATTTGTGTGGAAACGATTTCATTTTCCAATTCCGGGATGGGTAAGAAAAACCTGGAACTGATTGAATTCCTGAAGTCACGGGATTATATTCTGTACGCCGACACCAATATCAACAGTATCTTTGTCAGGAGAGAAAGATGGGAGCGGCAGCCATGAGCCTTTTTTTGGAAGTCAAATTTAAAGGCGGATTGGGCAACCAGCTTTTCCAATATGCGACAGGACGATGCCTGGCCGTAAAAAAGAGGATACCGCATTTCCTGTTGAATACGGACAGTTATGGGTACGACGCCTTCGGAAGAAAGTTCGGCCTGGATAATTTTTGCATCAAGGGCTCTGTCATAAAAAGTGCATGGACGAGGAATGCCCTGCGAAAGGGAACGAAGATCAATAAGTGCCTTTCTGTCTTGCCCTTCTACCACGCTATCGAGGAAACCGGGTTGCGCCTGCATCAGTTCCGGGACCGGTTACCGCTTTATACCTCCCTGAGCGGATATTGGCAGTCCGATTCTTATTTCAGGGAGATCCGGGACATCCTTACCGAAGAGCTGGTGCCGTCGGAGCTCCCCCCTTTCCCGCAATGGCAGGGGGCGCCGGATACGATCGCCGTTCATATCAGAAGGACGGATTACCTGGCCGACAAAAGGTTCGGCCCTTTAAGTGAAAACTACTATCACGATGCGATGACCGCCATCAGAACAAGCGTAAAAGACCCGGTCTTTATCTTTTTCTCGGATGATCTGGAGTGGTGTAAGGAGCGTTTTCCTGATAAGGAAATCGTCTTTTTCGAGGAAAAAGCATGGGCAAAGGATTATTTGCAGCTTTTCCTGATGTCTAAGTGTAAACACCAGGTCATCGCGAACAGTTCCTTTTCCTGGTGGGCCGCGTGGCTGAATACAAATCCGGACAGAATAATAATTCGACCTGAAACACCGTTCTTAGATGGTGCGCTCTTGTACGAATCCTATTATCCGGCCGATTGGACGGTCATAAAAAACTGACTCGTGAAAGAAATGGTGAAATTTTTTCTCAATAGCCTCCCCTACATAAAGCAATTACACCTGCAAACGGCAAATTTCAGTAAGAACTCCTTTTATCCCGCCGGGCATTATTATTCGACGATCGTATCGGTAGAGGCTATTAAGAGCCGGGAAAAGACGATTTGGAAGAATGTTGGTGTCGACGGGATCAAAGGGATAGACCTGAATGTCGCGGGTCAGATTGATCTGGCAAAGTCTCTTTCGGCCTATTATGGAGAACTCCCCTTTTCGAAGGAAAAAAACGGAAATCTCCGCTATCAATTCGAAAATAATTTTTATTCGTATACCGACGGGATCGTCCTCTATTCGATGATGAGGCATTTTAAGCCCAAAAGAATCATCGAAGTGGGTTCGGGTCACTCATCTGCATTGATGATGGATGTGAATGAGTTATTTTTCGGCAACACCATCCGGTTGAACTTTATCGAACCCTATCCTGAACGATTATTCTCTTTGATGTCCGAAAGAGACAAAAAAGATTCCACCGTCCTCGAAAGCAAAGTTCAGGAAATAGACCTGAAGTTTTTCGAAAACCTGGAAAAAGGCGATATCCTTCTGATCGACAGCAGCCATGTTTCAAAATGCGACAGCGATGTCAATTATATTTTATTCGAGATATTACCGGCATTGAAAAGTGGGGTTCTGATACATTTTCATGACGTTTTTTACCCCTTCGAATATCCAAAAGAGTGGGTTCTAAACGGTTGGAACTGGAATGAAGACTATTTCCTGAAAGCCTTTTTAATGCACAACAATCAATTTCAGATAAGATTTTTTTCCAATTACCTGCATCTGCATCACAAGGAGGTATTTCAAGCTATGCCCCTCACCTATCTTAACACCGGCGGTAATTTCTGGATCGAAAAGAAGTGACCGACATCCCCGGGATGAATATGGAAAATAAGAATGATCGGATCGTTTCTATCATTGTACCGGTATATAACGGCGCCCGATTTATTTCGGATACCCTGGAATCGATACGGCGACAGGCCCATCCCCGATGGGAATGCATTATCGTCGACGACGGGTCTACGGATAATACCGCTAACGTTATAAAAGGATGTGTCGCCGGCGATGATCGCTTTCTCTATATATACCAGCCGAACAAAGGATTGTCGGGTGCGAGGAACGCGGGTCTGGAGCGGGCAAAAGGCGAGTTTATCCAGTTCCTCGACGCCGACGACGTCCTGCTCCCTTCCAAATTGGCGGAGCAATTGACGTATATGTCGGAGAAGGACGCGACGGTTTCCTATACGGATTATAGTACAGGCTCCGCCACCGATATCTATAGTCCCGCCGATTTTTATAAACCGGCACAATTTCGCTCCCCGGATCAGCTTAGCGAACTGATCACCCGGTGGGAGTCGTCCCTGGTTATCCCGCCGCATAGCTGGCTGTTTCACGCCTCTTTCTTCCGGGAAAAAAGGGTGCGATTCGATCCCGCTCTGCCCAATCATGAAGACTTCGATTGCTGGGTCAATATATTCAGGCTGAGCCCCGCCGTAGCCTATCTCGATAAAAAGCTTTGCATCTACCGGGTGTCGGAAGGGTCGATGTCCAGGAATATGATCCGGATGGGAGAAGGTTTTTTGCAGGTACTGGACAAACAAATGCACATCGAGGATCAGCCGGGCACCTTGAAAAAGGTCATCAACCGGAAAAGGAGGGAAACGTTGAATCGGTATAACAGATTTGACCGGATGTCTTTCGTCGATAAAATATTTTCCGTTCGCCACCTCTTCCGCTATTATCGCAACCGTATTTTAAAAAGGCCTGATTAAAAATTCAACGTCCTTGACGCATACCTCCCCACCCGAAAAACCACAGCTGAAACATCTGCCCGAACTGGACTCCCTCCGGACATTCGCTGTTTTTATGACCTTGCTGGCTCATTTCTCGCCCGTAGAGATCCCTTACATGTGGTATGGCGTACCCATTTTCTTCACCATCTCGGGCTTTCTCATCACCACAATCTTATTGAATACCCTTGAAAATGATCACAAGATCACCCGGCTTGGGATCGTTAAGAGTTTTATGGTCCGTCGCGTGCTGCGCTTATTTCCTATTTATTATCTGCTGATCCTCTTTTTCTGGCTGGCAAAAAAATACCTTTCCCTCTACTTGTGGAAAGACGAGTTCACCCCTTACTTTTTTACCTACACCCCGAATTTCCTGATCCATAAGATCGGAAGCCAGAACGCCCTTTGCTTTGCTCATTTGTGGTCCCTGGGAGTCGAAGAACAATTTTACCTGGTCTGGCCCTGGCTCATGTTATTCTGTGCTCCGAAACTAAGGCTGCCGCTCATTGCCGGTTTGATCGCTTTTTCCCTGGCCTGGATCACTGTAAATTATACCGATGCCAATGTAGGGGCCTTCACGTTTACCAACTTCCATACCCTGGGGGCCGGCGCTGTCCTGGCCTGCCTGTATGTCAAACGGCAGACGGCGATCGACTGGCTTCAGAAAAACCGGCACCTGCTTTTTGTTATCACCCTGTTCCACCTGATCGTCGTCCTGATCTTCTTCCGGGAGGATTCCCCTTTATGGCACCTCTATCGGGAGATCGGTCTTTGCGCCTGTACATTCTGCATCGTGCTGGTCAGCATTTTTGGCTGGAAAGGCTGGATGGGCTATATCACGCGGAACCGGCAGGTACAATACCTGGGCGCGATCAGCTATGGTATCTACCTGTATCATATGCCGATACCCTTTGTATACCGGGCCATCGCCGGCAGATTTTTCCCGTCATTCCATATGTCGCCCGGTGTATTCCTGGTATTTTGTTTTGCCGCCACGATAGGAGTGGCCGCCCTCTCGTATAAATATATCGAGACCCCATTCCTGAAACTGAAGCGCTATTTTGCGTATTAACCGATTGTCGTGAGTGCTGACATCCTGTTTTCCATTATTATACCCGTAAAGAACGGAGATTTTTGGCTGGATCGGCTCTTTCAAAAGCTGATGCAGCAGACCTTTTTCCTCCGATCCGAAATCATAGTAATAGACTCCGGCAGTACGGATAAATCATTGGAGATAATCAGCCGGTACCCGGTGAGGTTGATCCGGATACCACCGGAAGAGTTTAATCACGGGCTAACCCGCAATCTCGGAGTAAGAGAGGCAAAGGGCGAATATATCGTTATGACGGTCCAGGATGCCGTTCCGGGATCCGACCGCTGGCTGGAGTTATTCCTGGAGGGTTTTACGAATGACAGCGTCGCAGGGGTATGCGGACAACAGGTGGTACCGCATGAGCCGGATAAAAACCCCGTATTGTGGTTTCGCCCCGTTTCCGCCCATCGGACCTGGTTCTGTCACTATGATAATCCCGCGGATTTTCTAAAACTGAGCCCCGCGGAGCAAAGAGAAATAACAGGCTGGGACAACGTAACCTCCGCTTACCGCCGGGACATACTGCTGGAACACCCCTTCCCCGCGATCGATTTTGCGGAAGACATCTCCTGGGCCAGGGAAATGCTGCTGAAAGGATATACCCTGGCGCATGTCAGCGGGGCAATAACCTATCATTATCATCATCATTTGCCGGAATTTATCCTGCCCAGGTATTTTTCCGTCTTTTATTTCGAATTTAAAATATTCGGCCTGAGACCGGCACTTCAGCATTCCGTGTTGTGGAATGTTCTGGTCGCCGCAAAGATCCTGGCAAAAGAGTCGGGACTCTCCTGGTCGGAAAGAGGTAAATGGCTTTTATTTAATATCAGGTATTGGCTGCTGTTGAAAGGAACGATCAGAAAATTCAACCTGGCCGTGAATAAAGGGGAAGAAAACCTGGATGTTCAATATCGGCGGATCTGTAAAAAACCACCCCAGGCTTTTAAATATTAGTCGATGGATCATCCTTTAGTCAGTGTCCTGATGACGGCCTATAACAGGGAAAAATATATAGCCGATGCGATTGAAAGCGTGTTAGCTTCTACATACAATAACTTTGAACTCGTGATCGTTGATGATGCTTCAACAGACAGAACGGTAGAGATCGCAAGGTCATTCGCCGGCAAGGATGAAAGAATAAAACTGCATGTCAACGAGAAGAACCTGGGCCAGTTTGAAAACAGGAACAGGGCGGCGCAATGGAGCAAAGGAGAATATTTGAAATACCTGGATTCAGACGACCTTTTATATCCTACCGGTCTGGAAGTGCTGATAAATATGATGGAGCGCTTCCCCGATGCGGGATATGGCCTCTGTTCCCTGGGACAGGATGACTATTGGATCTATCCCTTTATGCTTAATCCGAAAGAGGCATATGAAAGACATTTCATAAAAAAGATCCAACTTTTTCATAAGGCGCCCCTGTCATCGATCATAAAAAGAAAGGCATACGATGAAGTCGGCGGTTTTACAAACCCCCATGGCGAGGGGGACTACGAAATGTGGCTCCGGCTATCGTTGCAACAAAATGTCGTCCTGATGCCGGATGGGGTGACCTGGTACCGGGTACACGATGAACAAATTGATTTCAAAAGACGGAATGACCCTTTTATCCGGTTCAGGTATTTTTTGGTTACGCTCAAATACCTTTGTAACCCCTGCCCCCTCGATCCTGAGCAGGCTGCTGAAATTGTCAGAGAAACCCATAAGGATATGGCAAAATATATTACTTCGACATTCCTGCGCCATTCGCCCGGGAAAGCGGCCGAAATGTATCGGGCGGCAGATTACGGCTTTTGGCAATTTTTGGGTTATGGCTTTGTCGCCGGGTTAAATAAATTATCAGTTGGCAAATAGCTTTAGATGGCGGATTTTAATACCATAAAGAAAAATCTAAAAAAGGATTATTCCGGTTTTAAGCGCATCAGGCTGGCCTTGATGGGCGATAGCGCCACCCAGCTATTTTGCATTGCTCTGCGTGGCTGGGCATTCGAAGCAAAAATAGACCTTGATATTTTTGAGGCGGACTATGATCAGATTGAAAGGCTTATTTTCGATACCAGCTCCGGGCTCTACACGTTCAACCCCGATTTTATCGTTATTTTTCAAAGCACCCGTAAGTTAAAACGACAGTTCTACAAGTTGTCAGGTATACCCGTTCATGAATTCGCGCTCAATCACCTGGAATTCGTGGAACAGGCTTATTCGGTCATCAATGCCAACACCCGGGCAACCGTCATTTATCTCAATTTTAATGAACTGGATGACAGGGAGTTCGGCAATTATTCCAATAAGACTACCGCGTCTTTCCTCTACCAGCTCAGAAAGATAAATTTTGATCTCATGGGCTTTAGCCAGAACAACGCCGGGTTCTTTATTTGCGATCTGAGCTATCTCGTCACACAAACCGGGACGCATGGCGCCACGGATGAAAAGTTTTATATAAGCGCAGATCTGGCCTTCTCACCTGATTTTTACGTAGTGCTTGCCAGAAATATTCTCGATATCGTTAAAGCCGCTACGGGCAGATTTACAAAATGTGTCATTCTCGATCTCGATAATACCCTTTGGGGCGGCATCATCGGCGATGATGGCCTGGAAAAAATACAGATTGGAGATTATCAATTGGGAAAGGCTTTTCTGCAGGTACAAAACCTCGCAAAGCAACTGAAGGAACGCGGGATCATCCTTGCCGTTTGCAGCAAGAACACGGAAAGCATTGCAAGGGAGCCTTTTGAACGGCATCCGGATATGGTGCTGCGGTTGGATGATATCGCCATATTCGTAGCGAACTGGGAAAACAAAGTCGACAATATAAAGTATATAAAAGAAGTGTTGGATATCGGCTTTGATTCCATGGTATTTTTGGATGACAATCCCTTTGAACGGGACATGGTCAGACAGCATATTCCGGAAATAACCGTTCCCGACCTGCCGGATGACCCGGCCTTATATTTGAGCTTCCTCAGGGGTGAGAATCTGTTTGAGAGCGTGTCATTTTCAAAAGAAGACAAGGACCGGACGGCGCTTTACCAGGTAGAAGCCGACAGGAAAAAATATAAGATGAGCTTTACGGATGAAAAAAGCTATCTCAGGGAGCTGGGAATGGAATGCGATGTAGAACGGGTTAATTCCTTTACACTGCCCAGGGTGGCCCAGTTGACCCAACGCTCCAATCAGTTTAATTTAAGGACGATCCGCTACTCGGAAGATGACCTGGAAAAAATGCTGGCTTCGAAAAATTTTTTTACCCTGACCTTTACACTACGGGATAAATTCGGGGATCACGGATTGATATCGGCGATCATTCTTGAAAATAAAGGCGACGGAACCTTGTTTATCGACACCTGGATCATGAGCTGTCGGGTCCTCAAACGAAAAGTCGAGAATTTCGTTCTGGGTGAGATCATCGGTGTGGCTGTTGAAAACGGGATTAAAACGATTACCGGGCAATATATCCCCACTCCGAAAAACGGGTTGGTAAAAGACCTGTTTAGGGAATTGGAATTTGAGGAAGACGCCGCCGGATGGCATTTTGATGTCGGGAATTGGAAGCCGGACGAGACTTTTATAAAAAAAACGATTTATGACAACGGACAAAATAATTGACCGGCTGAACGAGGTTTTTGTCGATGTACTGGAGAACTCCGCCATCGTTCTCGGCAGGGAGACCACCGCTCATGACATTGCTGAATGGGACTCGCTGAACCATATCATGCTGATCGTTGAAATCGAGAAAAAATTCAGCATCCGGTTTATGTCGGGAGAAGTAGGTGGATTTAAGAATGTCGGGGAAATGTGCGACGCTATAAGCAGCAAGCTGCAGCGGATATGATCGGTTTATAAAACAAGTAGAAAACTTATTTAACGTGTATGCCTTTTTTTACTCCTGAAGAAAAGATCTTGTATTCCCGGATGGGAGTGTTTAGAAAGATAAAATATATTGTAGGGTCGTCGAAAAGAAAAACTGTGGCATTTCTGATAAAGCACCTTTTAAAACCCGTATATCTTACCCGGAACCATATAAATCCGATCACGGTCAGGATGTGGTTTTTTCAAAAGGTCTTAGGGATCAATCGTCATGCGTATTGGCCTGTCCACTTTACCAGCGAGATCATCTATCCCAGAAATATTTATGTCGGTATCGATACGGCGCCCGGCTATGCCAACGGTTGCTACATTCAGGCAATAGGAAAGGTATATATCGACGACTACACGGGTATCGCGCCAAATGTGGGTATTATCAGCTCGAATCATGATTTGCTGGATTTCAGAAAGCATAAAATAGGTGAAGTCAGGATCGGAAAATATTGTTGGATAGGAATGAACGCTGTTATTTTGCCCGACGTGATATTGGGCGATTTTACGGTAGTAAGGGCCGGCTCGGTTGTCAATACATCTTTCCCCGACGGATATTGCGTGATAGGCGGCAATCCGGCAAAGCTCATCAAACAATTTCCGCCGGAAGCCCGGCATTTATTCGTAAGATATACCCATGAACATCCCTACAACGGTTACATCCGAAATGATAAATTTGAGGCATACCGAAAAAAGCATTTAAATGTATAAGCAGGACAGACCCTATCAACAATGCGTCGTTTCGGTCATGGATACCATTGCCGACCCGGATATCAGCTTCGACAGCAACGGAATTTCCAATTACTATTACGAATACAAAAAGGCCGGGGCCGGGCTGCACACTGGTGAAGAAGGCTGGCGCCTGCTGGAAGGCCTTGCCGCCGAAATAAAGGAGGCGGGCAAAGGCCAGCCTTACGACTGTATCATGGGGCTGAGCGGCGGCGTCGACAGCACCTATGTCGCTTACCTGGCGAAAAAACTTGGCCTTCGCCCGCTGGCCGTCCATTTTGACAACGGCTGGAATTCCGAGCTCGCCGTCATGAATATCGAAAATATCATCAGCCGGCTTGGGTTCGATCTGTTTACCTATGTGATCAACTGGAATGAGTTCCGCGACCTCCAGCTGGCTTATCTCAAAGCCTCCGTAGTAGACATCGAAGCAATTACGGACCATGCCATCTTTGCCACCCTGTACCGGCTGGCAGGGGAAAAAAAGGTCAAATACTTTCTGAACGGCACCAATATCCAAACCGAAAACACCCTGCCAAAAAGCTGGATACATTCCAAAAGCGATCATATCAATATAAAGTCCATCCATAAAGCCTATGGGACCCTGCCGTTAAAGACCTTCCCTTTTTCCAATGCCAGGGTCAAAAGATATTACCAGGAGGTCATGGGCGTCAGATCGGTTTCGATGATCAACTATGTCGAATACAATAAACAGCAGGTCAAGCAGCTGATACAAACCGAGCTGGGCTGGCGGGATTATGGCGGCAAACACTACGAGAGCGTCTGGACCCGCTTCTACCAGGGATATATCCTTCCTGAAAAATTTAAGATCGATAAACGAAAAGCCCATCTTTCCGATCTCATTTTCGGCGGCCAGATGACAAAGGCCGAGGCCCTGGAAGAATTGGCCAAACCGATCTATGACCCAAAACAGTTTAAGATCGATTATGAATTTGTGCTCAAAAAGCTGGGGCTTTCCGCAGCCGAATTCGACGCCATTATAAAAGACAAGCCCCGGAGCCACTATGCGTTCGACTACGAAAAGCCGATCGATCTGCGCTATCCCGTTCTGGCGCCGTTCAAAAAGATATACCGAACCATTTTCCCCGTAAAATAATGCTGGCAATAGTAAATTACGGCCTGGGTAACCTCACTTCTATCCAAAACATGTGCAGACGCATTGGTGTCGAAGCGCAGATCACCTCCGATGCCGCCTCGATTGAAAGCGCGGACCGGCTGATCCTGCCCGGAGTAGGACATTTTAAAAGAGGGATGGAGAACCTGCACGCCAGCGGCCTGAAACAGCTGCTGGACCGGCTGGTCCTCGGGGAGAAAAGACCGATCCTGGGCATTTGCCTCGGCGCCCAGCTAATGACCGCTCATAGCGAAGAAGGCGATACGGACGGCTTGGGATGGGTGGATGCGGACACGATACGGTTCCGCGATAGCGCCGGCATCCCCGCCCCTGGCCCCGGCACCCCTGCCGCCCCAGGCCTGAACGGCTTGAAAATCCCCCATATGGGTTGGCGGGAAATCAACATCAAAGGCGAAAACCCCCTATGGGCTGGTCTCCCCGAAGACCCGCGCTTCTATTTCGTCCACTCCTACCATTTTGAATTCCGGCAGCAGCAGGAAGTGACCGCTACAACGGTATACGGTTATGAATTCGTCTGCGCCTTTCGAAAAGACAACATTTTCGGCACCCAGTTCCACCCTGAAAAAAGCCATAAATTCGGGATGAAGGTGCTGGAAAATTTTTCAAGCTTATAAAAAGCCGATGAGCCAGGTCCGTATCATACCGGTATTATTGCTGAAAGACGGCGGATTGTATAAGACCATAAAATTCGGAAAAGAGAATTATGTTGGCGACCCGATCAATACCGTCAAGATCTTTAATGAAAAAGAAGCCGACGAGCTCGTGCTGCTCGACTATCATGCCTCCCTTGAAAAAAGAACGCCGGACTTTTCAAAGATCGCCGACATAGCCGGCGAAGCATTTATGCCCATGGCCTATGGCGGCGGCATCAAAAACCTTGACCAGGCCATAAAGGTCTTTGAAGGCGGCTTTGAAAAAGTGGTTTTAAACACTGTCCTCTTCAACAATCTTTCCATTATCGGCGAAATAGGAAATATTTATGGTGCTCAATCCGTTGTAGCCGGTATCGATGTAAAAAAGAACCTGTTCGGCAAACAAAAAGTCTATTCGGTTTCGGGGACAAGGAAATCCGATCTGGATCCGGTAGACTGGGCAAAGACCCTGGAAGAGGCCGGCGCCGGAGAGATATTCCTGAATTCCGTCGATAGGGATGGTACCTGGGAAGGATACGATATCCCCCTTATAAAGGCCGTCAGCGCTGCGGTAAAGATCCCGGTTGTCGCTTGCGGCGGGGCGGGCAGTATGGCGGATTTCGAAAAGGCCGTCCGGGAAGGCGGCGCATCGGCGGTAGCGGCCGGCAGCCTGTTCGTCTATCAGCGAAAGGGTATGGGGGTGCTGGTGAGTTTCCCCACCGGGAAAATAAAGATCTGATTGTATAACTATCCGATATGAACGTATTAAAATTTGGTATTATCGGTTGTGGCCGCATCGCGCAAAGACACGCGGAGCATATCCAAAAGACGGGGAAACTGATCGCGGTTTGCGATATCGACGAAAAAAAGGCCGCAGCGCTCGGCGCTAAATATGAGGCATTCCCCTACAAAGGGGTGAAAGACATGCTGGCTGCGCATCGCGACCTGGATGTCGTCGCCGTTTGCTCCCCCAATGGTCTCCATGCCACCCACTCGATACAGGCTTTAAAAGCGGGGTTTCACGTGCTTTGTGAAAAACCCATGGCGCTGAGCGTACAGGATTGCGGCGACATGATCAATACAGCGGAAAAAGCCAACCGGCGGCTGTTTATCGTCAAGCAAAACCGGTTCAACCCGCCCGTAGCAGCCGTAAAAAAGATGATAGAAGAGGACCGGCTGGGGAAGATCTACAGCGCCCAGCTGAACTGCTTCTGGAACCGCAACGACGAATACTACAAGAACTCCTGGAAGGGGACCAGGGACCTTGACGGCGGCACGCTCTTTACCCAATTCAGCCATTTTATCGATCTCCTCTACTGGATTATCGGAGATGTCAAAGAAGTACAGTCGTTTTTTGGAAACTACCACCATCAGGGTATCATAGAATTCGAAGACACGGGCTGTATCAGCCTGAAATTCTATAACGGCGCCATCGGCACGATCAACTATACCGTGAATAGCTTTGGGAAAAATATGGAGGGCTCCCTCGCCATCTTTGGCGAAAAAGGCACCGTCAAGATCGGCGGTCAATACCTCAACGAGCTGGAATACCAGAAGATCGACGGGTTTGAAATAAAAGACCTTCCCCCGGGTAACCCCCCGAATAACTACGGCCAATATTTTGGTTCGATGAGCAATCATGACAAGGTCTATCAGAACGTCACGGAGGTATTGACGAACGGCGGGGTGATCGCTACCAATGGTTTTGAAGGATTGAAAACGGTCGAGATCATCGACAAGATCTACTCGGCGGGGAAAATCAGCTAATTATGGGCAAGCCGGTTATTTTTGAATCGCATATCAATGAAGATGTCCTGTTCGGCGAGGCGGTGAAAGTCGTCCAGCCGGTCAATCTCTATGGCTGTTCCATCGGGGATAATACCTTTATCGGCCCGTTTGTGGAGATCCAGCGGGACGTCCGGATAGGGAAGAACTGTAAAATACAATCACATAGCTTTATTTGCGAAGGCGTTACCATCGGCGACAATACCTTTATCGGCCATGGGGTGATGTTTATCAACGATCTTTTTCAGTCGGGCAGCCCCGCAGGCGGCGACAAGAACCTGTGGAAAACGACGGTCCTCGGGAATAAGGTGTCGGTCGGCTCAAACGCAACCGTCCTGCCCGTAATCATCTGCGATAACGTCGTGATCGGCGCCGGGGCGGTGGTGACAAAAAACATTTCAAAACCGGGTATTTATACAGGAAACCCGGCCCGTCTTCTCAGAACCCTCTAAACCCTGACTTTATGCTGTTTAACTCACTGGAGTTTGCCTTTTTTTTCCCCGTAGTAACGATCTTATTCTTTTTGCTCCCGCATAAGTTTCGGTGGATGCTGCTGCTGGCGGCCAGCTGCTTCTTTTACATGTTCTTTAAGCCGATCTACATTTTCATCCTGGTCTTCACCATTATCATCGATTATTTTGCCGGTATCTGGATCGCGCGGGAGCCGGATAAAAGAAAGAAAAAGCGCCTGTTGCTGTTGAGTATTGTGGCCAATGTAGGCGTTCTGGCCGTCTTCAAATACTATAACTTTATTGCGATCAACATCAATACGGTCCTGGAATCGGTCCATCGTACCGGGACGGTCCCCCTGCTGAGTATCCTGTTGCCCATCGGCTTGTCCTTTCATACCTTCCAGGCGATGAGCTATACCATCGAGATCTACCGGGGGCGTCAGCAGCCGGAGAAACACTTCGGGATCTATGCCCTGTACGTGATGTTCTATCCTCAGCTGGTAGCAGGACCGATTGAACGCCCTCAGAATATCCTCCACCAATTCCATGAAGTCAAGCACTTCGACTATGAGAATATGCGGAGCGGACTGATACAGATCGCCTGGGGCCTTTTTAAAAAGGTGGTTATCGCGGACAGGCTGGCTCTTTTCGTCAACCAGGTATATAACAACCCCGTTGGCTATACCGGCTTACCCCTGATCATCGCCACGATATTTTTCGCTTTCCAGATCTACTGCGACTTCTCCGGTTACTCCGATATCGCTATCGGCACCGCCCGCTGTATGGGCTATAACCTGATGACCAATTTCAATAAACCCTACCGGGCTACCAGTATCGCGGAATTCTGGCAGCGATGGCATATTTCGCTGTCGACCTGGTTCAGGGACTATGTCTATATCCCGCTTGGGGGCAACCGGGTGCCCGTGGGCCGGTGGTGCCTGAATATCCTGATCGTGTTTATGCTGAGCGGCGCATGGCATGGCGCCAACTGGACTTTTATCGTCTGGGGAGCGCTCCACGGTATCTACCTCCTTGGAGAACGGTTCTTTCACAAAAGCCGTCAACCCGCTGTGCGGCGGACCAGTGACCAACAGCCAGGTGACCAGCGACCCGAAGTTCGGCGGCCGAGCCTGCCGGCCACGATCTTCCGTCGGCTCGTCGTGTTCACCCTGGTGACCTTCGCCTGGATATTTTTCAGAGCGCAGAACCTGGGACAGGCGAGATATATCATCCGGAATCTTTTTGTCGGTCTGCGCGGTCAGTTGCGGGATGTGATCGCTAACCTGCACTTTGCCCGGCTTCAGCTCGTCTATTTGAACCAGTCGCTGAACGAACTGGTCATCGCCCTGGCTGCGCTGGCATTCCTGACCTTTATCCAGTCTCTGCAAAACGATCAGCCGATCGACAAATGGTTGGAGGCAAGACCCCGGCCGCTAAGATGGGCCTTTTATTATGGCATACCCCTCGCCTTTGTAAGCCTGGGTATCTTTAACCGATCCGAATTCATTTATTTCCAATTCTAATGAAACGACTGCTATTCCATCTTTTCCTGATTATTGTACCGATCGGCCTCCTGGTCCTGTTAGTCAACTATCTCATCGATCCGGCCAATGTTTTTTCCGGCAGGGAATACGTAGCCGGGATCTCGGATATCCTGGTAAAAGGACATAATGTCGATAATCTATACAATTATGACGAACGCGCCCTGCAGGAGCAGATGGTTAAAAAACTGCCCTGGCAGCCGGATATAGTGGTCCTGGGGTCGAGCCGCATCATGGAACTGGGGACCGACTTTTTTCCCGGGAAAAAAGTGCTGAATTGCGGCGTTTCCCATGGCAATATCAACGATCTGCTGGCGATTACCGGTCTTCTTGACAGCATGGGCCGCCTGCCGGAAGAAATGGTGATCAACCTGGATCCTCATCTTATCTGCCAGGGAGGCACCTCGGAATGGCAAAGCCTTTCGCCCTACCACCGCTATTATCTTAACCAGAACCATTCTCCGGAATCGCACCCGTCCCAGCCGCTGGTCTTTAAAAAGATTATTACGCTGCTGTCGTTTGAATATTTTGAAAAATCGCTGACCTTTCTTACCCAGCATAAATCGAAACATTACCGGGATGTCGGTACGGAAAGACCTTTGGGGCCATACGGACGCTTTTGGGATGGGACGATCTGCTACTCGGCTGCGCACGCTTTCCCCGATACCGTGAAAGCAGCGGGTGATGCAAGGGTCGTGGGTAACCAGGAAGAGGTGACGCTGGATGAGGATAAATTAAAACAGTTGAATCAACTGCTGGATTTTCTGGCTGACCGGAAAGTAAAGGTCCTGCTGGTAATGCTCCCTTATCATCGGGAATATTACCAGGCGATGAACCAACGGTTTACGAATGTCTTTCCCGATTATGATACGCTCTTTCGAACAATCGCCAGGGCAAAAGATCTGCCTATCCGGGGCGGGTTTGATGCCGTCGGGTTGGGCATACCGGAAAATTTATTCTATGATTCCTATCATTGCTCCAAAATAGCCATAAAAAGAGCGCTTAACTTTTAGTGAATATGAAAATCCCTTTTGCAGACCTGTACGCGCAATACCTCAGTATAAAAAAAGATATAGACGGAGCGATAGAGACAACGATCAGAAATTCGGCTTATATCGGCGGGCAGGCCATCAAGGACTTTGAAGCAGCCTTTGCCGCCTACCTGGGGATCGGCCATGTGATCGCCTGCGGCAACGGAACCGACTCCATCGAGATCCTGTTAAAGACGTACGGGATAAAAGAGGGTGACGAGGTCATCGTCCCGGCCATTTCCTGGATATCCACTTCAGAGGCCGTCAGCTCCATCGGGGCGACACCCGTTTTTGTGGACATCGAAAAGGATTATTTTACCATGGATATTTCTCTCCTGGAAAAAGCGATCACCGGAAAGACCAAAGCCATCATCCCCGTTCATTTATATGGCCAGCCTGCCGATATGCCGGCCATCATGAAGATAGCCGGGGCGCACAACCTGGTCGTTATCGAAGACTGCGCACAGGCACATGGCGCCAAAATAGCCGGCCGCACCGTCGGAACCATTGGCCATGCGTCCAGCTTCAGCTTTTACCCTGGCAAGAACCTGGGCGCCTATGGCGACGCGGGCTGTATGGCAACCAATGATCCGGCCATCGCCGAAAAAGCCCGGATGATCTCCCAGCACGGCCAGAAAGGAAAGCACAACCATCTGATGGAAGGACGGAACAGCCGGCTGGATGGATTGCAGGCTGCCATCCTGCTGGCCAAGCTCCCCTACCTGGAGCAATGGACGGAAGCCAGAATTGCCAATACCCGAAAATACGATACACTCCTCCGGAATACCGGCGTGGTAATACCCCCGACAAGGGCTAACGCCCGCCACGTCTTTCACCTCTACGTGATCCGGGCCGGAGACCGTGACCGGCTGCAAAAGGATCTAACCGGCGCCGGAATCGAAACTGCCATACATTATCCAACAGCCTTACCATTCCTCCCCTGTTACCAGCACCGGAATTTTGCTCCGGATGATTTCCCGGTGTCCCTTTCCTGTCAGAGCAGCATACTCTCTCTTCCCTTGTTTCCAGAATTGCAGGACAGCGCTATAGAATATGTCTGTGCCGCCATAAAAAAGAACTGTCATGGATAAGGACGCTTCCGGCGCCGTCGTCATACTTTCCACCGAACCATGGGGCAAAATGCTGCTCTCGAAAATGCATTTCGCCCTTGAGCTGGTAAAAAGGGGCGACAGGGTTTTTTTCGTTAATCCGCCGCGCCGGATGGAAGGGAAGGAGCTGGCCCTGATTGCGGAGGAGCTGGAAGACGGCCGGCTGACCATTATCAATACCAATATAGTCCGGGGCAGCCTATTCCTCCGCCATAAATTATTCTACTTATACAAGAGGCTTAACCGGAGATATATCAGGGCGATAAAAAAGATCACGGGAAAAAAAATAGACCAGGTTTGGTCATTCAACCCCAACCAGTATGTCGATTGCAGCCCGTTTGCGGCGAAAAAATCGATCCTGCTGCTCTATGACTTTTACCGGGGCGACCATATTTTCAAGGCGGCCGAATCGGCTGACGCGCTGATTTCCGTCTCACAGGTGATCCTCGATCATTATAAAAATACTTCACCGCCAAAGCTATTCGTTCAGCATGGCCTCGGGCATCACTTCGCGGATAAATCCCGTGAACGGCTCCGGACAGAGGATTTTACAGCAGCCGGAACGGGCAGGATAAAGGTCGGCTATACGGGAAACCTGCTGCGATCGGGGATGAACACCACCGTGGCGCGGGAGATCATCGGACAGCATCCGGATATAGAGTTCCACTTCTGGGGACCGCATAGCATGACAGATAATAATGTCAATGCCGTCGGCGAACAAACGGCGCCGGAACTGCTGTCTTTTGTCGAATTCCTGCAGGCGCAGGAGAATGTTTTTCTGCATGGCGTCGTAGGTCAGCAGGAACTGGCGGAGCGGCTATTCGAAATGGACGCTTTTCTCTTCATCTATTCTCCAAAAACAGAAATGAACGGCGCTTCGAATGCCCACAAGCTATTGGAATATATCAGCACCGGAAAAGTGATCATTGCCACGCATGTGTCCAGCTATGCCGGGACAGACCTGCTGGTCATGTGCGACCGAATGGAAGAAAACAGGCTGCCGGAGATATTTGACCGGGCTATAAAGGAGTTGTCCTTTCATAACTCAACCGAACGCCAGCTGATGCGGATCGGTTTCGCCCTGGACAACACCTATGCCCGTCAGATAGAACGGATCCGGCAATTCATCACCGGTTAGTATCCTTTTCATGAAGAAGATCTGCATCCTCAGTACCCGACATATCAGCTATAATCCCCGTGTCCTGAAAGAAGCCGACGCTCTCTGCGCCAAAGGATATGAGGTGACGGTCGTAACCATCAGCAACCAGCCCCGTCAGGCCGCTTTTGACGAAGAGCTGATGCAGCGGCGGAAATGGAAGCTGCACACGGTCAACTTCCGAAAGGAACGCCCGGACGAGCGATGGTATTGGTTCCGGCTGTCACTAAAACAGCGGTTTTTTCTTTTCCTGTCGAAGATCAGCTTCAAAGGGGGGATCGCCGAGCGGGCAGCGGAAAAAGCCTTTGACCCCCTCCTCAGACTGGCCAGGGCCGTAAAGGCTGACCTGTACATCGTCCATCATGCAGAAGCGCTCGGGGCCGGCTATACCGCGGCCAGGGATAATAAAGCCGGGTTTGGATTTGACGCAGAAGATTTTCATACCGGAATGAATGAGTCGGCTACAGGGCAGGGACCGGATAAAATGATCGCCTGGCTGGAAGGCAAATATCTTCCCCACTGCACCTATCTCACCGCCGCGTCGAAAGGGATCGGAGCGGCTTACCGGAATAAATACAGGATCCGGGAACCCGGGATCATCCTGAATGTTTTTCCCTTTGAAGACCTGCCGGTGCGTGAGCCCCGGGAGCCCGTTAAATTCTATTGGTATTCCCAGGTCATCGGGCCCAACAGGGGGCTGGAGCTGCTGCTGGAAGCGGCAGCAAAAATAACCTTGCCCTTCGAGATCCATCTCCGCGGCAGCCTGTACAGCGACGACTATAAGAACAAACTGGAAGAACTTTCCGGGAAATCCGGGCTCCGGGATCGCCTTTTCCTCCACGAACCCATCCTCGCAGCGCAGCTCATCAGCGATGCCAATCGGTTCGATGTGGGACTCGCGCTGGAATCCGATATTTCCGTCAACAGGAATATCTGCGTCACCAATAAAGTTTTTTCTTATTTGATGTCCCGCCTGCTGATCA
>Ga0302324_100003356_pt1 | contig 36194 bp, 35 predicted proteins | sample Palsa_T0_1_FD_201949 | JGI IMG/M metagenome (GOLD analysis project Ga0302324, IMG submission 201949) | Peat permafrost microbial communities from Stordalen Mire near Abisko, Sweden - Palsa_T0_1 | ecosystem: Environmental > Terrestrial > Soil > Palsa > Peat permafrost | place: Sweden: Abisko... | reverse complement strand
GCGCCCGCGTCGCCTCGATGGGATCGTCGTCCACGATGGTGGGGACCAGCACCACGGCGGCTCTTGCGGAGCCTGCGAGGAGAAGGGCACCGGCCAGCAGCGGGTAGCAGCGCAAGCCTTACGGCTGAGCAACAAGCGGGCCATCCCGTAAGCCCTTGATTGGTCAGCGAGATCGCCGGCCGGTTGGGGTCGGAAATCGAACGCGGGTGATGCGAAATCGGCGCTACTGCGAGGGGTCGTCGATCTGGCCCGCGAACAGGATCGTGCTGGTCGGCAGGTCGCGAATGAAGAAGAGGAACGGGTGATCAACGATGAAAGGGAGGCCTATGTTGGCGCTCAGCGTCACTGCTCCCCCCGCGGTCGCGGCCGCGGCCGTGCTGCCGGTCTCGTCGACGCTGATCACCGCCTGATGGACGACAAACCCGATGACGAGGTCACGTGCGCCATCCATCCCGGAGAAGTCGGCGGTCGCGGGATTGAAGGCGTCCTGGATGCCCAACCCTTCCAGCGTCGGGATCAGCTCGATCGACTGGCTGATCTGAAACCTGGGCAGGAAGACCTGGAGCGCTCGGGGCGACAGTCCTGCGAGGAACGCTCCGCCATCGAGCTCTGCCTCGACCGCCGCCAGCCCCGCGTCGCCGCTCGGCAGCACGATGTCCATCGCCACCTGGCCGCCGGTGTAGGGAAGCTCGGCCACCGCGTAATCCGCCGTGGCCGCGTAGCTGGCGGGCGTGACGTAATAGTTCTCCATGGTCGGGACCGAGACCTGCGCGCCGGCCGCGGTCGTGAAGGGCGCATTCTCCGTTTCCATGGGGTTGAACTGGGTGGCCCAATGGCCCTTGAAGTAGATGGCGTTGACGAGCACCAGCCGGGTGGCCGCGTCGATGATGCCGGGGGAGAGCAGAGTGGGAATCTTGCCGTCGGTTTCCTGGCTCACCCACCCGTTGATGTCGGAGGTCGCGCCTGTGGGATCGCCTTCGAAGTCCTCGGTTCGCAGCGGCGCGCCGTAGTCGGCGCTCAGGAGGGTCATGAAACTCTTCTCGAACGCGAAGCCCTTCTGGCCGTAGACGGCGTTGGCGAGATTGAGCTGGTTGCCGTTGGAGCTGCCGTCGGTCCGTACGGCGCAGTCGAGGTTGGCGAAGGCCACTCCCGCCGTCATTCCGTCACCGGCGCTTCCCGGCAGGCCGAGCACGCTCCAGAGCTGGCTGGCGGTGGTGCCGTTTGCCCCGGCGGCGATCATCGCCAGCGCGCTCGAGATGCTGTAGGGCGAGAAGAAGGCGTTGCCGTTGGCAGCCCCCGTGATGGGGCCGTACAGCGCGAGGGCAAAGTCGCGGTTGCCGCTCTCGAGCTGGGAGGTGGCGGCCGGGTCACCGCTCGCGACGCTGCAGGTGGCAGGGGCGGGCGGTCCCCCGCAGGCGGGACTTCCCAGGAGCGCCGCAAGCTCCGCCGTCAGAATGGTCCTTCGCATGGTCCTTCGCATGGAAGATCCTCCCTTTTCGCTTGCGTAACCGAGCGCCGCGTCGTCTCGTACCCACTGTCTACGACGAGGGTTCACCCAAGGTCGACCCCAGGGCCGGCCGGTATCGACATCTTTAGTAACGCAGGAATCCAAGCAGGGTGCCTTTTCGTAGCAGGTGCTGTGCCCGGGCCACTCGGATGGCGGCCCGGTGAAGTTCAACCGTCGACAACCGAGGAGGAGCACAAACATGTCCAGCAAGACTTTGAAGGGTGCAATGATCGCAGGCGCAGTGGCTTCGATGTTCGCGGCGGGCTCGGCCTTTGCCGGCAAGAAGGCCGACACCAGCGTGAAGTGCGCAGGCGCCAACTCGTGCAAGGGCACCGGCTCGTGCAGCGGCGCGAGCAACTCCTGCAAGGGCCAGAACAGTTGCAAGGGCCAGGGCTGGACGAGCATGAAGAGCGAGAAGGCCTGCACCAAGAAGGGTGGCCACCTCGCAACCGCGGATGCGCCGAAGGCCGACGCGCCGAAGGCCGACGCTCCGGCTCCGGCCGCGAAGTAGCCTGAGGAATTCGGTGACCCCCCACCTTGATCCTCCCCCGCTCGCGGGGGAGGGTCGGGAGGGGGGCCACATTTCTGAGGTGGTAGCTGTCAGGAACGAAATGGCCTTTCACCGAACATTCCTGGGCCATGGCGTGGGTCTGCGTACGGACCATTTCCCACAGGTCACGGCGGGCGCCGCCCGCGGGCGAGTGGATTTCTTCGAGGTCATCTCCGAGAACTTCATGGTGCCGGGCGGAAGGCCGCTGGCGGTGCTGGAGCAGGTGCGGCGGGACTTCCCGGTGCTGCTGCACGGCGTGTCGCTCTCGATCGGCGCCAGCGATCGCCTGAACATTCCCTATCTCAAGAAGCTCCGGGAGCTGGCCGACCGCTTCTCCCCGGCCTGGGTCTCGGACCACCTGTGCTGGGGCAGCGCGGGCGGCAACTACGCGCACGACCTGCTGCCGCTGCCCTTCAGTGAAGAGGCGCTGGCGCTGGTGGTGGCGCGCGTCGGCCGAGTGCAGGACCTGCTCGGCCGGCAGATCCTGCTGGAGAACGTCTCGAGCTACCTCACCTTTCGCGGGCCTCAGCTCAGCGAGTGGGAGTTCCTGGCGGCCGTGGCGGAGCGGGCCGACTGCGGGATCCTGCTCGACGTCAACAACATCTATGTGAGCGCCCGCAACCACGGCTTCTCGGCGCAGGCCTACCTCGAGGGGATTCCGGTGGACCGCGTCGGGCAGATTCACCTGGCGGGTCATCAGGACCGGGGCAGCTACCTGTTCGACTCGCACGACGGGCCGGTGATCGACCCGGTCTGGGCGCTGTACCGCGACGCGGTGGCGCGCTTCGGAGAAGTCTCGACCTTGATCGAGTGGGACGAGCAGATCCCGAGCTTCGACCGTCTGGCGCGCGAGTCGGCGCGGAGCCGCCGGCACATGGATCGGGCGCGCCGACGGCAGAAGCGTGGGCCCAAGCGTGCGGCATAGCACCGAAGCATTGCCGCTGGCGAAGCTGCAGGGCTGGTTCTTCGGGCAGCTGCAGCCCGGTGCGCGACGCGCGGCGGGAGCGGTGGCGGGCACCGCCTGGCTGTCGGGCCGTGAGCGCGTCGCGATCTACGCCGACATGTATCTGGCGCGCCTGATCGACGCCCTGGCAGAGGAGTATCCGCGGCTGGCCGAAGCTCTCGGAGGCCCGCGTTTCGCGCGCCTGGCGACGAGCTATCTCGAGCGCTTCCCCTCGCGGCGGCCGACCATCCAGGATGTCGGTGATCGCTTTCCTCGCTTTCTGCGTCGCGAGCTCGAGGCTGGCCGGCTCACGCGCTTTCCCTATGTTGCCGATCTGGCACTGCTCGAGCGAGTGGGCAGCGAGATCTATTTGAGTGCTCCGGACGGAGCCGAGATTGAGCCCATCGACGCCGAAACGCTGCGATCGACGCCGGCCGAAGCGTGGCCCGAGCTTCGGTTTCGCGTGAACCCCTCGCTGCAGGTGTTGCGGCTCGGCTTTCAATTTCCGAAGGGGCGCAAGCCCGAGCGGGGCAAGGTGGCCTATCGCATCTACCGGCGGGACCTCGAGGTCTACGAGGCGCCGATGGAGGCGCCGGAGGCGCGCGCGCTGTCGCTGGTCATGCGCGGGCGCTCGTTCGGCGAGGTGTGCCTCGCGCTGGGCGACGTGCAGGCGGCTGCGACCGCGCTCGCGACCTGGGTGGATGAAGGGCTGCTGGGAATCGCCTAATTCCGCTTACCCGCCGTCGGGTGGCCAGCATACGATCGGCGAAAGCCCGTTGCCGGTGGTCGTGATGGTGCCGGTACTCGTCGTGACGGCATCCATTCCATCCGCGCCGGGGCTGTCTGTGCAGTTGCCGATCTCACAGGTGCAAGGTGTTCCGGGAACGTTGACGTCGTTTGTCGTGCACATGAATAGGTCGGGCCCAGTCGTGTCCCAGTCGGCGTTGCTGGCGTTTATCACGGTACTCGTCATGTTCAGGACGCCGATCCCAGGTGAATAGTCCAAGCCATATCCCGGGCTTGCCGCCTCAACGATGCCGCTGCAAACGACGGTATTCCGGCCACCATCCGCTCCAGCACCGCTGAGGTCGATGATGGCACCCAGGCCCTCGATATCGTCGTAGACCCCGATGTGGTTGAACTGGATGGTGGAGCTCGTCACCGTGGCGATTCCGTCGGAGGCGTCGATGCCAACGTCGGTGTTCTGGATCGTGGTGTTGTTGATATTCAGGGTCAGGGAATCACCGGCAGAGGGCGGACCATTGGAAGCGAGGTAGAACCCCGAGCCCGAAATGCATTGAACCGTCCCGTTGTCGAAGGTCATGTGCGTTGGGGCCGACAGCGACACTGCCGTGCCCTTGTCCCGTTTGGTCTTGCACTGACCAAAGCCGACTTGAGACGGAGGGACTCCAAGGACCGGTTTGGAAGTCAGGGAGATATTGCTTACAAGGGAAAAGCCCCTTCCTACGTAGATGTCGCAAAGGTCCTGGCCCTGGATGACGACGCTGCTGATCCCGCCCAGGTCGGCGTCGGCGACGGTGCAGCCAGCGTCGGTGCCGTTCCCTGGTATGCAAAGGATGCCAAAGCAGCCATCCAGAAGCCCATCGCCGCCGATGTGGACGGTGCCCGTCACAGCAGCCGAATGATCCTGGCCGAGCAACAGGGCTGCGTCCCCCTCCACGCGGATTGCCGTGCTCCCAAATCCGTCTTGAAACCAAGGGTCTTCGCATGAGGCGCGGGCGCCGTTCCCGTTGACAGTGGCGTTGGCGATGTAGAGCGTGCTGCCCGCTTCGACCGCAATGGCGGATTTGTCAGTCGACTGATCGCCGTCCTCGTCCATACCAATCCAGATCGGATTCACGGCTGATCCGGTGATGCTGGCGTAGCCCACATGATCCTCCGCCGAGAAGGCGGTGACGTTGATGACCCCCAAGCTCCCTTGGTCGGTGAAGTACACCCCCGGCGCGCTCAGCTCGATGCCCCAGCCGAGTACGATCGGATAAACCTCGTCCGACGGCGCCCAGTTCCCGCCGCCTCCGCCAACGGATGCGCGGATGATCACATCCGGCGTCGTGGCGGCGTCGATGAGACGCATCGTCCTCGCGATGGTCTGGCAGGGCGGGTTGCCGCCGATCCCACAGCAGGCTGCGCCGGCGGCGCCATTGATGCTGTCGGCGTAAACCGTTCCCCCGGCCATGAGCGCGGGGCAACACGCGCGATCGGGGGCGTCGCAGAAGGAGCCGGTCGCGCACTGGGCGATCGTCTGGCAGGTGTCCAAGCACGCCCCGTCCTCGCATGCGTACGGCGTGCAAGTCGTCGTATTCGGCGCGCAATTGCCGGCACCGTCGCAACTCGGGTGGCTCAGGACGTCCCCGGTGCAGCTCAGAGCGCCGCAGGCGACGCCGGCGCCAGGGAAGACGCAGGCACCGGTCTGGCCGTCGCAATCAGTTGCTCCGCATGGTGCGAGCAAGCCGGCGCAGGCGGCGTTGCAGCAGTGCCCTGTCCCGTCGACGCCGCAGACGCCCGAGGCGCATTGGTCGTTCGAGGAGCAAGGCCCGACGCCGATGAGCGAGGCGCCGGTTCCCGTCCCGGTGGCAGTCGCTCCTGCTCCCCCGCCCGAACCCCCGGTCGCGCCTGCCGTTCCGGATGACGCGCCGGTGCTTGATCCAGACGCTTCCATGATGCCCGTCGTCACCGACAGGCGGCAGCCTGACGTGACGATGATCACCACCGCTGCCATCGCGAACAGCCGCACGCCTACCCCCGCTTCCACTTGATGCTGCATCCTACCGCCGCGCGCTGTGGACCCGCCACCGGTCGCCCCTCGAGCACGGCGTCGATGGCGGCGCGCAGGTCTCGACCATCGAGCGGCGCGCGATTGCCCGGCCGGCTGCCGTCGAGCTGGCCGTGGTAGGCGAGCTTGCGGCTGCCATCGAAGAGGAAGAACTCGGGGGTGCACACCGCCCGGTAGGCGCGCGCCACCGCCTGGCTCTCATCGTAGCAATAGGGGAAGGAAAAGCCGGCCGCGCGGGCCTGCTCGGCGAGGCTCGGCGGCGCGTCTTCGGGGTAGTGCTCGGCGTCGTTGGCGCTGATGGCGACCAGCGAGAGCTTCTTGCCGGCGTGGTCCCGCGCCAGCTGCGCGAGCTGCGTCTCGACGTGCTTGACGTAGGGGCAGTGCCGGCAAAGAAACATCACGAGCGCTGGATTGCCGGCCGCGATCTCGTCCAGCGAAAGGGTGCGGCCGCTCACCACGTCGGGGAGCGTGAAGGCGGGGGCCGGCGTGCCGAGGGCGAGCTCGTTCGAGTTGGTGGCCACGGGGGAGTTCTCCTTATTGAGATTCAGGCGCCTCGGGCGGCAACAGGTCGGTCCGCGCCGGGCTGCTGAAGTAGAAAGCGTGCCGCACGAGCTCTCCGTCCTTGGCGGGCGGCGGAAAACGCCACTGACCGATCTCGCGCAGGAGGCAGGCCTCGATCAGAGGCGAGCCGAGCGTGCTCCGGATGACGCGTAGTTTCTGCGCGGCCCCGTCGGTTGCTATGGTCCATTCGGCCACGAACCAGCCCTTCACGGCGGCTCCGCCGGGAGACCAGATGGCGCAGTTGTCGAGGTCCGAGGTTCGCGACTCGAGGAAATCGTCGTAGACACCGCGCTCTTCGGGTGGGGGCGTCGGCCGCAGCGGCGTGTCGTCGTCGTCCACCGCACCTTCGACCGGCCGATGGCCCGGCAGCGTTGGGTCGGCCGCGATGGGGACTTGCAGACCGTGGACCTCGACGGTCGAGGTCCCGCCGTCGGTGATGCTTGGCTCTGGAGTCTGCACTGGGCCGGCGTCGATTTGAGCTTGGGGCTGAGCCATGGCTTGGCTCGACGAGAGGACGAGGCCGAACACGAAGGCGCCGATCGAGCTCGATGCCCTCATGCCCTTCCCAGCGCATTCAAGATGTTTGGCACGGCGTAGCCGGCCAGGCCGTAGATGCTGAGCTGCGGGTTGACGCCCAGGGAGGTGGGAAAGACCGACCCGTCGACCACGAAGAGGTTCGCGATCCCGTGGTGCCGCAGGTCGGCTCGAACCACCGAGCGCGAGGCGTCGGAGCCCATGGCGCAGCCGCCCATCTGATGCGCCGTGAACACCGGAAGCCGGTTGGCTTCCACCTTTGCGGTAGCCAGCAACGGGAGATCGGCTTCGCCGCGCAGCTCGACGGGATGGGAGTGGAGGCTGCGCACCCGCTTGGCCCCCGAGGCCAGCAGGATGCGGGCGGCGTCGACCTGGGCCTGGCGGGCGGCCTCGACAAATCGCTCGCTGAAGGGGTAGTCGAGCCGCGGCAGGCCGTTGGATTTGAGGCTCACCGTGCCGCAGGCTTCGCCGGGGTCGAACCCGTCGGCGCAGAGGCCGATCACCGCGCTGGTGTTGCGCAGGTTCAGCATGGCGGCCCGGTGGTTGGCGCCGAAGCTGTTCAGGGCCAGCGCGGCCAGCATGGGCTGCATGGGGGCGGTCTCGAAGAAGTAGCCCATGCGCTCGCCGCGGTCGATGAACTGGTGGCTGGCGACGGTCTGCGGAGCGCCGTAGTAGCCCTCGATTGGCTCGTCATGCTCCGCCACCAGCGCCACCACCGGATGGAGGAACGTCCGCTTGCCCACCTGGCCGTTGTGATTCCCCAGCCGCGAGCGCAGCAGCAGCGCCGGGGAGTTGATGGCCCCTCCCGCCAGCACGCACATCTTCGGGTTGACGGTCACGGTTCGACCGGTCGGCCGCCAGCTGCTGGAATCCAGCGCCTGCCCGTGGATGGCGGCGATGCGCTCGCCGCTTGCTTCTGATTCGACGGTCCAAGCGCGCACGTGCGAATAGAGCTCGGCCCCGTGCGCGAGTGCGTCCGGAATCGCTGTCACCAGCATCGATTGCTTGGCGTCGATGGGGCAGCCGAGGCCGCAGTATCCCGAGCCCGCGCAACCGCGGGTGTTCCGGCGCACCAGCTCGCGTTGCCAGCCGAGGGCTCCCAGGCCCTCCCAGAGCTTGCGGTTGTTGGCGTTGACGTCGCCCATCAGCGCCGGCTGGATCCCGAGGTAGCTCTCGGCTGCTTCCCAGTGAGGGGTGAGCGCGGCCTCGCTCAGCTCCTCCAATCCGTAGGTGGCCCGCCAGTGATCGAGCGTCCGGCGCGGAGTCCGGAAGCTGGTGGTCCAGTTGACCGTCGTGCCCCCGCCCACGGTTCGACCTTGCAGCACGGTAATGGCCAGGTCCGCGGTCGCGCGGTTGCCCTGCTCCTGGTACAGCAGCGGATAGGCGTGCCCCTCCAGCATGTCGAAGTCGCGCGAGGTCTGGTGGCCACCTTCCTCGAGCAGCACCACCTTGGCCCCCGCGCGCGCCAGGCCCCGGGCCACCATCGCTCCACCGGCGCCGGTGCCGATCACGGCCACGTCGCAGTCGCGCCGTACGTCGGCGGTGAGCGCGCTGCCGTCGATGCTGGCGAGCTCGCTCACGGGGCGGGCATTCCCCCGACCGTCACGCCGTCCGGCCGCACGAGAAAGGGCGGGCCTGGATAGCCGATGGCTGGATAGACCGAGGGCGTCGCGTAGGCGACGGCGAGGCACAGCCGCTGCAGGGCCTGAAAACCCGAGCGGCGAAAGGGAAGGCGGCTGTCGCGCCAGGAGGCCAGAACGGCGTCTTGCTCGGCGGGTCCCAGGTCCTCGAAGCGCGCCAGGCGGCCGTCGAAGAGGAGCGAGGCGAAGACGCTGCCGAAAGCAGAGAGCAGCTCCTTGAGATCGTGCTGCGTCAGATCGTCGGCGCCGGCGAGCAGCGAGTCGATCTTCGACACGACCTGCAGTTGCCGCGCGTCCAGCGGGGCGACGATTCGGGCCGCGACCGCAGAGAGCGTCTCGGCCTCCGAAGGCGAGAACACTCTGAGGCCTGCTGCCAGACGGGTTCCGCGAGCGCGCCCGAAGGTCTCGCACCCGAGCCCGCTCGCGGTCGCCAGCGCGGCGGCGGAGCCGGCGGTTAACTTGATGAACTCGCGGCGCTCCATCGGGCGCAGCTTAGCATTCCGCGAGAGTCGTGTGCGTGCCCGTGCCCGTGTCGGCTATGCGCATCACACTAGAGGGGCCGGACTCGAAGGGCCTCGGGTTGCGTGAGCTTGCGGCTGGCGTGCGCGATCGTCTCGGTCGACGCCACCCGCAAGGCTTCGAAAACTCCGTGCACCGAGTCCGACCATGGGCCACGAGAGCTCAAAACCGGCCACGCAGACGGGCACGGGCACGGCCTCTTGGCCAGAGTCTCGGTGCAGCTACGCGAGGCTCTCGATGTGGCTGGTTCGCGGCAATGCCGCCCGTTCGACCTCGGGCCAGGCCTCCGGACACTCCATGTGCGCCATCTGGACAACGTGACGCAGCTTGGCGTGGCCTTCCGAGAGCACGCTCCAGCGGGACCGCTCGCAGGCTTGCAGGCACTTGCGCCGCGACTCGGGGGAAAGATTCTCGAAGCGGCGTCCCAGGCGACCGAGGAGCGGCACGAAGCGGTCGAGCAAAGCGAGGTGATCGCAGATCGCGCGCTGCTCGAGGGGAGGGCTGCTCTGCAGGCGCGCCAGGGCAGTCTGGAGGACGGCCCGCTTCTCGACGATGGTGAGGTGGCCCGACAGCAGCAGCTCGGACGCCTGCGCGAAGACGCGAGCAAGGTCGCTCGAAAGCTCGCCATAGAGCTCGGCTGGCCGGTCGCGTCGAAGCAGCCACCGGGAGGGCGAATCGAGCAGACTGCGGAGCGCGTTCCTGAACAGGGGGCGATGCCTCCGTTTCCCGGTCGTTACCCGAATGATACGCAGTCAGGACCGCGCCTGTCACATTGAAAAACGGGTCCCTGGCCCGGTGTAGGACATTGTCAGACCTCCCACCTAAGTTCGCGACATGCGGGGCGTTCTGGTCTTCGACATCGAGACGGTGCCGGACCAGGAATTGCTCTTCTCCGAGAGCCAGTCCCAAACGGTACCGCGCGAGAACGGGTCGGCGGGGCCATCGATTCCGAAGATTCCCTTCAACCGGGTGGTGATCATCGGCGCCGCCCGGCTGAGCGTGGAGGCGGCCTCCGGGAACGAGGAGTACCGGCTCGAAGAGCTCGAGATCCTGAGCGGCTGCGAGTCGGATGTCCTGCGCCAGTTCTGGGAGCTGGCCGAGGGCATGCGGCTCGTGAGCTTCAACGGGCGCCACTTCGACCTGCCGGTGCTCGAGAGCCGGTCGCTGCGGCACGGCCTGGCGCTCCCCTGGTATTTCGCGGACGGCTCGGTGCGCAGCGACGCCTCGCTGCACCTCGACCTGCTGCAATTTCTCTCGAACGGCGAGCCGCACAACCGGGCGCGCCTGCACGACTATTGCAAGCTCGTCGGCCTGCCGGGCAAGATGGGAATGGATGGCAGCCGCGTGTCCGAGCTGGTGCGCGAGCAGCGCACCGCCGAGCTAGCGGCCTACTGCGCGACCGACGTGTTGCAGACGCTGGGGCTCTTCCTGCGGGTGCAGCGCCTGCGCGGCGCGTGCCGGCCGCTGGCCTATCCCGCCATGCTGCGCGGCGTGCGCGACGCCATCTCCCGGATCACCGAGAGCCGCGAGAGCCTGGAGCGCGAGAAGCTGCGGACCTTCCTGGCGCAGAGCGACGGATTCTGGCTGCAGGGCTGAGCGGCAACCGCTCGCGCGGCCTGGGTGCGGGTTGTCTTCCCGCGCGCACCGCGCGCATACTTCTCCCATTGATCGACCCGGTTCAGCTGGTGGTGTCGGTGGTGGGCGTGTCGCTCATCGTCGGCTTGGTGTGGCTCGCGGCGGGGAGCGAGACCGCGAGCGTGGGAGACGCGGCCGCGGTGCGCGAACGGCTCGCGCGCGAGCTGCCGGGATTCTTGATCGGGGCGCTGGTCGTCGATCGGAACGGCCGTGCCGCGATCGCGCAATCGAAGGACGGTGCCGAGCTCGCGCTGCTCTTCGCGACCGGACGGCGCGTCACGTGCTGGTCGCTGCCGGCCACCGCCCTCGCGCGGGCGAAGCTTCAGTCGCACGCTTCCGGCAACGCCGTGCTGGAGCTCGACACCGGCGACTTCACGCATCCGCGCTTGAAGCTCGAGCTGGCCAATTCTGCTTCCGCCGAGGGGTTCAAGCTTGCACTTCCCTGACCCGGTCCAGCTCGCCATCCCCGGCTTCATCGTCCTGATCCTGCTCGAGCTGGGTCTCTTCCGCTTCTTCCACCGGGGTGACTACGAGGTCCGCGACACCCAGGCCTCGCTCCTGATGGGGTTCGGAAACACCATCGCGGGCGCGGCGCTGGCAGCCGTCGTGCTGGTCTCCACCAACTGGGTCTACCGCTTTCATCTCTTCGGGCTCGGCCCGACCTGGTGGGCCTTCGTCCTGCTCTTCTTCGCGGAGGACCTTTGCTACTACTGGTTCCACCGCTGGAGTCACGAGCACCGCATCTGGTGGGCGGCGCACGTGAACCACCACTCCTCGCAGCACTACAACCTCTCGACGGCGCTGCGGCAGACCTGGACCGGCGGCGTGGCCTTCACCTGGTTGCCCTGGCTGCCGCTGTCGCTCATCGGGTTCCCGACCGGGATGATCATGTTCCAGAAGGGCATCAACCTGGTCTACCAGTTCTGGATCCACACCGAGGCCATCGGGCGCTTGCCGCGTCCCATCGAGGCTCTCTTCAACACCCCGTCGCATCACCGCGTGCACCACGCGCGCAACCCACGCTACCTGGACGCCAACTATGCCGGGACGTTGATCCTCTGGGATCGCCTGTTCGGCTCGTTCATCCCCGAGCAGGACGCCGACCCGGTGGTCTACGGCCTGACCAAGAACCTGGGGACCTTCAATCCGCTTCGGGTCGCCTTCCACGAGTGGCTCGCGATCGGGAAGGACCTCTGGCATGCGCCGGGTTTCAAGGCCCGCTGGGGATACCTCTTCGGCCCACCGGGTTGGAGCCACGACGGAAGCCGCAAGACTTCGACGGCGATTCGCGCCGAGTGGGTCGCGCGCGGCGAGCCGGTGCTGGCGCCGCGTTCCAGCGCTACTTCAGGAGAGGTAGCTTTCCGGCGCGGTCAGGGGTCTCCGAATTCATGATCGGCTGGTCGCCGATCTCGGCCCACAGACGGCAATCGCCGTGGGTGTCCTCCCGGTAGGCGAAGACGCCGTCGAAGACGACCTTTTCGCCCTCAGCCAGCCCCAGCGCTTCGCGCGCCAACGCGGCGGGCGAGAGCGTCAACACCGCCACCGTGCGTTGTCCGCCGGGCGTCGGCAGCTGCCGGTGCGCCGGGCGAAGATCGCCCAGGGCGGCAAAGGCTTCCAGGATGTAGCCGCGGTTGAACTCCAGGCCTTCCAGCAGGGCGTTGCCGACTTCCAGCGCCAGCTCGCGCCCCTCGAGGTCGAGCTCGTCCACCCCCTCGAGCCGCAGATCGACGTGCTCGAGCTCCCGTTCGAACTCGTGCCGCAGAAAGCGCAGCAGCGCGAAGAGGCCCGGCGACATTTCGCCCAGCGGCTTGCCAGGAGGCTTGCCGACGGGGCTGGTGGAAGTCTTGGTCAACGCGAGTGGTATACACCATCGTCATGGCCGCATCGCGGGGCGCCGTCGAAGGCGTGATTCACGAGAGCAAGGTGTTGCGCGACAATCCCCTCGGCGACTCCGCCGAGCGCACGCTCTGGGTCTACACGCCGCCTGGCTACGAAGACGGCCGCCGCTACCCCGTGCTCTTTCTATTGGCCGGGTTCACCGGCCGCGGCGTGTCATTTCTCAACTGGAGCGCCTGGCAGGAGACCCTTCCCGAGCGACTCGATCGCCTGATGTTCGGCGGATCGCTGCCTCCCTGCCTGGTCGCGTTGCCCGATTGCTTCACCCGGCTCGGCGGCTCGCAATACGTGAACTCGCGCGCACAGGGCCGCTATGCCGACTACGTGTGCGACGAGATTGTTCCTCTCATGGATGAGCGCTTCCGCACCCTCGGCGCAGGGGCGCGCGCCATTGCCGGCAAGTCGAGCGGCGGCATCGGCGCCCTCTGGCTCTGTCTCGAGCGGGCCGGGCTCTTCAGCGCCTGCGGCTCGCAGTCCGGCGACTGTGCCTTCGAGCTCTCGTTGCAGCCCGCGTTCGCGTCCGCGGCGGTGGCGCTCGAGCAACGCGGGGGAATGGCGGCCTACTGGCAGAAGCTCGGGCTTCGCGAGGCGCCGGGCCCGTCGGATCACGAGCTCATCAACACGCTGGCCTGCGCGGCGGCTTACTCGCCGCCCTCGCACGAGCCCTGGGGCTTCGAGCTGCCCTTCGATCCCGTCACCGGAAGCACGCGGGCCGAGGTCTTCGAGCACTGGCTGACCTTCGATCCGGTCCGCGCCGCCCGTGCCCGGCCGGAAGGATTGCGCCGGCTTAGGCTCTTGCACCTGGACGCCGGAAAGGCCGATGAGTACCACCTTCAGCTCGGCGCCCGCTTGCTGTCGAGCGCGCTGACGAAGCTGGGTATCGCCCATCTGCACGAGGAGTTCGAGGGCGGGCATCGCAACACCTCCGCCCGCTGGGACGTGTCCTTGCCCCTGCTCGTCCGCGCGCTTCCTGCTGCCGCTTAGCTTCTTTCTCACGAGGATCAAACCACGATGGCTCAAAAGGATCTGTTCAAGTACGCGGGTGACGAGGTTTTCCGCGGTCAAATAGAGAAGCTCGGGTTGCCGCTGGTCCTCGAGCAGGTGCGCGAGCGCATCAAGGCCGCGGCGCAAGGCGAGGCCCTGGTGTCGCCGACCCAGCTGATGGGCGAGCTGGTCGGCGAGGCGATGCAGGACAAGGAGTTCGAGGACGCCGAGGCCGCACAGGCCTTCGCCCTGAACTTTCTGGCGCTCTGGAACGAGGCGGTCGCGGCTCGTCCCAAGGGCGAGGCCACCGACGCGTGGCGCGCCCAGGTGCAGGAGCTGATCGAGGTGGAAGCCAAGGAAGCCCGTCAGCCCTACCTGGCTCCGGCGAAGCCCGGGCGCAACGATCCCTGCTCATGCGGGAGCGGTAAGAAGTTCAAGAAGTGCCACGGGGCGTGAGAAAGATCGGGCGCAGGAAACTCTGATTGGTCGAGATTCCTTTCTCGAAGGAGTCGTGTGTGTGCCCGTGCCCGTGTTGGGCTCTGCGCATTGCCCAAAGGGTCGGACTCGTGACGACCTCAGACTCCGTGAGCTTGCGGCCGGCGTGCGCGCACGGGGGACGTTACCCGCAAGCCGTCGGAATTCCGCTGGCATCGCGTCCGACCCCAATGACGACGAGGGCCAAGAAGGCACGGGCACGGGCACGCGCTCGGCTTCTCGTTGGCCGAGACGCGCTCGATTCACCGCCGTTCCCCCCCCAGCACCGGATACCCCAGCGCTCCCGCGAGATCGAAGTGCCACCACTCGCGGCGGATGCTGGTGAAGCCGGCGGCGAGCATCGCGCGCTTGAGTGTTTCGCGGTTGGCTCGTGCCGCTGGCGATACGCCCGAGGTCGCGTCGCGGGCCGCGCGGGGACTCAGGTCGTCGAAGTCGGTGGGCATCTCGAGTGGCGCGCCGTCGGCGCGGGCGAGGGTGAGGTCGATCGCCACGCCGCGGCTGTGGTTGGAGCCGCGCTTGGGGTTCGCCACCAGTCCCGGCGTGGGTTGCTTCTCCCAGAGCAGTTGCTGGACCTCGGGCGGCCGGTAGCAGTCCCAGGCCAAGAGCGTGAAGCCCTGTCGCGCCACCAGGGACTGGGCTCGCTTCAGCGCCTGAGCAGCTTCCGGCAGGAGCAGACAACGCGTCTCACCCGACACGGATCGGCCGAGGAGATTGTGCGGAGTGGCGTAGCGGGCATCGACGCGCAGACCGGGGATCAGCGCGCTGGCGTCGACCAGCGGAGACGCTGAGAAGCCCATCAGGACGACGAGAGCCAGAGCGTTCATCGCGGTCCTGTCCTATCTCTTCGTCGGCTGACTTTCGAGCGCTTGACTTCCGGTGCGTTTTGTCGATCGCTTTTGCCCTTGCCCCAGTTGGGTTTTGAGAGGATGGGCCTCGGATCCCCGCATTCATCAAGGGCTTGACGTCTCCCCCATGCTGCTTCATAAGCAATCAGCGGCTGCTGCGCCGGTGGAGACGTCAGACGCCGCTGTTAGAACGATGCGTCGCGGTAAAAGAACGAAGGACAAACTAAGCGGTCCGACGAGCGGATCGCCGGGAGAGATCAATGACGCAGGCTCAATTTTATCAGGAAGTTGCCGAGAAAGCCCAGTTGTCGCGCACCCAGGTGCGAGCCGTCTTCGCGGGCGTTGAGGAAATCGTCACCAAGAAGCTGAAGAACGAAGGGAAGATTCCGCTGGGTGGCCTCGGATACGCCAAGCTGGTCGACCGCAAGGCGCGCATGGGCCGCAATCCGCAGACGGGCGAGCCTGTGAAGATTCCGGCCAAGACCGTGATCAAGCTGAACCCGGCCAAGACCTTGAAGGACGTGTTCAACAAGAAGGGCAAGAAGTAAGCATCCGACGTCGCACTTCTGGAGCCGGCGTCGTCGGGAGTGCATGATCAGGGAGTGGGCCCGAGGGACCTCGCGAGAGGTCCTTCGTCGTTTGGGGCCCCGCCTTGTCAATTGCGGTTAACTCGGCTAGCTTACCGAGTCGCTTCGCTGAGAGGGTGGCCATGCAAGTTGACGCCAGCGTTGCGCGCACAAACGTCGTCGAGCTCCGTGGCCGAGGCGCAGACACCGCACGAACCGGTCGCGAGCGCCGTCGTTACGCCCGGGTCGACCTGAACCTGTCGGCCTTCGTGAACATCGCGGAACGTTCGTTCTGCGCGCGCTGCGTCAACCTGTCGGCCGGTGGGGCCCTGCTCAAGCTCGATTCCAACCCCGAGCTTCCCGAGGAGTTTCTGCTGCACCTGGTCATGCCGGTGCTGGGCGACCTTCCGGTCCCCATCATCGCGCGGCGCATCGAGGTCATGGGCCGGCGAGTGAGGCTGGCGTTCGATCCCTTGCCGGGGCCGCTGGCCAAGGCAGTGGCCCGCCAGCTGCTCGCGAAGCGGTTTGAAGGCGTCATCGAGCTCGTGAACTAGAGCTCCGCCGCTTCACTCAGCCATCGGGTTGACCTCGCAAGGCGGGGAGGTATTATCCTTCCTGATTGTGAGAACGATTCGCAAAAACATTCTCTGGTTGGTTCTGCTGGGGGCAGGGACGGCCCTGTCCGAAACACCAGTGGAAGGGCCGCCCAAAGCTCCTACCGAAGCGCCACCCGAAGCTTCAGTCGACTACGGGCAACTCGGCGCAATCCTGGGCTACGTCGCATCCGACTATGCGACCGCGGTGGGCGCGGCGGGGGTGTTCAACCCCCAGGAATACGCGGAGCAGAAGGGGTTTCTGGCGGAGGCCGTTCACGAGAGCGCCAGCCTGCCGGCCGACGAGCTCGACGTGCGCTCCCTCCTGCAGGCCGCCAAGGTCGACGCTGACCGGGCGGCGCCACCCGCCCAGATCGTTCCCAAGGTCACCGAGGCCCTGAGGCTTCTCGAGCAACGGCACGACCTTGGTCAGATTCCCAAGCAAATGCCCTCGGCAGCCCGAGGCCGTCAGCTCTATGCCGAAGGTTGCGAGGCCTGCCACGCCGCCGATGGCTCGGGTCAAACGGGACTGAGGCTCTCGACCGAACCCCCTGATCTCACCGATCGCGCGCAATCGGGCGGGTTCTCGCCGTCGCGGGTCTTTCGGGCCGTGTCCTATGGCGTGCCTGGCACCGCGATGCCCTCGTTCAACCCGGCCTACTCGACGGCCGACCGCTGGAGCATCGCTTTCTACATGCTAGGCCTGCCGCATGGTGCCGCGGCCCCCAGCTCCGCAGCTTCGGCGGCGGCTTCCCGGGCGGCTCCCCGGGCTCTAAAGACGCCGAAGATCGAGGGTAGCCTCGCGAGCTTGGCCGAGCTCGCCCGCCAGAGCGACGATCAACTCCGCGCCGCCCTCGCCAGCCAGGAGCTCGCGCCGGAGGGGCGCGAGCGAGCGCTCGACTGGCTGCGCCTCGATGCTCCCTACGCCGCATCGGTCGCGGGCGATGGGAAGATTCTCGCCAGCGCGAGGCAGGCGGTGGCCGAGGTCCAGCGGCTCTACCAGGCCGGCCAGGTCACGGCGGCTCGCCGCGCAGCCATCGCAGCCTATCTCGACGATTTCGAGCCCTTCGAGGCTCCCTTGCGCGCCCGCGCCCCGGGCCTGGTGACCGCTCTCGAAGCCTCTTTCATGCGCCTGCGAGCCGGAATCGACGCCGGGGCTTCGCCGCAGCAATTGGATTCGATCGTCTCGGATCTCGAGCGGGGATTGCTCGAGGCCGAGGACGCGGTGTCCACCGGCAGCCCCTGGGTGGCCTTCACGGCCTCGCTCGCAATCGCCTTGCGCGAGGGCCTCGAGGCGGCGCTCTTTCTTTCCGTGATGCTGGCGCTGGCCTTCAAGTCAGGGCGGCCACGTGCCCAGCTGGCGGTGCACCTCGGCTGGGGGGCGGCCCTGCTGCTGGGTGGCGCGACCTGGTTTCTGTCTGGAGCGCTCGTCGCCCGCGGCGGCGGGCGGAACCGGGAGCTGACCGAAGGAATCACGGTCCTCTTGACCGCGGTGCTGCTCCTCGGCGCCAGCCATTGGATCCTGGCCCAGGCCTCCGCGAGAAAGCTGGGCCACTTTCTCTCGCAGCGGGTGTCGATGGTGAAAGGGGCTGGCTGGGGCCTCGGCGTGCTCGCCTTCTTCGCGATCTACAGGGAGGCGTTCGAGGTCGTCGTCTTCTATCGCGGTCTCCTGCTCCAGTCGGCCAACCAGTCGGGCGCGGTCTCCTTCGGCGCTCTGGTCGGGCTGGCCGCACTGGCCGCTGTGGTGGTGGGCTTTCAGCGGCTGATCGGTCACAAGCTTCGCCCGCGCCCGCTGCTCGTGACCTGCGGCGTGCTCCTGTGCGGCCTGGCGGTGATGATGGTCGGAGAAGGGGTCCGCTCGCTGCAGGAGGCCGGCCTCCTGGGCCAGCGCTTGGTGCCGTTTCCCGAGGTCCCGCAGCTCGGCATCTTCGCGACCATCGAGGGATTGGCGGCGCAAGGGTCAGTGGTCCTCGCGCTGCTCGTTTCGCTCTTCTACTCGCTGTGGCGCGCGCGCGGCGGGCCGCTCGCCAAGGGCGGGCTGACGGTCCTCTCCGCCGGGCCACCCGGGAGCCCCGGGCCCCACGGCCATAAAACCGCTTCCTAGAATTTGGACTTTCGCGGGCTGTCGTGTCTCCAATGGGGGGAAGACATGTCGACAGCGAGATCTGCGGCCGCGCGCATTCTCTCGGTGGGAGGCGGTAAAGGAGGGGTCGGCAAGAGCGTCATCGCCGCCAACTTGGCCGTCTACGTAGCGCGCAGCGGCGCAAGAACAATCCTGGTGGATGCCGACCTGGGGGCCGCGAACCTCCACACGCTCTTCGATCTGCGGCGGGCCGGTCGCACTCTGAATGAGCTCTTCACGCACGAGATCGAATCGCTCGAAGAAGCCGCGGTGGAGGTGGGGGTTCCGAACCTGCGCCTCATCGCGGGCAGCTCGGCGACCGCCGGAGCCGCCAACCTCAATCACGCCCAGAAGCTCAAGCTCGTGCGCCAGATACAGGCGCTGGACGCCGATGTTGTGATCATCGACGTGGGGGCTGGAATCAGCTTCAACGTCATCGACCTCTTCAATGCCGCCGACTTCCGGCTGCTGGTCATCACACCGCAGCTGACCTCGGTCCAGAATGCCTACGGCTTCCTCAAGGCTGCGGTGTTTCGAGTCGCCCGCCAGATCGCTTCGCGCGCGGGCTGGGATTCGGCTTTCCAGAGCGCCAGTGAGACGCAGAAGCTTCCCGAGATCATCGACTCGATTCGCGCCAAGGATCGCGAGGCCGCTGACGCCCTCGACCAGATGCTGGCCACGTTCGGCGCGCAGGTGATCGGCAACCAAGTCTTCGACGTCAACCAGCGGAACACCTTTTATGCCCTCTCGCGGATGGTCCACGATTTCCTGGGCACCCCACTCCCGCTGCTCGGGGCCTTGCGCGCCAGCCGCGTCATCCACGACTCCGTCAACCAGCGCCGCCCCTTCGCGCTGGGGTCGCTCGCGGAGGAGAACGGAAGAATTCTCAGCGACATCGCGGCCGGGTTGCTGCGCGAGGATCCCGGTCCGCTGCGCTCCGTCCGCCACCGCCTGGACGACGTGCGGCCCAGCGCCGCCGAGCCAGGCGAGGAGCAAGCCCCGATCGCCGATGACGCGTCGGCGCTGCCGTCGCCCTTGAAGGAATACTCCCGGCTGCCGCCTCGCTATCCGGTTGCCTGGCGGGCCCAGGTCGAGGTTGGCAGTTCTCGTTTCCCGGTTCGCGTCGAGGACGTCTCGCTGGCCGGCGCGCGCCTCTCGAGCGCAGGGTCGTTGGCAGCCGATCGGCGCTGCGAGATCCTCTTCGACGGGTTCGCGGGCCGGGTGTCGGCGCTGGTGCGCTATGCCGATGGCAAGGACATCGCGGGCGTCGAGTTCGTTGAGGCGGGAGATCTGCCCGCCAAGTTGGTTGCCGCCGCGCGGTCCGGCGCCGGCGAACCGACCGAAGCTTGAAGAGGGGACGTGAGGGGTACGGCGGAAAGGGGAGGGTTCGGTGAAGGGTACGGGGGTACGGAAGGTACGGGAAGGTACGGTGACGGACTAAACGCCCAACAAAAATCGGAGCGTGCGCAGGATCCGCGGGCGTCATCGCCATCGGTCGTAGCAAGCGTGGCTCGATGACGCCTCATGGACGCCCGTGTCACGGCGGAAACGCGAGCTGGAGCCGGCGAAATCGGGCACTGCGGGCGGCTAAGGAGGGAGTCGGTACACGGCTCCAGCGCGGGCTCAGCCGCCGGGCAAGAAAAGGCTAACTCGAGCGCCAGCTCGGCGGACCAGCTGCCCGCGGGGCGTGTCGTTCGATCCAACCTGGGTCGCCGTAGAACGGCGCCTCAACGATGTCGGGGCGCCTCGTCCGCAACGCGCTCGTGAGCGGAGTGGCAAAGAGGTGGCGGTAGGCTATCCGGCGCTCCCTCGCCGTGCGGCCGAGCGCGAGGTACTCCGGCTCATCCTCGATGAGATCGTTGGGGTGGCCGTAGGCATAGTGCCGGTAGCTCGACCAACCGTAGTTCTTCGGCGAGCGAACTATCCCAGCTCGAACCGGATTCAGGTCGCCATAACGCATCACGGTGAGGACGTGGCGTCCGTTCGCGCCAGGCTGAATCATCGGAGACTTCATTCGCTGGGTGACGACCTGGCCACGCCTGGATTTCTGCTGGCGGTTGTACCAGCGGGCGAAGAGGTGGTTGATGATTTGCCAGAAGCGGCTGAATGCGGCCTGGCCCTTGGACGCGACGACGACGAGGTGCGGGTGGGTGCCCATGAGGCAATAGGAGCGGACCTTAATGCCATAGCGGCCGGCGTACTTCTTGATGAGGTCGAGAAAGAACCGCTTGGCGGTATCGAGCTCGAAGACATGCGTGGAGTTGTGGCTGCGCCAGGTGCAGTGGTTGGTCGAGCCGAGATTGACGAGGAAGCGACGGGGGATGCGGGCCACCGCTGGGGCAGAGGCAAGCCATGTGCCGAAGCGTTGGGTCGTGATTTCGAAGCTTAAGCGCCGCTCGCGCACGCAAAGGTGGTCGTTTTTGGACCGGGTGGCGCGAAGTTGAACGTCCGTCACCGAGGACGCCGACCGAGGACGCCGAAGTTGAACGTCCGTCACCGAGGACGCCCCCCACCGAGGACGCCCCCCCGAGGACGCCCCAGAGGACGCCCGAAGTTGAACGTCCGTCACCGAGGACGCCCGAAGTTGAACGTCCGTCACCGAGGACGGGCCCCGAGGACGGGCCGACGAAGTTGAACGTCCGTCACCGAGGACCCCGCGGGCCCCGCCCGCGAAGCCACCCGGTGCTCCCCGACACGTGCAGAGCTTCTCTACGGATCACTGAATCGCAGCAACTGCCCGTGCGCCGGGTCGCAGACCAGCACAATCCCCTGCAGGGCCGCCACGCAGTGAGCGTGCGGCACCGTCGGCAGCGTCCGCAGCTTTCGAAGAGAGCCGTCGTTCGCGACCGACGCGATGGTCAGGTTGGCGCTCTTGCTGGCCGGCACGTAGAGCCGGCGCCGCTGGGGATCGAACGCGATGATGTCGACTCCGTCCCCGGCAGAGAGCCGAGAGATCTGGTGTCCATCGCGCAGTGAAATTGTGACCACCAGCCCTTCCGAGCAGCCCACGAAGGCCAGGTCATCCGCGAAGGACGTGGCCAGTCCCTTGGGGACCCCACGGCAGCCCAGCGGCCACTCGGCAGTCTGGACATGCTTGTTGAAGTCCAAGCGAACGAGGCGGTCGCGTCGTTCCGAGAAGGTGTAGGCGGCCGCGTGGTCCGGGTCGAGGGCCAGCGCCTCCGGGCCACCGGCAACCGGGATCGACGCCAGCGCTCGCACCGTCAGAGGCTTGGTGGTGAACCCCAGAATCTCGATTTCCTGCTGGGCGGGTTCAGTGACCCAGATCTGATCGCCGGCCACGCGCACATAGTCTGGGCTCGCATCCAGCGGGAAGTCGACGAGCTCGTCCTCGCCGGACACGAGCAGCTCGTGCTGGCTGCGGTCGCCGGCAATCAGGAGGCCCCTGGTCAGGACCGCAGATCCGATCTTGCGGCTCCCGCGTCCGGAGAGTTGAAGCCGCGAAGCCCCGCCGTCGGGCGCCAGCAGCAGGACCGTTCCCAGCTCGGCTTCGGGAACGAGAAAACGCCCATCGGCAGTCACGCCGAGATCGTCGAGACTCAGTGCCCCGCCGTCGGAGAGCGCAATCGGGCTGAGCTGCGCCAGGGCAGCCGCCAGGAACACGCCGAGCATGTCCGGGTCTTATCGCGAGCCGCGCTGGAGGAGAAGATCGCTCAGCGCCTTGCGCTCACCGGCGGTGTGCCGATCCAGCGGCGGCGCGTTGCCATTGGCGGGGGCCGCGGCCAGCGGCGAGCGGAAGGCCCGCGCTGTTTCGTGGGCGTCGCGGCCGGCTGCTCTTGGCTCTGATTCCAGGCCCAGCCGGCGCGTCGCGAGCTTGACGAGGGCTTCTCCCCGATCGGCGAGCCGCATGCACTCCGGGTTCCGCATCAGACTGCAGAATCCCTCGGCCGGCGTCCGGCCTCGAATCCGGGCGGCCACGATGAACCCGGCCAACCCGACGATGATCGCCACGAGGAACAGCCAGCGCACGAGCCGGAACACGCCTCGATCGGTACCACCGGCGGGGATCCCCCCGCCAGTTTTCAACCCTTGGGGCTCAGACGCCGCGCGCGCGAAGCCAGTCCTTCAGATTCTTGGCCTGGAGATACGGGTTGGTGCGCTTCTGCGATCCCATCGTGTCGGTGGGGGTGCGGCCGTAGTCGTGGCCGGGATAGAGGACCACGTCGTCCGGCAGCCGCGCGAGCTTCTGGGTGAGACTCTCGTACATGGCCTGGGGGTCCCCGCCAGGGAGATCGACTCGCCCGCACGCGCCGATGAAGAGCGTGTCGCCTGCCACGAGGCCACTGCCGTTCACGAGGAAGCACTGACTCCCGGGAGTGTGACCCGGCGTGTGCAAGAAGGTGATGGTGACCTCGCCCACCTGAAGGGTGTCCCCGCCCGTCACGGCGGAGAAGTCCGAGCGCGACAGGCCCGTCACGGCGGCCATTCCGTCGAGCTCATGGGTGTTGGCGTAGACCTTCACCGGCTTGGATCCCAGGAGCTCGGCCAAGCCAGTGATGTCGTGTCCGAACAGATGACCGCCGACATGGTCGGGGTGGTGGTGGGTCGCCAGCGCGCCGGTGAGCTCCATCCCGTCGGCCTCGAGGCGACGCAAAACGGCCGGAATATCCCAGGCGGGGTCGGCCACCACCGCCTGCCGGGTGGTCGTGTCGCCGATCAGGTACATGAAGTTGTTCATCTGCTGGGCTGCGGGATCCTTTGTCCCGAAGTCGCGGCCGGCCTTGAGCTGATGAAAGTAGAGTCCCATGCGAGGTTGCTGTATCTGGCGGGGAAGGTGATTTCAACAAGCGCTCGATTTGAGAGATAGTCCCGCCGTGGGCATCCAGCTCCCGAGATCCCTCTTGATCCTGGCCCTGGCGTCCGCCTGCTCCCGCACCTCGAAGAGCTTTCCAATCGGAGGCGATCTGCACAGCCTCCCGAGCGCCGGCTCGGCTCCCCTGATGGCGCTGGTGCCGGCGCAAGCCGAGGCCGTGATCGCATTTCGAGACCCGGCGGCCTCGCTGGAGGCGCTGCGCGCCACCGGCTTCTGGACTCGGTTCTCGTCGGAGGGGTGGCTTCGGGATTCGTTGGCCCTGCCTCCCGTCGAGCGCTGGCGAGCGATCCAAGCGAAGCTTTCGGAGCTGGCGCGGATTCCCCTGCCGGGACCGGAGGCTCTTCTGCACAGCCAGGCCCTTCTCGCCTGGGCACCACAAACGGCGGATCGCGCCGGTGGCCTTCTGTACGTGGCGCGCACCGACCCGAGCGTCGAGCGCGTCTGGAGCCTGGCGCGGGCGCTGAACGCCGTCCGCCCGTCGGGCCGCGAAGTCGAGCTCGAGCGCATCCGGGGCATCCCGGTGCGCGAGGTCTCATTCGGCACCGGGACCTGGGTTCCGGCCGGCCAGCGCTTGATCTACGCGGTGCTCGCGGATCGTCTCCTGGTCTCGACCGATGAGAATTTGATGTCCGAAGCGCTCGCGCTGGCGCTCGACGGCCAGGGGCACTCGCTCGCCAATCGCTCTCCGTTCGGCGATCTCGAGTCCCGCGCCCAATCGGTGGGATTCGCCGGAGCCTGGCTGCCGTCCGGCGACGAGCGCCTGGTGCCCGGCCTGCGATCGGCTGAGCTGGATGGCCGCGACCTGACGCTTCAGCTGGACCCGACCCTGTGGTCGGAATCGAGCGCGCGGCCGGTGGCCGACCCGTCGGCCATCTTCTTGCTCGGATTCTCGGGTCTGGATCCCCGCGCCACGCTCGCGAAGTTTCGGCCCCAGCTCGAATCGGCGGCCACCGCACCCGTCCTTCAGCGGCTGGATGCGCTCGTCGGGGCGCTCGGTCCAGGCCTGTTCGCGGAGGTGGTGCCCGACTCGCGCCAGGAGCGTGGAATCGCCGTTGCGGTCGACGTGCTGCGCGCCCAGTCGGCTCAATCCCTCGCCGAGGCCGATGAGCCGGTGGCAGCCCTGGCCGCAGTCTTCTTGAACCATCCCCAGCCAGCCGAGCCAATCCCGGGCGGCATTCTGCACTGCTCCGCCATCGGCTCCGCCAGCGGCTCTGCCATCGGCTCCGAAGGTGACGAGGTGTGCCTCGCCACCTGCGAACGCGTCGTCCGGCTGGCCTGGCCCGGCGGCGCCCTTCGCGAGCGGGGCTGCCCCGGGGTCAAGATCGCAGCTCCGTCCGATGTGCTCCTGGCAGTGGGAAGCCAGCCGCCGCTTCTTTCGGCGGAGCTTCGAGAGGGGCGAGGTCAGCTGCTCTTTCCGGAACCGAAGTGATCCCGATTCTCTCGGCTCTGCTGGGTGCGACGCCGTTGCTGCACGTCTCGGTGGAGCGCGCGGGTCCCGAGCTCGTGGCGCACCTCTCCATCAGAGATGCCGAGGATGTCGAGCTCTCGCTCTACGAGCTGCCCGCCGAGCCGGCCGAGCTGTTCGCGGTCGAAGGGGCAGTACCCTCGCGGGCCGCCCCTCCGGCGCGCCCTCCGGCTCCGATTGCCAATCTGCAAACCGGGCGGCGAGCGCTGGTCGAGAGCGCCGCTGAGCTGGAGACCGGCCTTTCGGGCGGCGCGACTCGGCTCCTCAAGACCTGGCTGGGGCTCGAGGCACCGGTGGCGAACGCGCTGCCCCGTCTGCCCAGGGCCGAGGTGGAGACCAGAGGCGAGTTGATCCGCGCCTGGCGGGTGGACGCCCCGGAGCCCGGCTGGAACTACTCCGACGTCGAGCTGAATCCGCTCCCGCCTGGACTGTATTCGCTCGTGATGCGGGCCGAGGGAGCGCGCGCGCAGGCGACGGTCGTGGTGGGAGACCTGACCGCCCTTTGCGTTCGGACGGCGATCTCCGTGACGCTCCTGGCGCAGGAGCGCGAGACGGGGACCCCCCGCGCCGGTGCCGAGATCTTCGTGGAGAGGGAAGGTCAACCGGTCTTGCTCGGCCGCACCGCCGCCGACGGGGTCTTCACGACTCGCGTCCCGGTGCCCGATTCGATGGTGGTCCGTCAGGGGAAGGAGCTGGCGTTCCTGACGCTCCCGGATGTCATCCGCGCCGGAGATCCCGACACCGTCGGCGCGGTGCTGCTCGATCGCAGGATCGCTCGAGCCGGCGAGGCCGTGGGCGTGTGGGGGCTTTTTCGATCGGTCGACCCCGTCGACGGGCACTGGTCGCTGCCGGGCAACGCACACAGCGAGCTGCAACTCATCGATCGCGAGGGCCGCACGATTCTCCGGCAGCCGCTGACGCTCTCGGTTTTGGGAACGGCGACCACCGAGCTGGATCTCCCGCCCGGACTGACGGCTGGCGACTACAGCGTGGCGATCGCAGTCGGAGACCAGCGGCGGGCGGCCGATCTGACGCTTGCCGAGGCGGGCTTGCCCCAGCTCTCCCTGAGTTGCGAGGCATTTGAGCCTGGTGAGCTTGGCTCGCTTGGCAAGCTCGGCAAACCTGGCGCGGAGCCGGCGGTGCGCTGCCAGGCCAGCGACGCGCTCGGGCGCCCTGAGTCCGGTGTGGCGGTGCACTGGCGGCTGGAGCACCCGCTCGAAGGGCCCAGCGAGGAAACCGCCGCCGGGGCGTCGGTGACGGAGGACGGCGGCCAGGTCGACCTCCTCGTGACGCCGACCGCGGGGGGACAGAGGCTCCGTGCCGAGGCCGTCGATGCTCTCGGTCGCTCGGCGTCAGCGTCGCTCTCGCTGCCTGACTCCAACCCCATCCATCTGGCCTTTCGATCCGAGCGCCGCCTGCTGAGACCGGGTCGAAGCGCGACCCTGACACTCGAAGCGAGCGCGGCCGGCGAACCGTTCCGGGGCCGCGTGCGGCTGGTGGCCACTTCGGTGCGGACCGGCGCGTCCGGCGAATCACAGGCCACGCCGCTCTTCGAGCGCTGGTTGGAGACCGACGCTCACGGTCATGCGTCCCTCCCGCTGACCGCCAGCTCGGCCGGCTACATCGAGCTCAGCGCGTCGACCGAGCCGCCGGGTGGGTCCGCGCACGCCACGCTGTTCGTCAGCGAGAACGGCGGCGACATTCCCGCCACGCCCGAGCGGCTGACCTTGATCGCCGAGGCTGGGGAGCACCGTCGCGGAGAAGAGATGCGCTTGCTGGTCCTGGCGCCCTTCGAGGCTGGAACGGCGCTGCTGTCGTTCGAGCCCCCGGTCATTCCGACTCAAGCCGTGGTCGTGCACGGCTATTCGGGCGTGGCCCGATTGACCCTGCCCCTCGGGGTGGGCGCGCTCACCGCCGTCGCCGCCGCCTTTCGCGGAGGGCGGGTGATCACCGATCGCCTCTCGTTGTTGCCTCCTCGCGTGCTCCCGCTCGCGGTCCGGGCGGTGCTCGATCACCCCACGCACCCCGCAGCGCGTCCCGCGGTCAGCCTCGACACCGCGGATGAGGCTGGTCACCCGCTGGCCAGCCAGGTGACGCTGCTCCTGACCGAAGGGGAGGGCCCTCCGCCCCTGGCCGAGCTCTTCGCCCGCGTGCAATCGCGCGTCGTGATCGCGGCGGCGCAGCCGACGACGGACTCGGTGCCCGCGGCGGCACCTCTCGAGCCTCAAGCCACCGTGCCCTTCGGTCCGGCTCGGGTCGAGCCCGAAGCTCCTCCCCAGAGCGGTTCCCTGCAGAGCATCTCCTCACCCGAGACCGGTCGATTGGCATTCGTCCCGCCTGGGGTGGTTGGAAGCGCGACGCTCACGCTTCTTGGCGCGGCCGGTCCCGAAGAGATTGGCGACACGCGCCTCAAGCTGGTGGCGAATGCGGTCCCCGCGATGACCCCGCGCTCGGCCGGTCTCGCCTTCATGCGGGAAGGCGACCAGCCGCTCGAGCGGCGTGGCGTCCGTGCCTGGCCGGCTCCAGCGCCTGAGACACCTTCGCTGGCCCAGGCCATCGCGGATCTTCTGTCGGCCGTTCCGGCCACCGGACCGTCGGCGGACCTGAGCTGTGCCGCGCTTCGCGCTCTCGGCAGCCTTGCGCCGTCCAGGTCGACGGTGCGCGGCCCGCTGGCCAGGCTGGCGCAGCTCGAGAATCTGGAGGGCGGCTTCGGCGACGCCTCCGCCGAGATGCGGCGCGACCTGGCTGCCCTGCGCGGTCTCCGTTCACTCGGGGCGATGGGGGAGCCGGAGCTCGAGCTGCGCACCCGTTCGCAGGTCGGCAGTCTCGCGGACGACATGGAAGCCGACGACCCCGAGCGGGCCGTTGCCCTGGCGCTCGTGTCGTCGAGCTCGGCTCGAGAGTCGTCAGCCCGGCTCACCCCCGAGGAGCTTCGGTCGGCCTCGGCCCAGCAGCTGGCGCTCTGGCTCACCGCTCACGCACCCACCCGCTCGCAGCAGCAGCTGGCGGGGGCGAGGGTCCGGCAGCTGATCGGCAGCGCCGACGTGCTCGATCTCGCCGAGCTGGCCGTGGCTGCCCAGAGGTTGGGGCTTCGCCTGGCCGCCTCCAGCAACGCCCCAAACGTTGCCCGTCAGCTCTCCCGGCTGCAGCCCGGGTTCTGGACCCAAGGCCTCCTGGACGCGGATCAGGAACCGGCGGACCCAGCGCGCGTTCCGGTCCAGGGTCCGGTGCGGGTCCGGCTCGGAGATGAGCTCGAGGTGCAGCTGACGGCCCCGGTCTCGAGTCGCGGCAACTACTGCATGCGCGACTTTCCGCCGGCGGGAGCCATTCCCGAAGGGGCCAGCTCGCCCGAAGCAACCGTCGTGCTGTGCGGTGAACCGAGCGGCGGAATTCTTCAACTGGCGTATCGCTTCCGAGTGGCTGCGCCCGGGCGGTTCCAGATGCCCGCGCCCGCCTTCGGGGTCGAGCGCCCCGCCGAGGGCAGCGCGCCCGAATGGATCGAGGTACTCCCGTGAGCGCGGCACGAATCGCAGTTCTCTTGTTCGGAGCGGCCCTGGGCGAGCAGCTTCAGCTCGAGCTCCCGATCCAGGGGTGGACCTCTTCGGCCGCCACCCAGGTCGTGGTGTCCCATCTGCGACCGGACCTGCCGGTCGACCTCTACTGGCTGGGGTGGAAGTGGTTGCTCTGGCCCAACCAGGCCGGTCGGGCTGGCGCCTATCTGCCGGTGCTCCCCCAGCGCAACCTGTTCGAGGTCGAGCAGTCTGGACGAGGGAGGAGCGCGGTGCAGCTCCTCGGCGTTGGAGCGGGCCCCGACCTCGTCGTGGCCGCGGCCTGGGATCCCGGGGCGCGACTCGACCTGCGCGTCACGGGGCCGGATGGTGAGCCGTGCGATTCGTCGAATCGCCGGACGCAAGCCGGAGGGGTTCGCCTGCGCGACGATCCCGAGGCGCCCGGCCCGCACGTCTACGAGCTCTTGCACGGTCGCGTCGGCAGCTACCGCATCGAGATCGCCTGCGGCCGGCTGCGGGCCGGGCGAATCGTGCGGGTGAAGGCCCTGGCGCTGCTGCAACCTGGCACCTCGGCCGAGGAGCGGCGGGAATTCTCGACCGTGATCGCCCGCTGCGACGAGGTGACGGTTTTAGGAAGTGTGGATCTCGTCGGAAGGGGTCAGCCTTAAGTTGGCCTCGCCAGTCTCGCCTAATCCGGTGATGGTGTGACGCACGACCAGCCGCCGGCGTCCTCCTGGCAGACGGTACTGGGAGAGCAATAAAAGGACTCCGCGATGCTGCAGCAACCACCGCCAGGGGTGCCGCATTCGATCCCGCAATTGAACTGGCCGCCTTCGCAAGGCGCGCGGCTGGTATTTGCGCACTCCCATTCGACGCCACTGTCCCTCACGTTGATGCAGGTGTCTCCGGCGAGGCAGTAGAACCCAAACTCCAGTGAGCAGCAGTCGGAGCCCGCGGGCATGCACTTCGGGCCGCAGGTGGCCTGGAAGAGCTCCGCGCAGGTGGGCGGCCCTGAATCCTCGATCGTGGGATTGGGATTGCCGCAGTCCTCCCAGCAAAGGCCGCCATTGAAATCTTCAAAACAGCCAGCCAGTCCGACAAGTAGCAGCCACCTCATGCTGAGCCCCTCATGGGTCGCGATTCACCATGGGGGTCATTCTAAGGCAGTCTTCTCGTCCGCGGCTCAGCCAAGCGACGAGCGCCGACGTTGGCGCGACGAACGTCTACAACGCGCCGCTTTATTTGTTCCGGCGCAGCGCCATCGCGAAGAAGCCGTCGGTGCCGTGGTGCTGGGGCCAGAGGCGCAGCGCAGTCGGCGACCGAAGGCCCTCCACAGACTCTCCCGCGAGCGGCGCGTCGATGGCCGCGACGAGCTCCATGCCCAACAGGTCGCTCGGGGGCACCGGCGTGAAGGCTTCGTCCGTCACCAGGAAAGCCGCTGCAACGCTCTCGTCCTCGGCCCGAAGCACGCTGCAGGTGGCGTAGACGAGAAGGCCTCCAGCCCGCACCAGGGGCGCCATGCGCTTCAGGATCTCGAGCTGCCGCGCGGCATGCTCTGCGATGCTCTCGGAGGTGAGCCGGCGGCGGGCATCCGGATTGCGCCGCAAGGCTCCGATGCCGCTGCAGGGGGCATCGACGAGGACCACGTCGGCCCCTCCAATGAGCTTCTCAAAAGCCGCCGGGTCAGCTTCCCCCTCCGCCACGACCAGGCTGCGGATGTTGTGCGCTCCCGCCCGCCGCGCGCGCGGCTTGAGCTCGGCGAGCCTGCGCGCGTTCACATCCAGCGCCCACAGCTCGCCCCGATTGTGCATCTCGGCCGCCAGGGCCAGCGTCTTGCCGCCGCCCCCGGCGCAGGCATCCACCACCAGCTGGCCCGGCCGCGCCCGGCACAGGAGCGCGAGGAGCTGGCTGCCCTCGTCCTGCACCTCGAACCAGCCCTCGCGGAACGGCTCCAGTCCGAAGACGTTGGGATTCTGCTCGAGCTGGACTCCCCAGGGCGAAAGGGGAGTGGGGTGGCTGGCAACGTCGAGCGCCGCGAGCCGGTCCAGCAGGGCCTCGCGGGTGGTGCGCAGCAAGTTGGTCCGGAGCGTCAAGGGCGCGCGCCGGTTCAGGGCCATGAAGAGCCGCTCGGTCTCGAGGGCACCGACCTCCGTCACCAGCTGCTCCGCGAGCCAGCCCGGAAGCGAGTGCTCGAGCGCCAGCCGCGCAGCCGAACCCACGCTGCCGGCTTGCACCAGCTGGGCCTCGAGCTCGGCGCGCAGCGATCCCAGCGCCCGCCTCAGATCTGCTGGGAGGCCGCTCACGCTGCTCACATCGGGGGTCTCTCCTTCGAGCTGCTGGTAGCCGAAGAGCAGGGTCGCGTGGATCGCGGAGGCCGGGAAGCTCTCGATCGAGCGTTGGCCCAACGCCCGAATCAGCGCCTGGCGGAGCGCCGCTTCGCGCCGCAGCAAGCCGTAGATCGTCTCGGCCACCGCGCGGCGCTCGCCGCTCAATAGCTTTCGTTCGCGTCGCAGCACCCGGCTCAAGGCCCGGTCGGCGAGTTGCCCCTCCTCGAGCACGTCGGCCAGGACCTCCAGCGCGGCGGCTCGGATGCGATCGCCGCGCAGGGCGCTGGAGAGACCGGCGGTGGGGCGGGGCCTGGGCATTGGGGTCGTGCAGGGTACCTTCCTTCGAGCTCTGGCGCAGCGGTCTCGAACTCGGTGCTGTGAACTTCGAGAAGCGGTGGTTACAGTGCCGGCTCGCATGGCTACCGTCGCCGTCGTTGGAGCAGGGAGTCTTCAGGGTCGCGAGCTCTTGACCGAGCTCGAGCCTCGCCGCGGCGTGGATCGCCTCGTGCTGCTCTCGGAGAAGGCCGGCGGCACCGAGCTTCCATTTCGCGGCAGCGATCTGGTGGTCGAAGAGCTCGACGAGGATTCAGTCAAAGAGCGGCCTGACGTCGTCTTCTTCACCAGCGGCGCTGCCCGGGCCAAGCGCTGGGCCCCGCGATTCGTCGCGGCCGGCAGTCGGGTGGTCGATCTCTCGTCGGCCCACCGACTCGACCCGAACGTCCCGCTCGTGGGGCTCGCCGGAGCCGTCTCAGCCTCGGGCAACGCCAAGTTGAAAGCCGTTCCCGGCGCCGCCTCTCTCGCTGCCGCGCGCGTCCTGGCCCCGCTGTTCACCAAAGGAAGCCCGTCCGCCCGCCTGGATGCCACCCTGCTGGTTCCCGTCAGCGGCGCGGGTCAAGCCGGGGTCCTGGAGCTGTCCAGGCAGACGGCCGCGCTGCTCGGGGGGCGTCCCGCGAGGTCTCGCACCTTCTCGCATCGCATCGCCTTCAACCTCGTGCCGGAGGTTGGCGGCGAAGCCACGTCCACCGCCGGGGACACGGGCCTGGAGCGCTCGTTTCGGGCCGAGCTGCGGCGCCTCTGGTCCCTGCCGATCCTTCCCATCGCCGTCACCGCGGTGCGCGTCCCAGTCTTCTTTGGCCTGTCGATGGTGCTGTCGGGCTCGAGTGGCGACCCGCAGGCACCGGCGGCGCTGAGCAAGGCGCTCGGCTCGGACCACGGCGGGGTCAAGCTGCTCGATCGGAGCTGGCACAGCGGGCAGCCCGGCGCCTTTCCGATGCCCTTGCTCACGGTGGGTGATTCGAGCGTCCTGGTTGGGCGAATTCGTTCGGATGAGGGTGGCGGCTTTCAGCTCTTTGCGACCGTGGATGCGCTCAAGCTCGTGGCCGAATGCGCGGTTTCAGCGGGGTTGGGCGAGGCCCACTGACAAATTGGCAAGCCCATGGCCCGGCGAGCTGCTCTCAATGCCAAAAAGTCCCTCTCCCGGTGCGCTCGACGCAAGCGTAACCCTTCGAGACCATTTGGAAAAACCCAATGCGCAGCCCATTTCAAGTTGGCCCTTTCCTTGCTTGAATAGAGTCGAATGTCGACCCCTGTCCGGTTGCTGAAGAGCCTGCCGAGAGGCGCCGCGGTCTTGCTGGCGCTCGGGATGGCAATCTGGGCACGACCGGCTCAGGCGCAGACCACCAACATCACCGTCACGGTCAACGGCGTGTCGTCGGCCCCCGGAACCTACAATTCCGCCAACATCTTCCAGGCGACCTGCGAGGGCACCGAGACCACCAACTCCACCTCGGGGGATCCCGCCATCTTCCGGCTCCAATGGACGGTGGCGTCCGACGACACGATCTTCTGGGACACCGCCGCCGATTGCAAGACCGGAGATACCATCACCAACGACGCCGGCACGGTGATCAGCGGTACCGACGTCACTGGGCCCATCACGATCGATCCACCGGGCGCCGAAACCAGCTACGGCGTGGGTGACGGGAACGTCGAGATCGACATGCGCACCGTGTTCGCGAGCGCCTTCCCGACGATCTACGGCAACATCTTCGACGGCGGGAATCCCTGCATCCCGCCCGAGCAAGGGACGCTCTACGTCTGCGTCACGCAGGAGGAGCTAGGGAGCTCGGTGATTGCAGGGGAAACCCAGACAACTCTGGCCTGGTACATGGCGGTCAACTACGACACCAACACGCCCGAAGCGCCGAGCGACGTGACGGGACAGAGCGGCGACAGCAACGTCACCATCAACTGGACCTTCAGCGACACGAACTTCCCGCCGCAGGACATCAGCTTCAACGTCTACTACCAGACCGATCCCAACGGCCTGGTGCCCGACAGCAACGGCGTCTGCGGTCCCGGGATCGCGGTCGACGCCGGCCCGAACGAATCCGGCCGATCGATCTGGCAGAACTGGACGACGATGGACGGCGGCGACGGCGGCTGCCCGATGTCCGACGAGGACGGTCTGGGGGATTGCTGCGGCGATGCGGGCGTGAACGAATCCGGCAGCTGCAATCCGACCCCCGGGGTCAACACTCCCGGCGTCTGCGGAGGCTGCTTTCAGAGCAACACGGAGTGCGGCGGAAACAACTCCTGCGTCGGCGATGATGCGGGGAACCCCTACTGCGGCGCCAGTTGCTCGAGCGGCGACGATCTCTCGGGGGGTGGCAACAGCGACTGCCCGGCGGGCTTTAACTGCATGAAGACATCGGATTACAGCGGCCGCGAAGCCTATGTGTGCACGCCTCCGTCCGGACTCTGCATTCCCGCGTGGGTTCTCTGCGGCGCCTGCAGCGTCAACGCCGACTGTCCGACCGGAAGCGGCGAATGCATCGACGCCGGCAGCGCGACCTATTGCGCCGTCCCCTGCGTCGACGCCGGCGTGAACATCGACGCAGGCGTCAAGTGCCTGGGTGCCACGACCTGCGAGCCGGTGACCGACAACGGTCTCACCAACAACCTGTGCGCCTTGCCCGCGTACGATTGCTACGATCCGACTCCGGTGGGGTCGCAGGTCGTCCCCGACGCCGGGCCGGTCGACGCCGGCGCTGGTGGCTCGGGCGTCGACACCAGCGGCTGGCAGGTCGCGAATTTCTCGGGGACACTTTCCACCGGACAGATCGGCGGGCTCACCAACGGGACCTGTTACGACTTCGTGGTGCAGACCCTCATCGACGACGGTACCCAGGGTGACAACTCGAGCGAGGTCATCGTCGCGCCGGTCAAGAACTACGACTTCTGGCGCTTATACGAGCTCGGCGGGGGAGGTGACGACGGCGGCCTGCACTGCCAGGCAGGCGGCGGCGCAGTCGGAATCCTGGGTGTGCTGGCGGCCTTCCTGGCCTTCAGGCGGCGTCGCCCCCCGGAGCCGCGAGAATGAAGCAGCGGTTCGCCGGCGTCCTCGCGCTGGCTTGGGTGGGTTTGATCTCGAGCTCAGCCCGGGCGCAAGAGGACGATGAGAGAGAGCGCGTCGAGCGCCCACATTGGTGGCGAGCCTCGCTGCGAGCCAGCACGGTCTACTTCCCGGACGCCGATCAGGGATTGAAGCCGGTTCCGAATGCCTACGGCACGGATGCCCTCGGAAATCTGGTGCCGGTCAACCAACCTCCCTTTGAAGCAGTGTTTGGCACCCACCACCGACTCCTGATGGAGGGCGAGGTCGAGCGCGACCTCTGGCAGGGCTTCGGCTCGGTCGGCGTCGGCGCGGGAGTCGCCTACTCCGAGTTCTACGGGACCGGCTTTCACGACATCGGGAGCTCGGACAACCCGGTCTATCTCAAGAGCAGCGACGGGACCGGCTTTCACCTCCTGACGGCCAAGCTCTTCGCCACCTACCGCTTCGATTACTTCGTGCCCGACGGGTTTCCGCTGGTGCCCTACGTCAAGGGCGGCCTCGACTGGGTGGTCTACTGGGAGCAGCTCTCGAGCGGCGACATCACCCAGGGGCCCAACGGCAAGGCGCTCGGGTTGGTGACGGGCCTCGAGGCCACCGCGGGGGTCTCGTTCCTGCTCGACTTCATCGACCCCCTGATCGCGCGCGATATGTACACCGACCTCGGCATCGCCCACAGCTTCCTCACCGCGGGCTGGACCTGGCAGGACATCCAGAACGATCCCAGCAACCTCATCCACCAGATCTTCAACTCGGGCAAGAGCGGGCCGACCACGCTGAACTTGTCGGCGAGCTACTTCAACTTCGGCGTCGAGCTCGAGTTCTAGGGGGCCGCCAGGAACCGACCGACGATCTGCGGCACCTCTGGCGAGGTCAGGAGGTTGTAGTGGCTGTAGCCCGGCACGACCGCCAGCCGCGATTTCGACAGCTTCGTGTCAAGCCACCCCGGTTCCTTCACGCCGCCACCCAAGAGCGCGAAGAACTCGGCGACGTGCTTCTGGGAGACCGAGTCGTTGTCGGCGAACACAAGCAGCACCGGCATCGGCAGGTTGGCGATCTCGACAGACCAATCATACGTTTCGCTCAGCAGTTTCCCCATCTTGTCGAGGAACTGCGGAAATCGCTCCGGCTCGGCCCAGCGTTTCGAGAGTGTGCCCGTGGGCGTCTGCATCATTTGTTCGGCCATTCGCGCGCCCACCTGGCTCATGCCCTGCTGAGCCTCCGGGTACCAGCCGGACCTGGCAGAGGGCGAGGAGATCACCACCAGCCGCCGCACCTTGTCTGGATGCGCAATCGCCGCCCGGATCGCGACCGCGCCGCCCAACGAGTGTCCGGCCAAGTCCGCCTTCGCGATCTCGAGATAGTCCAGTAGGGCCGCGATGTCGTCGCCCATCGTGGAGAAGCTCATGCGCCGGTCCGTGTCGGCGGTGTGGCCGTGGCCCTGCATCTCCACTGCGATCACCTGCCGCGTCTTCGCCAACGGCTGCACCCACCCCTGCATCTGGCCGATCGTCGTCAAGCCGCCATGGATCAGCACCAGCGGGTCTCCCTGCCCCGAGATCTCGTAATAGAGCTTGAGACCGTTCACGTCAGCGTAACCGCTCCTTGCCGGATCGTTCTGAATTGCCATGGATTAGAGGCAGTAGCCCCAGTCCCCGGCCTGCGAGGGCTGGCAGAAAGTGGGGGCAGGACAGCTGGGACCGCCGTCGATGCCGCACAGCGGGGCGCAGTGGCTAGCGCCGCTCACTCCGCCCGGGATACAGGCGGAGCTCGGTGCCTGGCAGGTGGTGTAGAGCGTCGTGCAATCGCTGGTGCTCTCGCAAGGAATGAAGCAGTACGAGCCGGTGGAGAACGAGAGGCACTGCAGCGAGGAGTTGTCGCAGCCAACCGCCACCTGGCACGGCTGAAACTCCGCCGGAAGCTCGCAGATGGTGCCCGTGTGCGCGGGGTCGGTGCTGTACTCGCATACCAAGCCGGCGGCGACGCAGGTGTCCATGTTGTTGTCGACCGAGCAAGGCTGATTGAGGGCGCCGCCCGTGCCTCCGATGGTCCCGCCCCCGGTCGCGGCAGCGGTCGCGGTGCCGCCGCCCGTGCCAGAGGTCGTCGGGCCTCCAGTGCCTGACCCGCTGGCGCCCGTCGTGGCGACGGCCGTCGCGCCGGTCGTCGGACCGGTTCCACCCGTCACGAGGCCCCGCAAGCGGCCAGCGCCGTCAACAATGAGAATGCGCTCAGCCAAAGGGGCGCGCGAATTGCCAAGTTTCTGCGGCTCATCGTCAGGTCATACTTCGGGCCCAGCGGACGCTCAAGGACCACCCCCGGTCAGAGGACGCGGGATTTGCCGCACCGCCTCGTCGGTGGTTGACTGCCTATCCGAGGCTCCATGCGTTCTGCGCCACATCCACAGAGTCGCTCACATGCTCGGCTCTGCGCGACGCCTCTAGCAAGGTCCGGCCTGCTCGCGATGCTTCTCGGGCTTGGGGCTTG